>ENA-OPSH01000305-OPSH01000305.1-human-gut-metagenome-genome-assembly--contig:-NODE-305-length-30740-cov-4.215838_pt1 | contig 30740 bp, 20 predicted proteins | sample MGYA00241802_ERZ501895 | MGnify/ENA primary metagenome ERZ501895 (study PRJEB25962, sample SAMEA2042304) | human gut metagenome | biome: human gut; feature: human-associated habitat; material: faeces...
GCTCACATCCATCCAACCAACGAATAGAATGCTCCAGATAAGCAAAAAGCGGCCTGTTCTCCGCCTCCTCACGCAATGCCCGATAAAGAAACTCGGCAAGAAACATGGCTATGGCCGATTTATAAGGGTCATAGGGCAAGGTATAAAACGGATACCATGATTTAGCCTCCTTAACAGGATAAAGGTTGGTATTCGGGCGATAGTCTGCCTCAAACTCCACCATGGCAAGAGGCTGAAAAAGCACTGACTTCACCGTCGACTTACGCGAACGGGGAATTTTCACCAGGAATGAAGCCCGCCCCGTGTGCTGCGTATAGATATCGACAATGTTCGAAGTATCATTATACTTTAGACTATGAAGTACGATTCCAACTGTTTTTTGCAACATATTCTTCCATTATTAAGCCTCTATCATGCACAAAAGTAGTCATTTTCGGGTAAAACGAACAAAAAACTAAAAAAAATCACTCGAATATTTTGGAGATTAAAAAATAGTTTCTACCTTTGCAACCGCAAAAGAGAAAAACACTCTCCGACGCAAACGCCAAGCTAAGGCTGGCAATTAAAGGCCCGGCCCCTTCGTCTATCGGTTAGGACGCAAGATTTTCATTCTTGAAAGGGGGGTTCGATTCCCCCAGGGGCTACAAATAAAAAATAATAAAAGAACAAAACTAAAGATTAGTCGAGATGGCAAATCACAAATCATCACTAAAGAGAATCAGACAGGAAGAGAAGAGAAGACTTCATAACAGATATTATGCTAAAACAATGCGTAATGCTGTTAAAAAACTTCGTGAGACTTCTGATAAAGCAGAAGCTGTTGCAATGTATCCGGGCATCCAAAAGATGTTGGACAAGTTAGCTAAGCGCAACATTATTCATAAGAATAAAGCTTCTAACCTGAAGTCTAAATTGGCTGCTCATATTAGCAAGCTCGCTTAAGCAAAGTCTTAAACCAAAAGATAAAATAGGCTGAATCATGTGATTCGGCCTTTTGTCGTTTCAGAAAACAAGAATCCAAAATGCTCCGGCATTATTACAGCCAAGCCATAAATTTAATTTTTTTATCCTCCAAGACTCCTTCTATATCAGCATTTTTTTGTATCTTTGAAAGCTAAATAAAGAAATCGAATTAAACATGACTGAAGAAGAAAAGATAAACGGCGAGAACAATTATTCGGCCAGCAATATCCAGGTTCTTGAAGGACTGGAGGCCGTACGTAAACGTCCCGCCATGTATATCGGAGATATCAGCGAAAAGGGTTTGCACCACTTGGTTTATGAAGTTGTTGACAACTCTATCGACGAAGCGCTGGCCGGTTATTGCGACCACATCGAAGTAACAATCAACGAAGACAACTCCATCACAGTGCAGGACAACGGCCGTGGTATTCCGGTGGACTACCACGAAAAGGAAAAGAAATCCGCATTGGAAGTCGTCATGACGGTACTCCATGCCGGAGGTAAATTCGATAAAGGTTCTTATAAAGTATCCGGTGGTCTTCACGGTGTAGGTGTATCGTGTGTGAACGCACTGTCCAAGCACATGACTACACAAGTGTTCCGCAACGGTAAGATTTTCCAGCAGGAATATTCATGCGGACATCCTCTGTACTCGGTTAAGGAAGTAGGCATGGCAGAAATCAGCGGTACCAAACAAACCTTTTGGCCGGATGAGTCTATCTTCACTGTTACCGAATATAAATATGACATCCTCGAAGCACGTATGCGCGAATTGGCTTACCTGAACAAGGGTATCACCATCTCGCTTACCGACCGCCGCCAGAAAGACGAAGAAGGAAACTTCAAAAAAGAGGTGTTCCATTCGGACGAAGGAGTGAAAGAGTTTGTACGTTTTCTGAACCGAAACAACGACTCATTGATTGATGATGTGATTTATCTGAACACAGAAAAGAACGGTACCCCGATTGAATGTGCTATCATGTACAATACCGGTTATCGTGAAAGTCTGCATTCTTATGTCAACAATATCAACACGATAGAAGGCGGAACGCACGAAGCGGGATTCCGCAGTGCACTGACACGTGTACTTAAAAAATATGCAGAAGACATCAAGGCATTGGAGAAGGCCAAAGTTGAAATCTCGGGAGAAGACTTCCGCGAAGGTTTGATTGCCGTTATCTCTGTAAAAGTAGCCGAACCGCAATTTGAAGGGCAAACCAAGACCAAACTGGGCAACAGCGAAGTCAGCGGAGCCGTAAACCAAGCAGTAGGTGAAGCACTTACCTATTATTTGGAAGAGCATCCGAAAGAAGCAAAACAAATTGTAGACAAAGTGATTTTGGCTGCCACAGCCCGCATTGCCGCACGTAAAGCACGCGAATCTGTTCAGCGAAAAAGCCCGATGGGTGGTGGCGGACTGCCGGGCAAACTTGCCGACTGCTCCAGCCGTAATCCTGAAGAATGTGAATTATTCCTTGTCGAGGGTGACTCTGCAGGCGGTTCTGCCAAACAAGGACGCAGTCGTGCCACTCAAGCTATCCTGCCATTGAGAGGTAAGATTCTGAATGTGGAAAAAGCAATGTGGCACAAAGCATTTGAAAGCGATGAGGTAAACAATATCATCACTGCATTGGGGGTACGTTTCGGTGTGGACGGTGACGATGACAGCAAAAAAGCAAATATTGACAAACTGCGTTATCATAAAGTCGTAATCATGACCGATGCCGATGTCGATGGTTCGCACATCGACACTCTTATCATGACGCTGTTCTACCGCTATATGCCGGAAATTATCGAAAACGGCCACTTATATATTGCAAATCCGCCCCTCTACAAATGCAGTAAAGGTAAGATCAGCGAATATTGCTATACTGAAGAAGCCCGCCAGGAATTTATCCGAAAATATGGTGATGGTCAGGAAAACGGTATCCATACACAGCGATACAAAGGTTTGGGTGAAATGAATCCCGAACAGCTTTGGGAAACAACGATGAATCCCGAAACTCGTATCCTGAAACAAGTAACAATAGAAAATGCCGCGAACGTGGATTATATCTTCTCAATGTTGATGGGAGATGATGTAGGTCCGCGCCGCGAGTTCATAGAGAAAAACGCGACGTATGCGAATATCGACGCGTAATAGTTGTATTCAACTAAATATTTAAAAATTAAAAAAAACCAATCCTCACATCTTACAATTTGAGGTAGTCCCGACTCTTCACCGAGTCGGGACTTTTTATATACATTCTCCCCCTTCCACACACAAGGCTCTCTGCTTTTCATTTATATTTCATTTCCTTTTCCCAAAGAGTACCATAGTATTTCCTTTTGCCATTTTTATCGATGAAATGGGGGAAAACAGACGAATGCAAACAAAAAGGGAACTTCAGACAAACATTCTTTTTCTTATAATTTCAATCATTTGATGAAGATTATATGCAGGAAAGTCTTAATTTTGGAACATTAAACTATTTGGAATATAAACCATTAATAAGATAATAACATGAAACTCACATTCCGAATCGAATACCGCACCGCCTGGGGAGAAATGCTCGGCGCAACCTTATGCGGCAACGATAACCAACCAATCATGCTCAGCACCGGAGACGGAATCCGCTGGGAAGGCAGTGCCGAAATGACAGACGCCCCCGCAGGCATCCCTATCTCCTACCGTTATGGAGTTTATCGCGACGGACAATGTATCCGGCGGGAAAGTGGAACGATGCCCCACATTTTCTGTCCCGGAAAAAAAAGAAACTGTCATTATATCTTAGATGACTTTTGGAAAGACCTTCCACAAGAATCCTATTTATATAGTTCTGCATTCAGCGGTGACTACCAATCTGCCAACAGTATAAAGACAATGGCTCCTGCCGATTGCAGTATTACGTTCCGCGCACTCTGTCCCTGCTTGCATCACAAACACCAACAGCTGGGAATTTGCGGACGCGGTGCCGCATTGGGCAACTGGGACTGCAAACAAACTGTATTGATGGAAGAAATCCAAGCTAATGAATGGACGGTGACACTGAATGCCGCCAGTCTGGAATTCCCACTGGAATACAAATTTGTAGCCTGCAATGCCGATACAAAAGAAGTGGAAGAGTGGGAGGCCCACAATAACCGCCTGCTCTGCATCGATGGAATGAAAAAAGGAGAAATCTACCTCACTCCCGAATCCGAAGTCCGTTTCACTTCTTCTGCACGCAAGGTAGCAGGTACTGCCATTCCGGTCTTCTCGTTACGCAGCGAAGGAAGTTTTGGCGTAGGCGACTTCGGTGATTTGAAGAAGCTGATAGACTGGGCAGTGAGCACCCACCAGCAAGCCATACAGATTCTTCCCATCAATGACACCACCATTACCAATACATGGATGGACTCTTATCCCTACAACAGCATTTCAATTTATGCATTCCATCCCATGTACATCGACCTGCGTCAGCTGGGCAAGTTGAAAGATAAAGAAGCCTTGGCTTTCTATGAAGAAAAACGAAAAGAGCTGAATGCCCTTCCCCAAATCGACTATGAAGCGGTGAACAACACCAAACGAGCCTATCTGAAATCAATGTACCAACAAACGGGGAAAAAAGTGCTGGCTTCTGCCGAGTTCAAAAAGTTCTTCAAAGAAAATGAACATTGGCTACTCCCCTACGCTGCTTTCTCTTATTTAAGAGATCAATATGGTACTCCCAATTTCAGCCAATGGCCCGAGCATAATGAATATCATGCAGATGAAATAGCCGCCATGTGCATACCCGAAAGCGACTGTTACGAAGAAATTGCTTTTTATTATTATATACAATACAACCTACACATCCAATTATTGGATGCCGGCAATTATGCACGCGAAAAGGGCATTATCTTTAAAGGAGATATCCCCATCGGAATCAGCCGCAATAGTGTGGAAGCCTGGATTGAGCCTTATTATTTCAATATGAACGGACAAGCCGGTGCACCGCCCGATGCATTCTCCACTAACGGACAGAACTGGGGGTTCCCCACATACAATTGGGATGTAATGGAAAAGGATGATTACCAATGGTGGCAGAAGCGTTTCCGCAAAATGGCAGAATACTTTACCGCCTACCGCATCGACCACATCTTGGGCTTCTTCCGCATTTGGGAGATTCCCTCCCATTCGGTTCATGGCTTACTGGGACAGTTTGTACCTGCTCTGCCAATGAGCGTAGACGAAATACAAAGCTATGGGCTGACCTTCCAAAAAGATTTCATGACAAAACCGTTCATCAATGAAAACATCCTGAACCGCATTTTTGGTGAGAAAGCCGATAGGGTGAAAGAGACATTTGTGCAACACTGCCACGATGATATTTATGAAATGCGTTCTGAATTTGATACACAGCGTAAAGTAGAAGCCTACTTTGCCGAACGGAAAGACGAAGAAAGCAGAAATATATGCGAAGGGCTGTATACACTAATCAGCAATGTACTTTTCGTACCTGACCGTAAACACCCTTCCATGTACCATCCACGCATCGCCGTGCAGAACGATTTCATCTTTGAAGTGTTGAGCCCGGAAGAGAAGGAAGTGTTTAACCGCCTTTATAACCACTATTATTATCAACGTCATAACCAGTTCTGGTATCAGGAAGCGATGAAGAAACTACCTATCCTGACACAATCTACATCGATGCTGGTATGTGGTGAAGACTTGGGTATGGTGCCCGACTGTGTACCTTGGGTAATGGAACAGTTGCAGATACTCAGCCTTGAAATTCAGCGTATGCCTAAAAATCCCCAACATGAATTCGGTCATGTATGGGAGTATCCTTATCGTTCGGTTTGCACCATTTCTACCCATGACATGGCTACATTGCGCGGCTGGTGGGAAGAAGACTACGAACAGACTTGCCGCTATTACAACCAAGTGCTGGGACACTGGGGCGAAGTGCCCACAGCCGCACCGGGATGGGTTTGCGAAGAGATTGTGCGCAACCATTTGGAATGTCCGTCTTTGCTCTGTATCCTGTCATTCCAAGACTGGTTATCGATGGACGAGGAAATCCGTTACCCGAATGTAGACGCCGAACGGATTAATGTACCGGCCAACCCGCGCCATTATTGGAGATACAGAATGCATCTCACTCTGGAAGAGTTGATGAAGAGCAACAAGTTTAATGAAAAGATGAAAGAAATGATTGACGCCGCAGGCAGATTCTAACTCATATCAATATCATGAAGAAAATACCGGATTTAGGATTTTGGAAACTATGGAACATTAGTTTCGGATTCTTTGGCGTACAAATAGCCTACGCTTTGCAAAGTGCTAATATAAGCCGCATCTTTTCCACACTGGGGGCAGACCCTCACGACTTAAGTTACTTTTGGATTCTTCCACCATTGGCAGGAATCATCGTACAACCTATCATCGGTGCTTTGAGCGACCGCACCTGGACACGTTTCGGACGACGTATTCCTTACCTGTTTGTGGGGGCACTCGTTGCGGTGTGTGTCATGTGCCTGTTGCCGAATGCGGGAAGCTTCGGAATGAGTGTCAGTGCCGCCATGATTTTTGGCCTGGTATCTTTGATGTTTCTCGATACTTCCATCAATATGGCTATGCAACCTTTTAAAATGATGGTAGGCGATATGGTCAACGAGAAGCAGAAAGGACTTGCCTATTCCATTCAAAGTTTCCTTTGTAATGCAGGAAGTTTGGCAGGATATCTGTTTCCGTTTATCTTCGCGGCAATCGGTATCAGCAATATCGCCCCCAAGGGAGTCGTGCCTGATTCTGTCATCTATTCTTTCTATATCGGAGCATTCATCCTGATACTTTGCGTCCTTTATACATCGGCCAAAGTGAAGGAATTCCCACCGGAAGAATATGCAGAATATCACGGCATTACCAATGAAGAGAAGAAGGAAAGAACAAATATGTTCAAGCTGTTGCTCAAAGCACCGAAAGCTTTTTGGACGGTAGGCTTGGTGCAATTCTTCTGTTGGGCAGCCTTTATGTTTATGTGGACTTACACCAATGGAACTGTGGCATTGAATGTCTTTGACACTCCTACGGTGGAAACAATGGCAGAAGGTACAGCGAAAGTAGTCCTCGATACTCAATCCATACAATATCAGAATGCTGCCGACTGGGTGGGTATTCTGTTTGCGGTACAGGCAATCGGCTCAGTCATTTGGGCGGCGGTGATTCCGGTGATTAAAAACAAAAAGTTTGCCTATGTACTCAGCTTGGTGCTGGGAGGCATTGGTTTCATCTCTGTTTTATTCATCCACAATCAATATGCATTATTTGCATCCTTTGCCCTGATTGGCTGTGCATGGGCGGCAATGTTGGCTTTGCCTTTCACCATCCTGACCAATGCGTTGACAGGAGGGCACATGGGTACTTATTTGGGGCTCTTTAACGGAACCATCTGCATCCCGCAAATCGTAGCCGCTTCATTGGGAGGAATGATATTGAAAATGTTTACCACGGCAGGCAACGTCGCCCCGGAAGTCAACATGCTGGTATTGGCAGGTATATTCCTCATTATCGGTGCAGGGTGTGTAGGCATTATTAAAGAGAAACAGTAACCGACAAGGGCATTATAAAACACGTTAGTACGCATCGCCTCATGCATACTAACGTGTAAGCCCATACATACGGAAGCAAGTCCACACATACGTACGTATAGAGTGATGCGTCAGTCCGCATTATAAATTCATCACATCGTGCTCGAATTGTTCTTTATCTCCTATTGCCTTATTCCTTATCTTACTGCGATAGTTGTATATCGTAGCCAAAGAATAACCCAAGAAATGAGCAATCTTATTACTGTCTGTCACCCCCAGGCGAATCAAAGCGAAGATGCGAAGTTCGGTAGTCAACAATTCGCCCGACTTAGGATATATTCTTCCCTCCTCTATCAATAATTTATTAAAAGAGGCAATAAAATGAGGAAATAATTCCAAGAAAGACTTATCAAATTCATTATAAAAGTCTTTCCGTTCATCACGGATAAACTGTTCAGACTTAATGGCTTTAAACAAATCATCTATACGGGATGCCATCGCCATTTTTGCCAATGAACGACGATAGAGTTCCAGCTTATCAAGATAAATCACACATCTGTCCAGGTAACGGGCAATATACACTTCCTTTATCTTACCGGTCTGCTCCAATTCATCATTTACATCAGTCAATCGCTTGTTAGCCTGACTTAAATCTCTACGCATAGCCGATAATTTTTTCATCCATCTATACAGATAGAAAATGGCAGCAATGAGAAAAAGAGACAAAAGGCTGACACTTATCAACAAAGCACGAGAGATCTGCCGCTCTCTCTGTTCCTTCAACTTATAAGCCTTGTCAATAATAGGAAAGAACTGAGTTACTTCAATAAAGCGCAACCGGGCATTGCACGAAACAGCATCTTCCATCGAACAATTCAGATATTTGTACGCACGGTCTATATCTCCTTTTTCATACATTAATTGAGCCAGTTTCTGCAAAGACGCATACTCTTTAGTAGCAGACTGCAAATCAACCACAGCAGTCAAAGCCAAATAATAAATCTGTTTATCCATATCCTCAGTCACATCATACACCTCGGACAACGTATAATAGATGTATGCCTTCTGCCGCTCATCAGGATTCTTCTTCAACAGCCCATTCAGGATAACCAGTGAACTATCCGGTTTGCCTGCCACCATGTACTTCTCCGCCAGTACGATATCTCTGTCCACTCCCTGACGCGCTGTTGCCAGAATAGAATCACGATAAACGTCTGTCTTCTCCAGATACTTCTGTTTTTCCTCCGCATTGGTCGTATAATCGGCCACCCAACCATAATAAGCCCGGAAAGTACGGTAATAATAGTTCAACGGTCCCAATTCCAATGCCTGTGGATTAATCTGCCTCAACTGTTCCAATGCCTCATTATACATGCCCATCACTCCCATCACCTCAGCACGATTAATGATAATCTCATTCTTCAACTCGGGTTTGTCAAGCAAAGGAAGCAAACGCATTTTCTCATTTATATAATATAAAGAAGAATCGGCCTGATAATGCAGATAGAGATAAAAAAGCGAACCGCAGAGTTCATACTTTTCTTCATTGTTCCCAGACCGGTGAAGACGAGCCTTTATTTCATCAATTTCTTTTTCTTTATGCACATGAAAAGAATACTTTTCCTCTATGACCCTATCCAACTCTTTCAGTACAGATTCATTCAATCCGTTATCAGCCATCAAGCTCAACGGGTAGATAAAAAGGAACAATATAAGACAATATGTGATTTTTCTCATTCCGTATTAATTAAGTATTACACAAATATATAAAGATAAGTAATTAAAATAAAGAAAAACAAGAAATATATTTTCATATCCATTTATATTTTCTACCCAATCAAGGGATACAGCCCCCCTAATAATCAATTATATAACATAAAAGAGCATTTATATTTTTATTCCAGCCTTAAAAAGAGATTCTTTACTCTCCTACATTTGCAATACCAAGCAAACCGAATAACATTAAATACTATATATTATGAAAAGAAGTTTTATACTTATGACACTGCTCGCACTCTTCGGCTTACAGCACCCCACGTCTGCAGCCATTATTAAAAAAGTTGCCCCGACCTTTTGGTGGGCAGGTATGAAAAATCCCGAGTTACAAGTATTATTATATGGCGAGAACATCTCGTCAAGTGATGTGAGTATTTCCGCCAAAGACATTCTCTTGAAAGAGGTAGTCAAACAAGAGAATCCGAACTATCTTCTCTTATATATGGATTTGTCGGAAGCGGCTCCCCAATCTTTCAATATAACTTTGAAACAAGGTAAAAAAGAAACTGTTGTCCCTTACGAAATTAAACAACGTAGAAACGATGCTTCTGATGTAAAAGGATTCAATGCCGGTGATGTACTTTATCTGATTATGCCGGACCGTTTTTCCAATGGTGACCCTTCGAACGATATTATTCCGGGAATGCTCGAAGCAAAAGTAGACCGTAATGAACCGTTTGCACGCCATGGCGGTGACTTGAAAGGTATCGAAAATCATTTGGATTACTTGGACAATTTGGGTATCACTGCCATCTGGCTCAACCCTATCCAGGAAAATGATATGAAAGAAGGTTCATACCATGGCTATGCCATCACCGATTACTATCAGGTAGACCGCCGCTTCGGTAACAATGAAGAATTCCGCAAACTGGTAGATGCGGCTCACGCCAAAGGTATGAAAGTGGTGATGGACATGATATTCAATCATTGCGGCAGCGAGAACTACCTGTTCAAGGATATGCCTTCAAAAGACTGGTTCAATTTCAGAGGAAATTATGTACAGACTTCTTATAAAACCGCCAGTGTACAAGATATACATGCCGCCGACTATGAGCGTAAATTAGCAGTCGACGGTTGGTTCACCGAATCAATGCCCGACTTCAACCAACGCAATCGCCATGTAGCCAACTATCTGATTCAAAGCAGTATTTGGTGGATTGAATATGCAGGTATCAACGGAATTCGCCAAGATACGCATCCCTACGCAGACTTCGATATGATGTCTCACTGGTGTAAAGCCGTCAACGAGGAGTATCCCGACTTCAACATCGTGGGCGAAACCTGGCTCAACAGCAATGTACTCGTTTCCTTCTGGCAAAAAGACAGCAAACTTGCCGCACCCAGAAACTCAAATCTCCGCACAGTGATGGACTTCCCTTTAATGGAGCACATGAATCGGGCTTTTGATGAAGAGACCACCGATTGGAGCGGAGGGTTATTCCGTCTTTATGATTATCTGACACAAGACCTTGTCTATGCCGACCCCATGAATCTGCTGATATTCCTCGACAACCACGATACTTCACGCTTCTATCGCAATGATGAAGACACCAAAAATCTGAACCGCTACAAACAAGCACTTGCTTTCTTGTTTACCACCCGCGGTATCCCTCAGATTTATTATGGGACAGAGATATTGATGGCGGCAGACAAAGCGAATGGTGACGGGCTTCTCCGGTGTGACTATCCCGGCGGATGGCAAAGCGATCTGCGCAATTGTTTCCAAAACGCCAATCGCACCGCCCGGCAAAAAGAAGCATTTGACTATATGCAGAAACTGCTGCAATGGAGAAAAGGAAATGAAGCCATCGCCAAAGGAACGCTAAAACATTTCGCTCCCAATAAAGGAATATATGCATACGAAAGAAAATATGGGAACAAATCGGTTACTGTATTCATGAATGGAAACGACAAGGAACAGAGTATTGATTTAACTCCTTATAAAGAAATATTGCCAAAGGCATCCGCCTTGGATGTATTGACGGGCACAAAGGTTGGATTAGGAAAAGAATTAACGCTCTCCGGCCGCGGAATATTGATTTTAGAGTTCTGATACAGTTCACTTTGATTTATATTTATCAGATATTGCAAATATACTAACTATATAGTAATCAGAGATATAATATTTATAACAAGACAAATGCATTTATATTTTTATTCTTGTGCAATCTTTGAATATACAAGATTCTTACATTTGCAATATCCGAAACAAAACAGAGTTAGGAAACTTGTTAGCTTATAATTTAATACCATAGTTATATGAAAATTAAAAAGAAACTTTCACTCATTGCATTCATTTGCATTTCATTCATAGCAAATGCACAGCAAAAACTTACATCACCGGATGGCAACCTGGAAATGATTTTCCACCTAAACGGAGAAGGTACCCCCATTTATGAACTGACTTATAAACAAAAGCCTGTCATCAAACCCAGTAAGCTGGGACTGGAACTGAAAAAAGAAGATGCCGATGCTAAGACAGACTTTGAGTGGACAGCCCGTAAAGATGCCGACAAACTTGATTCTAAAACAAACCTATATAATGGATTTGAACTGAAGGATGCCCAAACTTCTACTTTTGACGAAACTTGGCAACCGGTATGGGGAGAGGAAAAAGAAATTCGCAATCATTACAATGAGTTGGCAGTAACCCTGAACCAACCGGCAAACGATAGATATATCATCATACGTTTCCGCCTTTTCAATGACGGACTGGGCTTCCGCTACGAATTCCCCCAGCAGAAGAACCTGAATTATTTTGTTATCAAAGAAGAACATTCACAATTCGGTATGGCGGGAGACCATACTGCCTATTGGATTCCCGGAGATTATGATACGCAGGAATACGACTATACCGTTTCCCGTTTGTCAGAAATCAGAGGTTTGATGAAGACAGCCATTACCCCCAACTCTTCACAAACTCCGTTCTCACCTACAGGCGTTCAGACGGCTTTGATGATGAAGACGAATGACGGACTGTATATCAATCTCCATGAGGCTGCATTAATCGATTATGCCTGTATGCATCTGAATCTGGATGATAAGAACATGGTATTCGAATCATGGCTGACCCCTGACGCACAAGGTGACAAAGGATATATGCAAACACCTTGTTCTTCACCGTGGCGCACCGTCATCGTGAGTGATGACGCACGCAATATCCTTGCTTCACGCATTACTTTAAACTTGAATGAACCTTGCAAAATTGAAGATACATCATGGATTAAACCGGTGAAATATATCGGTGTTTGGTGGGATATGATTACCGGCAAAGGCTCTTGGGCTTACACAGACGAACTTTCCAGCGTGAAATTGGGAGAAACCGATTATTCTAAAACCAAACCTAACGGAAAGCATTCTGCAAACACAGCTAATGTGAAACGATACATTGATTTTGCGGCTCAGCACGGTTTTGACCAAGTATTGGTAGAGGGATGGAACGAAGGTTGGGAAGACTGGTTTGGCAAAAGCAAAGATTATGTTTTCGACTTTGTGACCCCTTATCCCGACTTTAATGTGAAAGAACTTCAGAACTATGCGGCAAGTAAAGGTGTTAAACTAATGATGCATCATGAAACTTCGGCTTCTGTACGTAACTACGAACGACACATGGACAAAGCTTACCAATTTATGGCCGATAATGGTTATAACTCGGTAAAGAGTGGTTATGTGGGCAACATCATCCCTCGTGGAGAACACCATTACGGACAATGGATGGACAACCATTATCTCTATGCGGTAAAGAAAGCAGCCGATTATAAAATCATGGTAAATGCACATGAAGCAGTACGTCCTACCGGTATTTGCCGTACTTATCCTAACCTGATAGGCAACGAGTCGGCTCGCGGAACAGAATATGAATCGTTTGGTGGAAATAATGTTAATCATACTACCATACTTCCGTTTACCAGACTGATTGGAGGTCCGATGGATTACACTCCGGGCATCTTTGAAACACATTGCAACAAGATGAACCCGACGAATAATTCACAAGTACGCTCCACACTGGCACGGCAGTTGGCATTATACGTCACCATGTATAGTCCATTGCAAATGGCTGCTGACATTCCCGAAAACTACGAACGCTTCATGGACGCGTTCCAGTTTATCAAAGATGTGGCAATCGATTGGGACGAAACCAAATATCTGGAAGCTGAACCGGGAGATTATATCACCATTGCCCGCAGAGCCAAGGGAACCAATGACTGGTATATCGGCTGCACAGCTGATGAAAACGGTCATACTTCCAAACTGACATTTGATTTCCTTGAACCGGGAAAACAATATATCGCTACTGTCTATGCCGATGCGAAAGATGCCGACTGGAAAGACAATCCGCAGGCATATACCATTCGCAAAGGTATTGTGACCGGCAAGAGCAAATTAAACTTGCGTGCAGCCAGTGGCGGCGGTTATGCAATCAGTATCAAAGAGGTGAAAGATAAATCAGAGGTAAAAGGAATAAAGAGGTTATAAATTAATTGTGATTATTGAGAAAACCGTTTTCAATAGGTATTTATTAAAGTAAAAAACATGAATAAATAACTTAACTTTAAATTTAAAGACATGAAAAGAAACGTGATGTTTAAAATCCTACTCATGATAGTAGTGGGATTGTTCTTGTCCCTAGACGCATTTGCCCAACAAATGACGGTTAAAGGAATTGTCAAAGATACAACCGGCGAGCCGATTATCGGTGCTAACGTTGTAGTAAAAGGAAGTAGTAACGGTACAATTACCGATTTTGAAGGCAACTTCCAGTTCAACGCCAATAAAGGCGATATTATTGTGATTTCATTTATCGGTTACCAAGCACAGGAAGTACCTGCTGCTGCCAACCTGAACATTATTCTGAAAGACGATACACAGTTATTGCAGGACGTTGTAGTCATTGGTTATGGTACCGTTAAGAAGAATGATGCAACCGGCTCTGTAACAGCCATCAAACCGGACCAGCTGAGCAAAGGTATCACTACCAATGCACAAGACATGTTGTCCGGTAAGGTTGCCGGTGTAAGCGTTATTTCCAACGACGGTGCTCCCGGCAGCGGTGCCCAGATTCGTATCCGTGGCGGTTCCTCTTTGAATGCCAGCAACGACCCGCTATTGGTTATTGATGGATTGGCTATTGATAATCAAGGAATCAAAGGTATGTCAAACGGCCTGTCAATGGTTAACCCTGAAGATATCGAAACTTTCACCGTACTAAAAGATGCTTCTGCAACAGCTATCTACGGTTCACGTGCATCCAACGGTGTCATTATCATCACTACCAAAAAAGGAAAGAACGGACAAGCGCCGAAAATAAACTACAATGGTTCAATTTCTTTGGCTACCACTCAAAAGCGTTATGACGTATTGGATGGTAATGAATACCGTGCTTATGCCCAGCAGTTATGGGGAGATAAATATCCTGCAGAAATGGATACAGCCAATACAGACTGGCAAGACCAGATTTTCCGTACTGCCGTAAGCACCGACCATCATATCTCTATTACCGGTGGACTTAAGAACGTTCCGTATCGCGTATCTGTCGGTTATACTAATGAAAATGGTATTATTAAAACCTCCAACTTCCAGCGCTTGACCGCGTCTGTCAATCTTGCTCCATCATTCTTTGACGACCATTTGAAATTCAATATCAACGCCAAATATATGTATGGTAGAAATCGTTATGCCGATGCGGGTGCAGCCGTAGGCGGTGCATTATCTATTGCTCCTACTCATCCTGTTTATGGAACAGGAGATGCGTTTAAATTCTCAGGCGGTTATTGGCAGAATATGCAAGCTACAGACGGTTTCAGTGATAAAGACTGGACTTATACGACAGATAAAAACACTCCTCAAAACCCATTGGCAGCACTGGAACAACGTAATAAAAAAGCAAACAGCAACGACTTTGTAGGCAATGTAGAAGTAGACTATAAAGTTCATTTCTTGCCGGACTTGCGTCTCCATGCCAGCATCGGCGGTGAATATGCAGACGGTAATGAACGTGAAATTGTTTCTCCATACTCATACACCAATAACTATTACGGATGGAACGGATTATCTACCCAGTACAAGTATAATATATCCTATAATGCTTATGCACAATACATCAAGTCCCTTGGCGCACATGATTTCGACATCATGGTCGGTGGTGAGGAGCAACATTTCCATCGTAATGGCGCTGACGGTGTAGGTCAAGGATGGGATTCTTATAAAAACGAACCGGTGGATCAAGCATTGCGCAGTCAAAAAGCTTATGCAACACGCAATACGCTGGTTTCTTTCTTCGGACGTTTAAACTACTCCTTACTGAACCGCTATTTATTCACGTTCACCATGCGCTGGGATGGTTCTTCACGGTTTAGCAGTGACAACCGCTGGGGTACATTCCCTTCATTAGCTTTAGGCTGGAAGATGAAAGAAGAAAACTTCCTGAAAAACGTGAACTTCCTTTCCGATTTGAAACTTCGTCTTGGTTGGGGTATCACAGGACAGCAGGATATAGGTGATGACTTTGCTTTCCTTCCTCTGTATGTGACAAGCGATGATTATGCACAATATCCTTTCGGTGACACTTATTACAGTTCTTCACGCCCCAAGGCTTTCAACACAGATTTGAAATGGGAAAAAACAACTACCTGGAACGGCGGTTTGGATTTTGGTTTCCTGAATGGAAGAATATCAGGTGCTATCGATGGATACTATCGTGAAACAGAGGACTTGCTGAACAGTGTCAAGATTCCTGTAGGAACTAATTTCAATGCACAGATGATGAAGAATATCGGTTCATTAAAGAATTATGGTGTAGAATTCTCCATCAATGCCAAACCAATTGTATCCAAAGACTTTACATGGGATTTAACTTACAATGTTACTTGGAACCACAACGAAATTACGAAGCTGAACGGTGGTGATGATAGTGACTATTATGTTGAAACCGGTGATAAGATATCCAGAGGTAACAATACCAAAGTTCAAGCAAATAAAGTAGGACATGCAGCCAACGCATTCTATGTTTACCAGCAAGTTTACGATGAAAACGGAAAGCCTATCGAAAATATGTTTGTAGACCGCAACGGTGATGGCAAGATCAACAGTGCCGACAAATATATCTATAAGAAACCGGCTGCCGACGTATTGATGGGTCTGACTTCCAAAATGCTGTATAAAGACTGGGACTTCAGCTTCTCTTTGCGTGCAAGCCTCAACAACTATGTTTATTATGACTTCTTGAGCAATAAGGCGAATGTCAGTGCTTCCGGACTGTATACTAACAATGCATACGTCAACACGACCAAAGAAGCCATAGCTCTTGGTTTCACAGGAAAAGGCGAATACTATATGAGTGACTATTTTGTTCGTAACGCTTCATTCATCCGTTGTGACAATATCACATTGGGATATTCTTTCAAAAACTTACTCCGGTCACAGGCCTATCAAGGAGTGGGCGGCCGTGTATTTGCTACCGTACAGAACCCATTCGTTATCTCTAAATACAAAGGACTCGATCCGGAAATCAAAAGTGGTATAGACAGTAACCCATACCCCAGAGCAACGACATTCTTATTAGGTCTTAGCCTTCAATTTTAACTTAACTTTAAAACGAAATAATCATGAAAACAAGATATTTTAAAAAGATATTTGCCTCAGCACTGATGGTTACTGCCATTCTGGGCACCAGTTCGTGCATTAATGATTTGGATATTAGTCCTATTGATCCTCAATATGCGCCCAGCTTTGACCAAAATGATGTATTCGTAAAAGAATATGCATTATTAGGCTTGACAGGACAAAAAGGACCGGCCGGATCAGCCGACCTCGACGGACAAGATGAAGGTGAATCAGGATTTTACCGTACCATCTTTAACTGCAACGAATTACCAAGTGATGAATGTATCTGGGCTTGGCAAACCGACACAGATATCCCTCAGCTGACAAACATCAGTTGGAACTCTTCCAGTATCCGCACCGAATGGACATACGTCCGCTTGGGATACAATATTACACAACTCAACTTCTTCCTTGACCAGACAGAAGGAAAAGACGATGAAGAAACAATGCGTCAACGCTCCGAAGTCCGCTTCCTGCGTGCATTACATTATTTCTACTTCCTTGATTTATTTGGTAAAGCACCTTTTAAAGAGCACTTTAACAACGAGCTTCCGGTTGAAAAGAAAGGCAGCGATTTATATGACTACATCCAAAATGAGTTAAGCCAATGCGAAAGCGCAATGTATGAACCACGCCAAGCCCCGTTTGGCCGTGCCGACAAAGCGGCAAACTGGTTGCTGCGCGCACGTCTGTATCTGAATGCAGAAGTATATACCGGCAAAGCTGACTATGCCAACGCAAGAGATTATGCAGACAAAGTAATCAATTCATCTTATAAGCTATGTCCCGAATATCGTTTATTGTTCATGGCGGATAACGATGAAAACGCACAGGCGATGCAAGAAATTATCCTGCCTATCCGCCAGGATGGTATCAAAACACGTAATTATGGAGGATCCACTTATTTGGTTAATGGTACCCGCACTGCCGGCATGCCACGTATGGGAACTACCAATGGATGGTCTTGTATCTTTTCACGCGCTGCATTAGTTAAAAAATTCTTCCCTGATCTTTCTCAAGTGCCGATGTTACCCGGCGACATTGAAGTGCCTGCAGCAGGAGAAATCAACACGGATGAAAAAATAGATGCTTTCGATGCCCAATATGGCACAAGAACAATAGATATGATCAAAGCGGCAGGCGATGACCGCGCCATGTTCTATTCAGGAATCGGTGGCGGTATCCGCAAAATCGAAACTGATGTCATATCCGGTTTTAAAGATGGATTATCTATCGTAAAATGGCAAAATATCCGCTCAGACGGACAGCCGACACATCATACCGAATATCCCGATACCGATATTCCTTTGATGCGTTTGTCTGAAGCCTATTTGACCCGAGCTGAAGCTAAATTCCGCCTGGGAGAAGATGCAACCGAAGATATCAATATCCTCCGCAGACGCGCCAACTGTACCAGACTTGTTCAGACAGTGACCGAAAAAGAGATTATTGACGAATGGGCACGTGAGTTCTATCTGGAAGGACGCCGTCGTTCGGACTTGATCCGTTTCGATATGTTCACTAGCAATAAATATTTATGGGACTGGAAAGGTGGAGCAGCAACCGGAACTTCTGTTTCTTCTTTCTACAATGTTTATCCTATCCCGGCATCGGATATGAATAACAATCCGAATATGTCACAAAACACAGGATATTAATCAGTAGTTTCCGTTTAACAATTAAAGTATGTATATTATGAAAAAGATATTCAACATATTGCTTCTTGCTGTATTCACCCTGTCCGTGTTTACAGCATGCGAAAAGGATGACGATAGCAATCCCGTTCTAAAAGAGCCTACCACCTTTTCACTCAACCTGCCGCCATATGCAGCCAACAATATCTACGACTTGAAAAATGCGAAGACAGTGGAATTGACTTGTTCACAGCCAGATTATGGTTTTCCGGCTGCTACAACATACAGTGTTCAGGTGGCGCTTAATTCTGAATTTACAGAAAAGACAGAAGAAAGTGAAGCAAACTATACCGAATTGACTACAACTTATTCTACAGCCAAAATGGATGTAGTGGCATCTGAACTGAATACGGCTATCATAGAATTATGGACTGCCCAGAATGAAGGAGCCGATTTCCCGACTACACCAATCAGCGTCTTTATCCGCCTGAAGGCTACCATTACAGATAGTGACCGGGGAGTGTGCATTTCTAATGTGATAGAATTGCCGAAAGTACTGGGCAACGCATCCACCGACAAGTTAGAAGCCCCCCAAACCATGTTCCTCGTTGGTTCTATGCTCGACACAGAATGGACTATCTGGAAACCAATGGTACAAGTCAGCGGATTGGACGGACAATTCTGGAGACTCATTTATTTCACAGCCGGTGATGAATTCAAGTTCGGAACCAAAGAAAAAGAATACATCGGTTCGGACGATACCCGTTTAACAATCACAGACAAAGCCGAGTCCGGTGTTATCGGCACCAACAGCGGTAATATAACTGTCAAAAACGCCGGTTGGTATGTAGTATTTATCAAAGCGGCAGTAAAAGGCAGTGATTATACATTTACCATGACATTCTATCCGGGCGAAGTATATCTGTTCGGAGCAACCAATGGAGGAACATGGGACTATAACGACACTTGGAAATTTACTGCTCCCGACAATAAAGACGGTTCATTCGTGTCTCCTGCCATGACAGCAAGCGGTGAAGCCCGTATCTGTGTTAAGACAGATGTCGACTGGTGGAGAACAGAATTTACACTCTGTAACGGTGAAATCTTCTATCGCGAAAACAATCCGGTCAATGACAGTTGGGGTAAAGATGTTGGTCCTGAGTATTCTATTCAAGGAGCAGCAGGCAAGACCATCCGACTCAACTTCACAGCCGGAACAGGAGAACTAAAATAATAACCTTAAAACGAAAGATTCATCATGAAAAAGCAATTTATATACGCAGGAATGTTTCTATTTACCATAGGATTCTCTGCTTGTAATGAAGACTTCAAGGACTGGGCTGCCCCCCAGTCCAATCCCCAAGAGGATAGTGCAGAACAAATGACAGCAACTTTCACAACCGGTCAAGATGCCAATATTAGCATGGATGAAGCCACTGCCGACTCGGTAGAAATTGTAAAATTAACTTCAACTACCGCTGTGGAAGGCAGTACCATAACTCTCAGTTCTTTACTATTCAACGATGATTACTCTTTACCCTTCACGACCAAAGACGGTACTGTAAAAGTAGCCTTGACGCAACTGGACAGTATTACCCAGGAAATATATAAAAGCCGTGCCAGTGTAGCACGCAATCTGCGTGTTATAGTCAAAGCAGCAGCCACCACTCCGGCCGGAGACGGTATCCAACTTTCGGGCAATGAAGTAAATATCACGCTAAAGCCGGGAGCAACACCGGCAGTAGACCCGAAAGGTTACTATGTAGTAGGTGCATTTACCGGCTGGAATGCAGAAGGCGCCTTGCCCATGACACTCGATCCCAACAATAAGAATGTCTATACATTGGAAACCGAAACGACAGAAGCCAATCAGAACTTTAAGATTTTCCCGGCTTCCGCCATCAACGGCAAAGATATTGACTGGGCACAGGCTTTAGGCGCTCAAAAAGATGGCGACACCGCCGCCGAAAACTTCCTGACTTGGAAAGTAGGTGATAAGGAAGCAGGAGCCATCATGGTGGAAGAAGCCGGTAAAATCAAGATTACAATCAATATGACCGATTTCCGCTATTCAGTAAAAGACAACAGTGCTCCCACAGAACTCTATATGACCGGAAGCGCATATAACTGGGGCAAGATATGGAAACAGTTTGTTCCCGTCAACGACACAAAAGGTGCCTTCTGGGGCATTTACTATTTCGCTGCCGATGACCAAGTGAAATTTGCTCCGCAAGCCGACTGGGGCAATGACTTCGGTTTTGCCGCCACTATTTCGCAAGCATCTGTCGACCGTGCCGGATTGTCGGATTCTGACGGAAACATCAAAGTGGGTAAAGCAGGCTGGTATCTGGTCTATGTATCAGTCATCGGTGATAACCGGGTGGTAGAGTTTGAAACACCCAATGTATATCTGATAGGAGATACCTCTCATGACGGTTGGAACGACCAGTTGGCAGAACAAGATTTATTCACCATCCCGACAGATGCAGACGGCTCATTCGTCTCACCGGCATTCGCCAAGAACGGAGAGCTCCGTATATGCGTACACCCCGAAGCCGCCGCTACCGATTGGTGGAGAACTGAATTTATTATCCTGAATGGTAAAATCGAATACCGCGGCAATGATGGAGACCAAGAAAGAGTACAAGGAAAAGCCGGACAAAAGGCATATCTGAACTTCTCGGACAACACCGGAAAAGTAGAATAACCAGTATACAGATTTTAAAAACCCTGAAAGCCGTCCTTCGTCCAAAAGGGCGGCTTTTTTTAATCAAGTCCATCATGAAAAAATATAAATTTCCCCTTTTACCGGGGTTATTGCTATCCTGCTTATTCATCGCCTGCTCGGATGACAATAAAGAAGATTTGCCCGACCTGCAGCCGGGCGAGGGCATGAACTACTCTCCCAAAACACCGGATGCCGACCAACCGCTGACCATCACCTTCAAAGCACCGACCTCTTCCGCCCTGTTCGGATACAAGGGGGAAGTATATATCCACACCGGCGTAGTGGGCGAAGGCGACTGGCAGTATGTCCCGGCCGAATGGAACCAGAACATAGATAAATGCAAGATGACAAAGCTGGAAGAAAATATATGGAGCATCACGCTGGAACCCGACATACGCCAATGGTTTCAGTCAGGCAAGACACCGATAGAAAAACTGGGCATCGTTATCCGTAGTTCAGCAAGAAGGGGATTGACATCGATTCCTTTGTGGAGGTCACAGACCATAAGTACCAAGGCTTCTCGCCGGCCGAAATTAAGCATGCAGCCCTGCCCGGGAATGTGGAAGAAGGCATCAACGTCATCAACAACACCACCGTGACTCTTGTACTCTATGACAAAGACACCGAAGGCAACCACAAAGACTTTGCACACGTCCTCGGCGACTTCAACAACTGGGAACTGACCAATAAGGAGGACTGCCAGATGTGTCGCGACGATGCCGCCGGATGTTGGTGGATAACCCTGAACAACCTCAACCCGACAAAAGAATATGCATTTCAATACTATGTAGGGACCAAAGGCGATGAAGTCATCCGTTTGGCAGATGCCTACTGCGAAAAGATTCTCGACCCGGGGCATGACGATGACATCCCGGCATCCACCTATCCCGACAACAAAAGATACCCAAAAGGCGGAAAAGGAATTGTTTCGGTATTCAAGATACAACGAGACAACTATGCCTGGAGTGTACCCGATTTCAAGATGCAACATCCCAAACAACCGGTCATTTACGAAATGCACCTGCGCGATTTCACTGCCGACCATAGTATCAGTGGCGCCCTGCAGAAATTGGATTACCTGAAAAACATGGGCGTCGACGCCATCGAGTTGATGCCTGTTCAGGAGTTTGACGGGAACGACAGCTGGGGATACAACCCGTGTTTCTTCTTCGCCCTCGATAAGGCGTATGGCACCCCAAAAATGTATAAAGACTTCATTGACGCCTGCCACCGCAAAGGCATGGCCGTCATTCTCGATGTAGTATACAACCATGCCACCGGCAACATGCCTTTTGCCCGCCTGTATTGGGACAGCGCAAAGAACAAGACCGCGCGAAACAATCCCTACTTCAACACAGACGCCCCGCATCCTTACAGCGTCTTCCAAGACTTCAACCATGAAAGTCCCTTGGTGCGCAAGTTCGTGAAGCGCAACCTGAAGTTCCTGCTAGACGAATACAAGATAGACGGTTTCCGTTTCGACCTCACCAAAGGCTTCACCCAAACCGCATCTACCGAAGCCACCGCCTCCAACTACGATGCCGCCCGCATAGCTATCCTGAAGGACTACCACTCGGCAGTGAAGGCAGCAAAGAGCGATGCCCTCGTCATATTCGAGCACTTCTGCGAAAAGAAAGAAGAACAAGAATTGGCAACAGAAGGGATATACCTGTGGCGCAACATGAACAATGCCTATTGCCAGTCTGCCATGGGTTGGAAAGAAAACAGCGGTTTCGACGGACTGTATGAGAGCACCCCTTCATGGGTGGGCTTCATGGAAAGCCATGACGAAGAGCGCATGGGCTACAAACAAACCCAATGGGGAAACGGAGTCCTCCAAACCGACCTCCCGACCCGCATCAGCCAACTGGCCGCCAACGCTGCTTTCTTCTTCACCGTTCCGGGTCCCAAAATGATATGGCAGTTCGGCGAACTGGGATATGATTTCAGCATCAACAGTAACGAAACGGGAACAGCCGTCAGCGAAGAATACCGTACATCACGCAAACCCATCCGTTGGGATTATTACGAAAATGCCACACGCAAAGAACTCTTTGAGATATATAGCCAATTAATTGACTTGCGCAATGAAAAGCCATCCTTGTTCGAAGGAAACGCCACCCTGACATGGAGAGCAGGCGCATCTGATTGGGATCAAGGACGCTCCCTCTATCTTAGCGGAATTACCGGAGAAGCTATTGCTGTTGTCGGCAACTTCAGCAATGCCGATACAGACGTCACCTTCCCGGGGCCCACAGGAGAATGGAGAAACTACTTCACCGGACAAAACGAAACTGTAACGGAAAAAGTCACTGTTCCCGCCAATCATTTCATTCTGTATACCCGTTTCTAACCGATTCGGGCACAGAACGAAATATAAATGAAGAAAAGCCATTTATTATCAAAATAAATATCCGAATAGTTTCTCATTCAAATCTTATTATGTACATTTGCCGAGCATTAAGTATTCTCATAGAAGAACAATATTACTTTTCCAACTTTATTCGCATGGTGACTAATGTAGAAATGTTTATCTTCATAAGATTCCTTATCGCATAATTTCCCTATTTTATTATTAAAACATTTATTTTAAAATGAACATTTTTATTGCAGGACTGAGCTATAATTTGAGCGAAGCCGAATTAGAAGAATTATTTGCAGAGTATGGAGAAGTAGTTTCAGCCAAAGTCATCATGGACAGAGAAACAGGCCGTTCCAAAGGATATGGATTTGTTGAAATGGCAGAAGATGAAGCCGGAAACAAAGCAATCGAAGCACTAAACGGCGCAGAAGTTGACGGAAAAACATTATCAGTATCAGTAGCACGTCCCAAGACAGAAGGACCGCGTCGAAGCTATAACAACAACGGTGGCGGTGGATACCATGGCGGAAACCGTGGCGGTGGATATGGCAACAGAGACAACAACTACGGCGGTGGTAATAGAGACAACAATTACGGTGGCGGAAGAAACAGATATTAATCTGTAGATTCCTCACTCCATATATCAAACGTGCGGAGATACTTTTCAGTATCTCCGCACGTTTGTTTTTATATTTTCCACCTCATATCAGCTATGACTTGGTGCTCTCCGGCCGTGCAGAATATGTCATGCCTTATTTCACGGTCGGTCCGGGCATCGGAACCAACGTGCTGCACAAAGGCGGAGACCGGAACGATTATTATCGGGAATCTCTCCCGCAGATGTTCCCGCTTGAGCATTTCCCCAAAGGGGTAATTCCCATTTACTTACCTTTAAGTATGCTCTTCCCTACTCTTATGGTTTGGAGAAAAGCATATTGCGATTGCTTAACCACGTCCGTGGTTAAGTATAGTCACCTGGGTGGTTAACTTTAACCACCCTCGTGGTTAGACTTAACCACCTAGGTGGCTAAGAAAAGCTGGGAAACGACTGAAGGACAGGGGAATAGACACACATAGATGACCGCCAACTCTATGTACAAGCCATGCAGCTGCTTTATAAGAACGAACGCTATTGGTTGAATGATGAAAAAGAGGAGATATTGCAGCAAGCTGTCAATCAACAAGATGAATCAGTTTGAATGCATTTTCCGCAAACTGTCAGGTTCTGTATATGCTTTTAATGTTGAACAATCAGTCTTGGAACAGTTTTTCTTTAATTATTATGAAGCGAAGAGATGTATAACGTTCAGAAATCGGATATAATGTCTGATTGAGCTTTGGCTGATGTAGAAGCATTGGCGGGTTGCGAGGTTAGTTCAGACCCTTCCAAAAATACAGGCGTTTGTAGTGGAGATGTAAACGGTAATAGAGAGTATTGTGTAAAAAGCTCATCTCAGTGGGGAGGTGGGCCTGCATGCAGTGGTACGATTTAAATAATTTAGATGGATTGTCGGATTATTTTTGAATGGTTCGACAATCCTTAAAATAGAATGGTTGGTAGGTTTACTGTTCGCTTTTTTTCTTTCTATCATGTAGCGTGAAAGAATGAATATCAGCAACTCGTACAGCCCTACTTCTGTCACGATAGGAGCTTCCTATACATTCGGAGCCACTATCGGAAGTAAGCAAGGAAGCGGAAGTAACAGCAATTATCACCAACCGCTTGTAGCAGAAAGAAGGGGGCTAAAAGACCGGAATCGTATACACCAAGCCGATGGAAAAGCGCTGAGTATCGGGGCTCACTGCTCCCAACGCCTTGGCACGGTCTGTCAAATGATGACCTTTATAAAGCATGTGAGCAAAGATCAGCAATTCACGATTACGCATCGGGAAATACTCCACACAAGCTTGGGCATTCCAGGTAGTACGGTAAAGACCTTTCTCAAAGATGCCGTTTGCCTTGTAAACACTTGCCGTTTCGTATGCTCCTTTGACATACACATTCCAATTGGGATGAATACGATAATCAAAATTGGCAATGGTGCTGAAGTATTCTGCATTCTCGGCTGTAGCAGGAGTAACCACGACCGGACCTTGCAAATCACTGATTATGCCTTTACTATCTAGCCCTTCGCGAGAATACATCACATCAATATAGGCAATAACCGGACCTTTCTCATACACATTTCCCGCAGTCAGGTAATAAATATTCTTGCCTTCGGCCAGTTGTCCCCATGCGGCAGCATACCTCAGTTGAAGTGCTTTATCTACAAAAAGACCATTCCAATTCAAAGTGGTTATAATAGGAATCTTTGTCTTGTTGACTCCGGCAGGAAGCCCATAGACGTAAGTATCATTATCTTCACCGTTACGATTATTAAGCACTTGCAACACCAACTCTTGAGTCGGTGAGAAATTGAATGTGCCTGTTACTCCTGCCTGATAAGCAGGTACATTATCATTAAACTCACTGAATTCCCTCACTTTGATGGCATTTACATAATATTCATAACCGCCCAAAGAGAGAAACTGCTTACCCACTGTCAGGTTGAACCTATCAGACATTTTCCAGTTCATATACGCATATTCGATAGAAGAGGACAGATTATCCAGCGAGTGCGGATTACTGTATTTATTAAAAGACTGACGAAAATGATAAGAAAAGTCCTTTGTAAAAGAACCCAATATTTCCAAACGCACACGGTTCAGCTTAAAAGCAGCCTCATCCAGATTGCCATCTGTAAAATAAGCGGCTCCCGAAGTGTAAAACTCCAAATTCATATGTGCCGAAAGATTGGGATTAGTATTAGGGAATATACGCCCTAACAAACTTCGGATGGAATCATCCGGACTGATTAAAGGCTGCTCTTGTGCGCAAACAGAACATAAAGTGCACAACAGGATACAGCATGACAAGAATGTTCTTTTCATAATATATTTCTTAGTATTAGATTTAACAAAAACGATTGCCGACCTCCCTCCCGGCAAATAGTAAGGCGGACTGAATTAAATCAGCCCTCTCCTTTCAAGCTCTTCGGCTGCTATTTCCATTTCTTTATACCATTCTTCGCCAAACTTACGAATCAATGGTTCCTTCAAAAACTTATAAACAGGCAAGTTCTCTTTCTTTCCCAACAAAACAGCAGCCTTGCAGACATCCCAACGGTGATAGTTCACAGCCTTATAAGGACCATAATCACCGATGCGTATGGGATAAAGATGGCAAGAAACCGGTTTATAAAAATCAGTCTTTCCGGCTCGATAGGCTTTCTCAATAGCACAATAGCAATATCCCTTTTCATCATAACAGGTAAAGACACAATCCTTGTGATTGACAATGGAAGTCACCAAGTCGCCCTCTTCATCGGTATAAACGACTCCCTGTTTATCTATCACGTCACGTGCCTCGGGAGACAGTTCTTCCCAAATAACCGGAAGTACTTCTTCCAACTTCTCCACTTCATCCAGTTCTACCGGAGCGCCGGCATCGCCTTCTATACAACATTCACCTTTGCAAGCATCCAAATTGCATAGAAACTTTTCACGAAACACGTCCAAAGATATTACAACATCATCTATCTGAATCATCTTATTACAACTAAAAAAGCGGGAGACGCAAAAGTTCTCCCGCTTCGTTTATCGGGTTTATTATATTACTTAATCAAATCTTTTCCAGTCATGTCGGCCGGCTGAGCCATGCCCAGAATATGCAAAATAGAAGGAGCAACATCTGCCAATACACCATTTTCCACTTTGGCATTCTTGTTCTCTGTCACATATACAAACGGAACAGGATTCAAAGAGTGAGCAGTATTAGGTGTACCATCTTCATTCAGTGCATGATCGGCATTACCGTGGTCAGCAATGATAATCACTTCATAGCCATTAGCCTTAGCAGCTTCCACTGTATCTTTCACACATTCGTCAATAGCCTTTACAGCCTTTTCAATAGCTCCGTAAATACCGGTATGACCTACCATATCACCGTTAGCATAGTTAACTACAATGAAATCGAACTTTTGAGTATTGATAGCTTCCACCAACTTATCTTTCACTTCGTAAGCGCTCATTTCGGGTTTCAAGTCGTAAGTAGCCACCTTCGGAGACGGAACCAGAATACGCTCTTCAGCATCATACGGAGTTTCACGACCACCATTGAAGAAGAAAGTTACATGGGCATACTTCTCTGTTTCTGCAATATGAAGCTGAGTTTTGCCGTTGGCAGCCAAGTATTCGCCCAATGTGTTCTGAACATTTTCTTTATCAAACAAAATGTGAACGCCCTTAAATGATGCATCATACGGAGTCATGCAATAGAACTGCAAGCCCGGAATAGTATGCATACCCTGTTCAGGCATATCCTGCTGAGTCAGTACAACTGTTAATTCTTTAGCACGGTCATTACGATAATTGAAGAAGATAACCACATCACCTTCCTTGATGGTACCATCTACCGTAGAGTTGTTGATGGGTTTGATAAATTCATCGGTAACACCTTCATCGTATGATTCCTGCATAGCCTGCACCATGTCGGCTGCTTGCTTTCCTTTACCTTCAACCAATAAATCGTATGCTTCTTTCACACGTTCCCAACGCTTGTCACGGTCCATAGCATAGAAACGACCTACGATAGAGGCAATCTTTCCGGCTGACTGTTCGCAATGTGCAGTCAGTTGTTCGATAAAACCTTTACCACTCTTCGGGTCTGTATCACGACCATCCATGAAACAGTGAATAAATGTATTCTCAAGGCCATATTCTTTAGCGATATCACAAAGCTTGAATAAGTGATCAAATGAACTGTGTACACCACCATTGGAAGTCAATCCCATGAAGTGAATATTCTTACCGTTTTCTTTAGCGTATGAAAAAGCAGAAACAATCTCAGGATTCTTCATGATGCTATTGTCAGCACAAGCACGGTTAATCTTTACCAAATCTTGGTAAACGATACGTCCGGCACCGATATTCAAGTGTCCCACCTCAGAGTTACCCATTTGTCCGTCAGGCAAACCAACATTTTCACCGCTAGCCTGCAACTCAGAGTGCGGATAATCAGCCAACAGACTATCCCAATAAGGAGTAGGAGTATTAAAGATTACATCGTCTTTACCTTGATCGCCGATACCCCAGCCATCAAGAATCATTAAAAGGGCTTTTTTGCTCATAATCTTATTTTTGTTTAAAGTTTATCCTTGCTTTTACAGGTGCAAAGGTACAAAAAAGCCCTGTCAATGAATCATGTTTCACTTTTTTTTTATTGTGGAAGTTCGAAGATAAAACGCAACCCGTCTTTAAATTCTTCATCTTTCCATAAATGAGCATTCATGCATTCAGCAATCATTTTGCATACGAGCCAAGTCACATCATCATTGGTACCTGCAGAGACTGCACCGGCGACAGATATATTTCCTGTTCCGGCTATCAAAACCGAAGCTACATTCTTCTCCGGATTTAAGCAATAAGAGACAACGATGCGTCCTTCTTCCATTATTTGGTTGATACAGTTCAGAATAGTTCTTCAAGGTCACATAATAAGCCATAATCTCACGCAAAGCCTCTTCTTTGTGATACTCGTCTTTCTTTTCCAAAGCAACCTGATAAAGTTTCTTTGCCCATTGTAAATGCTCTGCCCCACGGGTAGCATCCACAGAATCCGTCAAAACTTCCATCTCATTTTCTTTGTCGATAACAACGTTCAGACTTTTGCCCGAACTGCTCTTTGTTCAGTGCGTGTACCTGAAGAGTTTCAAAGGACAATCCCAAGAACAGGGTTAATAAACAGAGGTTTCTCATCACCTTTAAAGTGTTTGACTAATTTTAATATCGACCCAAGTGACAAACGTAACCAATTGCCACATATCATCCAACACAATTTAAGATATTATTCCTGCAAAAGATAAATATAATGATTAATCTCTGCAAAACCGTGTTGCAAAACATACCAAATCATATTGTTGTTTATAAATAAATTACATTCCTTTGCATCGGGACAGTTCAGCACAGTTGGCGTCTGAATTAAATTCTTGAATAGCACATGAAAATAACCTTTGGACAACAGACAACGAAAGTAAAACAATTGGCAGATTTAATCAGCCAAGAAATCTCCATGGGTACCTATAAATCAGACAGTGCATTGCCCTCTATCAATCAATTAAGCCGTAATTATCATGTTTCGAGAGATACAGTATTCAAAGCTTTTATCGACTTGAAAGATCGCGGCATGATTGATTCCACTCCCGGAAAAGGGTACTATGTCACTAACAAACTGAAGAATATTTTATTGCTGCTGGATGAATACTCCCAGTTCAAATATTCACTTTACAACAGTTTCATCAAGAAATTATCGATTAATTATAAAGTGGACCTGCTTTTCCACCAATATAATGAAAGACTGTTCAACACCATTATCCGCGAATCATCGGGAAGATACAACAAATATATCGTGATGAACTTCGACAATGAAAAGTTCTCCAGCAATCTTTATAAGATAGAGCCGTCCAAACTATTGCTACTGGACTTCGGAAAATTCGATAAAAAGGAATATTCGTATGTATGCCAGGATTTTGATGATGGATTTTATCAGGCATTGAACTGTCTGGAAAAGCAATTGGGCAAATATGAAAGACTCATCCTTTTGCTTCCCAGCGAAAGCAAGCATCCCGGCAGCAGTGGCAGGTATTTTATAAAGTTTTGCCGTGAGAAACAACTGAAAGGAGAAATTATTGACAATACCGATGAAATAAACATAAAGAAAGGAGAAGCATATATAGTCATACGCCAGATAGATGTGGTAAATATCATTAAGAAAAGTCGCGCCGAAGGATTAAAATGCGGAAGCGATTTCGGAGTATTGGCTTACAATGACACTCCCTCTTATGAAGTAATCGATCAAGGCATCACTTCCATAAGTATTGACTGGGAGCAAATGGGAAAGCTGGCAGCAGATTTTGTTCTGTCCGGCAAAGAAATAAAAGAATACCTGCCGACAGAAGTACACATCAGGCATTCTTTATAACAGAAAAACAGGAATAAAAAGCATATAGTTAAAAACTTATTATCAACAATATCATGAAAAAGTATCCGAAAATCGGGATTCGTCCCACTATCGATGGCCGCCAGGGCGGTGTTCGTGAAAGCC
>ENA-OPSH01000344-OPSH01000344.1-human-gut-metagenome-genome-assembly--contig:-NODE-344-length-28238-cov-2.856474_pt1 | contig 28238 bp, 19 predicted proteins | sample MGYA00241802_ERZ501895 | MGnify/ENA primary metagenome ERZ501895 (study PRJEB25962, sample SAMEA2042304) | human gut metagenome | biome: human gut; feature: human-associated habitat; material: faeces...
TAATGAGAGAAAAGGCGAAATTGTTTCAGGAATTGTACAAAAGGCAGATGGAGGAGTTGTAGTATTAGATTTAGGAAAATTAGAAGGTATAATGACTGTAAAAGAACAAGTTCCTACAGAAAAATATAGAGTTAACGATAAAATAAGAGCATATATATTAGATGTAGAAAGAGGAATAAAGGGAGCACCACAAGTTATGGTTTCTAGAACATCACCAGAATTTGTTAGAAAGTTATTTGAATTAGAAATTCCAGAAATATATGAAGGTGTTATAGAAATAAAGAGCGTATCTAGAGATCCAGGAAGTAGAAGTAAAATAGCAGTATATTCTCCAAACGAAAATATAGACCCAGTTGGTTCTTGTGTAGGTCAAAAAGGAATAAGAATTCAAAACATTATAAACGAGTTACATGGAGAAAAAATAGATGTTATAGAATGGAACGAAGATCCATCAATATTTATTTCTGCAGCATTACTTCCAGCACAAGTTATGGCAGTAGATATAAAAGAAGAAGAAAAATTTGCTCAAGTTATAGTTCCAGATGACCAATTATCTTTAGCAATAGGAAAAGCTGGTCAAAATGCACGTTTAGCTGCAAAACTTACTAATTGGAAAATAGACATAAAGAGTGAAAGTCAATTTAGAGAAATAATGATGCAAGCTCAAAATGAGCAAGAAAGTACAGAAAATGAAGAATAATATATTAAAATAAAAATACATATAACAATAAGGAAAGTGATGTATTTGAAAGCAATACCAGAAAGAACATGCATTGGATGCAATGAAAAGAAACAAAAAAAAGAGCTAATAAGAATTGTAAAAGATAAAGAAGGAAATATAAGCATTGACGAAATAGGAAAATCAAATGGTAGAGGTGCATATATTTGTAAAAATATAGAATGCTTAGAAAAAGCTATAAAATCTAAGAAATTAGAAAGAAGTTTAAAGACAAAAATTGATTTACAAATTTATGAAAGTTTAAGAGGTGTAATGATTGGTAAATAATACTAAAGTTTTAAGACTAATAGGGTTAGCTATGAGGGCTGGTAAAGTAAAATTTGGAAGTGACAGTTGTATGGAAGCAATTATTCAAAATAAAATTAAAGTATTATTAGTTGCTAAAGACGCATCAGAAAGGACAAAGACAAATTTTAAAAGATTATGCCATGATAAAAATATACCAATATATGAGGAATTTGAAGAGTATGATTTAAGTCATGCAATAGGTAAACAAAATAAAGTAATAATAGGAGTATGTGATGATAATTTTTCAAAAGAAATTATAAAAATTCTAAGTGGGGGTGAGGTTATTGGATAAGGTAAAAATATATGAATTAGCAAAAAAAATAGATATTGCAAGTAAGGATTTAGTAAATAAAGCAAAGGAATTAGGAATTGATGTAAATAGTCATTTAAGTTCTATAAGTATGGAACAAGCAGAAAAACTAGAAAAGAACCTAAAGGGAATAAGCAATAATTCTAATAAGCAAGCAAAAGAAGAGAAAATAAAAAAAGAAGAAAATAAAAAGGAAACTAAACCTGTTATTATTAGAAGAGAGGTAATTATTTCTGACGAAGAAAACAAAATAGCAGAAAAGATGTTGGTTTTGTTGAAAGAAAATCTCACCAAGATTACAACATAGTATATCGTAATAAGCCACAAAAACCACTTACAGTAAGTGAATTATTTGGCTTGGGCAAAAAGGAAGATAAAAAAGAAGAACCTCCAAAAAAAGAAGAAATAAAAAAAGAGGTAAAAGTAGAAGAAAAAACTACAGATGTGAAGAAAGAAATTGTTAAAGAAGAAAGTAAAATTAATGTTGTTACTAATGTAGAAACAAAAGCTACAACAGTTGTAAAGGAAAATAAAAATCAAGTAAATAATCAAAATAATAATTATAAGAATAACCAAAATAACAATTATAAAAATGGTCAAAATACAAATAATTATCGCAATAATCAAAGAGAAAATAATTTTCATAATAATACAAATTATCATGGAAATCAAAATAATAACTACAGAAATAATGCTAATGGTTATCGTGATGGAAATGGACAAAATAGATTTAACAATAGAAACAATCAAAATGGACAAAATAAGTTTGGAAATGGAAATGGTCAAAGACAAAACTTTAACAAATCACAAAGGCCTTTAGATAGCAAAGGAATAGATAGAAATATTAAAGATATAATGTCAACAGAAATTGTAGAAAAAGAAAATCAAAGAGACTACAATAATAGAGCTATCGATAAAGCTAAAAGCAATCGCTATGAAGAAAAAAATAAAAAAAGTTTCACATTTTTAAAATTTTGTGTTATAATATAAATGTGAAACAAAATGAAATAAATTCAACAAAAAAGTTTCACATTTATAAGGAGGAAAATCATGGAAGAAAAAATTGAAATTATGAATCTTCTTCAAAGTAAACAAGTTTTTGAACATGAATTACAATCACTTTCATATGGATCAGTAGAAATAAGAGAAAACAATTCAAACAAATATATATATGTGCATTATAGAGAAGACGGAGTAGCTTTAACTAAATATGTTGGAGAATACTCAGATGAATTATATAATTTAATATTAAATAACAGCATTAAAGCAAAACAATTAAAAAAACAAATACCCGACATCGATGTGATTCTACTCGACGATGCTTTCCAACATCGCTATGTTACGCCGTTGTCCTCGATAGTACTGACCGACTACAATAGAGCTTTACATCTCGACAAACTATTACCGGCGGGACGGTTACGTGAATCTCGACACGAATTGTCGAGAGCCAATATGGTCATCGTAACCAAGTGTCCAATAGACATGAAACCTATTGAATATAATATTATATCTCGTTGGTTACACCTGTTTCCCTACCAAAATCTATATTTTTCGACTCTTTCTTACGGTCATCTGCAAGCAGTATTCCCCGATACTGCCATAGGAGAAATATCGCTGAAAGATATATCGAAAAAAGACGGATTGATGGTAGTAACCGGAATCGCCAACCCGGCTCCCATGCTGCAATACATCTCTCATTTTCACGACCTGCGAGAAAAGTTACTTTATCCCGATCATCATAACTTTACTTCGAACGATCTGAACGATATAACGACACGGTTTTTGGCCTTGAAAGGAGAGAAAAAATACATCATCACCACAGAAAAAGATGCAGCGAGACTACGATCGGTCCCATTCGATGACGCAATAAAAAAAGCGCTCTATTTTCTTCCGATACATGTTCGTTTCATGCAACATACCGGAACATCATTCGATGAAAAAATTTCAGACATAATCTATAAGAACCGCAGATCGAAACAAGTAAAAAAATAACTTCGAAGCTGTATCGAGTTTTTTATGTCAGATTAAGATCATCGCACAAAATATCTATCTACAAAAATTAAAACAGCTTCTTAAAACTCCACGGTAATTCCCAATGTCGGCAAAATCACTCCGCTTTGTTGGGCGATGTATTTCATGCGATACCGTTCTGTCCCGTCATTATCCACATATTTTTCTCCCGTGCTTATCAATACCGGAGGATTATCGTATTTAAAATTCAGCACATTCTGTAAATCTACATAAAATCCCAACATCACACCTTTGAAATAAAACGACTTATCTACTCTGATATCAGCCTCATAGAAAGTCTTCAAACGTCCCGTATTATACCGGTCATAATCATAATAAGGTCTAGCCGTGGCATCCCACGCCGGAACAAGAGACGAAGTATACTCATCATAAGGAGTATATGGAGCCCCTCCCATCAACCTGAATTTCAATCCTATATCCCAATTTTTAGGTAACTTATACGTCCCGGACAAAGTAAAAAGATGACGATAATCCCATGCCGACGGTATATAAATCCCGGTTGCCGGATCCTCGAACTGACTACGATACCATGTATAAGAAGCCAATGCCGTAAACCGTCCCATACCAAACCAACGGAGCATCACTTCCAAACCATAGGCTCTGCCTCGTGCAGTCGAACTTGCCGCCTCATTACCCGACACACCATAGTCCGTCCCCTTACAAGCCAATGGAATACTATCCCTTAGAGACAACGGTGAATGAGTATATTTTTTATAAAACCCTTCAACCGTCAAACGTGCCCACTTGTTGATATAATACTCCACTCCAACAACAGCTTGGTCGGAACAAACATATTTCAATCTCGATTTATTTATCAAAACATTATCCTCTTGATACCCCATTGTCGTATATGCCGGTAGCTGATAAAACCGGCCTATGCTACCATTCAAAAAGAAATTCCCTATCACATTATACGAAAGCGACAATCGGGGAGAAAATTGCTTGAAAGGATTATCCGTCAAAGAAGAATAATTACAAGCATCGAGACGAAATCCAAATGAAGCCGAAAAACGATCGTCGGCCGACTTATATCCAGAAGTTACGAAGATACCCCATTTAAACAGACCCAAATCCGTTTTATATCTTATTTCCTTAGGGATATCGGTAAATGCACGTTGAAACGTATTATTCCTATAAACAGCATAATCGACATTAAATCCAGCGGTCAAATCAAACAGCCCCACCAATGACCTGTTCTCGAACCTCAAATGATTTTCAATCTCGTCCGATTTAAGCCTCAAAGTCAGATTATCGGTAGAAGATTCATCATTATCCCTATACTTAATATTACTGTTATTCATAAAACTACGGCTCAACACGACCGTCTGTGTATGATTGCCCGAATAATGCTTATAGACTGCACCCAGAGTATAGGTATTCTGTTTAATGGTAGGCAAATAGTTCAACAGATATTGTTTCGATTCATCTTCGGGATCCGTTTCCGTGTTCAACTTCATATCGTCTATCGCGCCCAATCCCAAAACCGTAAGCTCATGTTCCTGTGAAAAACGGGTCTTTACCTTGAACTGAGCGTCGGTATAACGGGGCAAAAACGGCATATCGAGCAAGGAAAACAGTAGTTGCAAATAAGACTGCCTTACTGAAACGATATAAGTCGTCTTATTCCCAATATGTCCTTTCGAGGTCAAAGCCAACTCCGAAGCTCCGACGGTTCCTTTAAAAGTATATTTATCGGGAGTACCGTCGAGAAGTTTAAAATCGAATACAGAACTTAAAGCATTTCCTCGACTTACAGGAAAAGCCCCCGTATAGAAATTGACCTCACGGATAAGATCGGCATCGATAATCCCAACTGGCCCCCCCGATGCACCTTGTGTGCTGAAATGGTTGATATTAGGTATCTCTACCCCGTCTAAGAAAAACTTATTTTCCGAAGGACCTCCACCCCTTATCATCAAATCATTCCTGTACCCGTTTCCCACAGCCGAAGCCACACCGGGAAAAGAATTTACGACTTTCGAAATATCCCGGTTTGCGCCCGGACTTTTTTCTATCTCCTGCACACCGATAACCCTCATAGCGATAGGACTCTCTATCGAACTTCTAAACGGAGCGGCCACAACACTTACCTCGCTTAAAGCCACCTGCGATTCTTCCAACGCTATATCGAGCGTATAATCATAAGACGATATACGAAACTCAGGAGAGACATAAGTTTTATATCCGACAGAAGAAACCTGTATGCGGTACATTCCCGGAGATAAATTTCCAATGAAATAATTACCCAAAGAATCGGTCATCGTCCCCATCGGAGTATTCCAAATACCCACACTGACAAAGGGCAATCCCTCACCCGTTGCATGAGACGTCACCACTCCTTTTACAGAATACGTTTGAGCTCCATAAGCCGAAATAAATACAAAAAAGAGAAAAACAAAAAGTGTATGTAACCGCAACATAAACAATCCTTTTTTAAGAGTACAAAGATAAATATATTTTTGTTCTCGATTCAAAAAAGAAAATAACCGATTACGTACGTTCAAAAAATTATCCGTATAAATAAAAAACAATAGTACCATGAAAAATTTATCAAATTTCAATCTACTGATTATCATTTTATTATTCTCGTCTTGCCAACAACAGCCCTTTACAGGAACAGTCCACATAATCCCCTACCCCAACCAAATCGCCATCGGAACTCAATATAGGCCGATAGGGAAAAACTTATCGATTTACCTATCTCCCGAAAGTGGAATGGACAAAGATTATATCGAAGACCTCTTGTCCGATACCGGTGTCAAATGTAAGTTTACTAATTTTAAATGGATAGCCGATTTAACGTTCGACATAGAACCCGATACAATCGGCCTAGAAGGCTATCGGCTCGTATCCAACGACTATGGAACAAAAATTACGGCCTCCGATACAAAAGGTCTATTCTATGGATTACAGACATTCAGACAACTAATAACATCTCAAAACAATACGCTTGTTATTCCGTTCGTCGAAATAGCCGATAGCCCTAAATTTCTCTGGCGGGCTCTCATGCTGGACGAAGGCCGTTATTTCAAAGGAAAAGAAGAAGTTAAAAAGCTATTGGACGAAATGGCTCGTCTCAAAATGAATACGTTTCATTGGCATTTGACCGACGATCAAGGGTGGCGAATCGAGATAAAAAAATATCCGTTACTGACCAAAATCGGAGGGAAACGAGATTCTACCCAAATAGGGAATTGGAACAGTAACATTTACGATGGAAAAGTACACGAGGGATTTTATACACAAGAAGAAATCAAAGAAATAATAGACTATGCAGCCAAGCGACAAATAACTATCGTTCCCGAAATCGAAATGCCGGGGCATGCTTCTGCGGCTATTGCAGCTTATCCCCAGTTAGGAACAGAAAAACAATCTATCAAGGTTCCTACACGCTTCGGAGTACAATACCATGCTTATAACGTCGCCGACCCCAAAGTCATACAATTTATAAAAGATGTTTTAGACGAAGTATGTAACCTTTTCCCCTCGGAAACAATTCACATCGGAGGAGACGAAGTCAAATACGACCAATGGAAAAAATCGGCACAGGTACGTAATTTCATGAAAGAACAGAATATAAAAACACCTGCCGATCTCCAAATATGGTTCACAAATACCATTTCCCATTACCTGGAAAGCAAAAAAAAGCACATGATGGGCTGGAATGAAATTACCGGAGTTAAAATACACGATTACACCGATTTTGAGGATGCAGCCTCCGGAGCATCGCTTGCAGAAGGAACCATCGTACATTTTTGGAGAGGAGACCCTTCTTTGATCAAACAAACAGTTAAAAAAGGATACCAAGTGGTTAACTCCTATCACGAATATACCTACCTCGATTATGACACGGCATACACTTCTCTCGAAAAAGCATACCATTTCGATCCTTTGGCGGGTATCACCGGAAAAGAAACGGATTTAATTATCGGAATAGGAGCCCAAATGTGGGGAGAATGGATACCTACCCCTTCGGACATGTACCGTAAATTATATCCTCGTATAGCGGCTTTTGCCGAATGTGGCTGGACCTCACCTTCAAATAAATCATGGAAACGTTTTAATCAAGCGGCCTACAAAGAAAATCTCCGTTGGAAACAATTATACCAATAAATATTAATATTTATTCTAAAAAATCTACATAGGTAATTATTGATTTATCTATGTAGATTTTTAGAATTATAAAACTTCATTCTTTTCATTCCTTAAATATTGTTTTTCTATCATTTTTTACCGTAATTTGATGCCGATAAAACAAGTTGCTCCTCGACAGCATCACTTTATGCAAATCACCAGTCAACAAATAGAAGAGATACGTGCAGGCAAAATCAAAACATTCGAGATTTTGTTCAACGCATATTATCCTCGGGTTAAAAGCTTTGCATTCGGTATGATAAAAGATCAATACGAAGCCGAGGAAATAGCACAAAATGTATTCTTAAAGTTGTGGTCCAATCGGGAAAAACTCTCGTCCGACAACACTTTGAGCAGTTACATATTCACCATCGTACAAAATGAAGTTTACGACTTTTTTCGAGAAAAACACTATTCGCTCGGATACCAAGAAAAAATGTTGTCTACTCCACAAAATTTACAGTACGAAATCGATTCGGAATATAACATCAAAGAAATAAAATCCATTGTCAATCGTACGTTGCAAAACATGCCTCCGCAACGAAGAACAATATACCAAATGAGCCGAGAACAATTCTTAAGCAATGACGAAATCGCCAAAACCCTCGGTTTATCCAAACGTACGGTAGAAAAACACATCAGCCTCGCATTGGCTACCATTAAAAAAAATTTAGGAGACTTCCTTTTCTGGCTGTTTATATTCTTTATTAAATAAATAGCTGTTATCTCCTATCGTCATTTTCTTTCCGATAAAATTTATATTAAAATTTTTTCACGGTCGTTACGTGTGTAATTTCCTTCAATCGTATAATATTATATAAGATAAAATTATGCAGAATCCAACTCCAACCAGACAAGAACTATCCAGTTATTTTTTCGACCGGTGCACGCCCGAAATAAGCAATAAGGTCGAACGCTGGTTTTTCAAGAACGGTAACAGTCAAGAAGCCAAAAAGTTATTATTCTCCTTATGGGAAGAATTGGAAGATACTACATCATCTACTTCTCCCGAAGAGATACAAGCCGCTTTCGAGCAATTCAAAGCCCGACTACTGAGCTCCGCACCCCAAGAAAACAAGTCTAAAAAACCAAACTTGTTTCTCTGGATACAACGTATTGCGGCAATCCTCATTCTCCCTCTGATTATATTTTCGGGGTACTTATTCTATCAACACCAAAAAGAAGAAAACATAGTGTGGATAGAAAAAAGTGCCGGATATGGCGACATCAAACATATCACTTTGCCCGATAACACTACTGTATGGTTGAATGCCGGCAGCACTATTATTTACCCCGAAGAGTTCATCGGCCGTTTCCGGCAAATATTCTTTACGGGAGAAGGTCATTTTTCTGTGGCAAAAAATAAAGAAAAACCATTCATCATTAAATCGAACGAAAGCAGTATAGAAGTTTTAGGAACCCAATTCAATTTAAAATCGTACAGCAACGACAACAGAATAGAAGTAGCCCTTCTCGATGGATCGGTAGCGTTCTGTTATCCGAGTACGACAGACCAAGAAATGAAATGTATCCTCTCTCCGGGCGAGCAAGTTTATTACAATCGCACAACCCACAATCTGGAAAAGAAAAATTTTATCCTATCCGACTATTCTTCATGGAAAGATGGAAAATACTATTTCAAAAACGAAACATTGGAAAATATTGCCAAACAGTTAGAGCGGAATTTCGATGTCAACATAATTATCAAAAACGATTCACTCAAACAAATTCCTTATCACATGGCATTTGTCAACAACGAAACTTTAGACGACATTCTATCGGCCATGAATTTAGACGGATATTTAACAATCAAACGAGATGGTAAAATCATAGAAATTTATTGACAATCAAACTAATTTATCATGAAAAGGCACAAAATTCATCACTCCGCCGACATTGTCGGGAGATGCAAGAAAGGCATAATCCCATTTTTATTATGCTTCGTCTTTATGGGATACGGACAAAACATATCTGTCAACTTCCCGAATATAACAGTAGAAAGAGCTTTGGAAATTCTTCGGAATCAAGAAGGGTATTCTTTCTCTGTCAAAACAAATGATGTAAACTTACGACAAAAAGTCAATGCCGATTTGCAAAACCAACCTATCGAAAAGGTCTTGGAAACCATATTCCAAAACCAACCGGTTTCTTTCGAAATAGAAGGTAAAATGGTAAGAATCATTAAAGCCCCTGAAAAAGATTCGAAACAAACAGGAAGCACAGCCGAAAGCAAAAAAATCTCCGGTAGAGTAACCGATAAACAAGGTGAACCACTCATCGGGGTAAGTATCATTGCAAAAGGAGCTAACAAAGGCACGATAACCAATATAGACGGGTATTATTCTTTAACTGTACCCGACAAATCGGTTATACAATTCTCTTATGTAGGCTACGATACCCAAGAACTAAAATTAGGAAAAGGGAATATATTGAACGCCACCCTACAAGAAAAGATAAATGACCTCGACGAAGTGGTCGTTATCGGATATGGCAGTATGAAAAAAAGTGACCTGACAGGAGCTGTTACCTCGGTAAAAACCGAAGATCTTCCGATGGCAGCCAACACATCGATCTCTCACATGTTATCGGGAAAAGCCGCCGGGATAACATCGGTTCAAAACAGCGCACAACCGGGTGGCGGCGTCACTCTGCGTATACGAGGCGAAGCATCTACCGGAGCCGGAAACGAACCTTTATACATCATCGACGGATTTCCAGTAGGAGGATCCCAAGTCGAACCGGCGGCAGACAACAGATATAGCGATTTCGGGTCTCGTAATCCTCTGAACTCTATCAACCCTAACGACATCGAATCCATAGAGATTCTAAAAGATGCTTCTTCCACGGCTATTTACGGAGCAAGAGCTGCGAACGGTGTTATCATCATTACGACTAAAAAGGGACGCGAGGGAAAACCCGTTGTCAATTACAGCGCAAACTATGGCGTCCAACAAATTGCCAACAAGACAGAAATGATGACAGCCGAAGAATTCATGACCGAAGCCAACAAATTCGCCAAAGAGCAATGGCTCTATAACAACAGAGTATATCCATACGGAAATACGAACCCATCGTCGATAAAAGACCCCATCGTCTATCCTTATGACGCAAAAGATATAAAAAATGCGGGGAAAGGAACCGACTGGTATGACTTAATTACCAGAGAAGGTATGATTCACCAACATAATTTATCGGTATCTGGCGGAACTTCCAACCTGAAATACATGGCATCATTCAACTTCTTCGATCAAAACGGAGTTGTTCGAAACAGTGACTTCACCCGCGTCTGAACATCGAACATCAAATAAATAAAATATTCAAATACGGAATCAATGCGACTCAAAGTTACATCAAGTCCTCGAATGTTCCATTGGGAACAGAAGACTTTGAAAACTCTGGATTGATAAACTCGGCTATGTCGTACGACCCGACGACTCCTGTCAGAGACAAAAACGGGGATTATGCACAAAGCGATCGAATGACTACTGTACCCAATCCTGTTTCCATGCTCGAAATAGATGACTATACACAAACTAAAAGATTATTGGTGAACGCTTTTCTTCAAGCAGAAATTATAAAAGGATTGGTTGCGAAAATCAATATAGGATTCGATGACCAAAACGGTGTAAGAAATTCCTACATACCCACTACTACATTATACGGTAAGCAAGAAGGAGGAAAAGCCAGCAAAAGTATGGCACAGCAATTCGACCGCTTGTTAGAAGCAACCGTAAACTATAATTTCAATATTGCAAAAGCGCACAAGTTCAATATTTTAGCAGGATATTCCTATCAAGATTTCAACAACGAAGGATTCTCTGCCGCCAATTCACAATTTTTCACCGATATATTCAAATACAACTCACTGGCTTCCGGAGAAGCAGCCCGCCCCACGGTAGCTTCCAACAAGTCAAAAACTATGTTCATCTCCTACTTCGGTCGAATAAATTATAACTTGTTCGATAAATATCTTTTCACTCTCACTGCTCGTGTCGATGGCTCAAACCGATTCGGTGAAAACAATCGATACGGAATATTCCCGTCGGGAGCATTTGCATGGCGTATCAAACAGGAAGACTTTTTAAAAGACGTCGACTTCCTCTCCGACTTAAAAATGAGAATAAGTTTAGGTCAGACGGGTAACAGTGAAATCGGGAATAACGCCTTTGAATACTATACGGCAGCATGGCAACAATATGTGTTTGGCAATTCGATTAACACCGGAACGGCAAAATCGCAAATCGCCAACCCAGATTTAAAATGGGAAACAACAACCGAATTTAACTTTGGTTTGGATTTCGGACTCTTCAACCAACGGTTAAGTGGTACATTCGAATATTTTAAAAAAGAAGTGAAAGACCTCTTGGGTTACCGCTCGCTAAAATCATTCATGGAAGTATCTACGGTAGCCGCCAACATCGGAAAAACTCAAAGTACCGGTATAGAAATCTCCTTGAAAAGCCGAAATTTTACAGGAGAATTCAAATGGGACACTGAACTTAATTTCACCCGATATGTAGACCGTTGGAAAGAGCGTAATCCCGAAGACGAACTAAGCCCTTGGCAAAAAGCGAATGATCCCATTCGAGCTCACTACGGATACCTATCCGACGGAGTTCTGGGTATAGACGAGACACCTCCCGCTTCCATGCCCAACCTGTTGCCCGGTGAATATAAAATAAAAGACGTAAACGGTTATCTCCGAGACGACTTCGGGAACCTTATACCCGATGAAAACGGAAACGTTCAATACACAGATGCCCCGGACGGGATTATCGATGAAGCGGATATCGTATTATTGGGAACATACGATCCGGGCTTCTCTATCGGATTTGGAAATACATTCGAATACAAAGGCTTCGATCTGAATATATTCTTTTACGGCATGTTCGACCGAATCGTCAACAACGCCACGCGTGGAAAATTCTCCATTCCCAATATTCGTTTTATTCTAAACGGGCAAAACATGATGAAAGAAATATCCGAACGTTGGTCTAGTGAAAACCCACACAGCAAATATCCGTCTGGATTCGTAAGCCAATACCCGCAGCCATCTGATTATCTGTGGGAAGACGCTTGGTTCATACGTTGTAAAAATATCACTCTGGGTTATACACTTCCTCAAAAATGGATACGGAAAGTATTTTCCAGAGCCCGGATTTTTGCAGATGTTTCAAATCCCTTCGTAATTACACCTTACTCTGGCAATGACCCGGAAACCGATTTCAAAGCCGGTTACCCCAATCAACGTACCTATTCTTTTGGAGTGGACATAACCTTTTAATCCTATATGAATTATGAAAACTAAAAATATATTTTTCTCCTCGCTGTTTCTCATAGCAGCATATTCGTGCTCTTTGGAAAACGAAACTTATGATCAACTTGGCTCCGATAACGTGATGACTACCGAAAACGATGTCAAAGCTGCTGTCACCGGGATATACCACGAACTACGTGGCGGTGGCTGGGATCGCTATAATTGTGCATGGGGTTCTCTACTAACTATGCAAATCGGTTGTACCGATGAATGTGACTGCAACTGGGTATGGGACAAACAACTCGATTTTCTGTGGACTGCTGAAACAACCGATTTAGGGCAATTTTATACCGGACTAGTTCCCGCTGTTACCAAAGCGACCTCTCTGCTGGAACGCATGCGAAAAATATCTATATCCGCTCCAATAAAACGCAGATATATGGCCGAAGTCCGATGTCTCAGAGCTATGTGGGCATATGATCTATATGATCTCTACGGAACAGTACCATTAATTACCGATCCAGATATAGCCCTCGATCCTCAAAAAGCCCAATCTTATATGCCAGAACGGCCCTCGATAGAATGGTATGTCAACTTCATAGACACTGAATTAAAAGAAGCAGAAGAAAATTTGAAACCGGCCAGTCTGCTCGCGGCAAGCGAATACGGGAGAATGACCAAAGGTATCGCTCAAATGTATATGTTGAAACTCTATATGCATGAAGCCGGTCAAGAACGCCACTATCGAAACGACGAAGGCAAAGCTATGATGTGGTGGAATCGGGTAGATTCGATTACCGAAGTCATGATAAAAGACGGAGAATACTCCCTGCAAAAAGATTACATGTCGATATGGTCTCCTTCGAACCAAAGGAACAGCGAAGTAATTTTCCCGATACCCAATTTCCCCGAAGGCGGTTTAGGAAACTGTTTCCTCGCACATGCATTACCCGCCGATTATGTATCGCAAAACGGAATAGCATTGACTAAATGGGGAGGGTTCCTTGTTCCCTGGGATTTTTACGACACCTATGATCCCAAAGACAAACGGAGAAATGCTTTGTTGGCGACCTATTGGAATGGAAAAAAGATGGTCGACCGCCGTACTGAATACACAGGTAAACCGGGTGCTGTTCCAATGAAATACCAAGAAAATCCTAGCACGACAGGGCAATGGGATGCCAGCGAATACGTAATAAACCGATATGCCGAAGTAATATTGGCCAGAGCCGAAGCTCTGAACGAAATATACGGTCCGACCCAAGAGGCCAAAGACCTCGTTCATGAAATACGGGAACGAGCATTCGATAATTACAAAGGTAGCAAATACGAAAAAGAGATAAATGACATAACCGATAAAGATGCATTCAGAGCACACCTATTAAAAGAAAGAGGTTGGGAGTTTTGTTGGGAAGGCATGCGTCGCCCCGATTTGATTCGTCATGGAGAACTAATATCCAATGCCATTGCTCGTGGCAAGCTTATGGCCGAACCCAAACACATTCTATATGCAATACCACAATCGGTAATTTATGAAAATCCAAATCTTAAAAATAACGAAGGTTTTTAGTTATGAACAAATTAAATTTTAAATATCTGTTTCCTAATTTATTCCTATTTTGTATCTGCATGAATCTTACAGCGTGCAGTGAAAAGAACAGTGGCGGAGACAATCTACAATCGGGAGATGAAATAATCTCGTTCGAACCCGACCTGAATACACTTATCCGCAATCCAGCATCGGGTTGGACTTTATACGACGATGCAAACGACTACGTCGCACAAGCGAATACCTATTGGAATCAACAGGGAGCCGCAGCAGAAAAATATGCTTCTATTTTCTATTGGCGTTCCCGATGGTCTGAGCTCGAACCAGAAGAAGGTAAATACGCATGGGAACATGACGAGAATTTCAAAGCGCTCATTCAAGGCGCCCTTGACCGAGGATTGAAATTGGCATTCAGAGTTTACATCGACGGACAAGACAATATTCATAACGGTACTCCCGACTTCGTAAGAGAGGCCGGAGCCAAAGGTTATGCAGTCCATAAGCTCTGGGACCCTGCAAATAAAAACAACAACTGGACTCCCTATGCCGACGACCCCGTCTTTCAGGAAAAATTCGGGAATTTTATCCGTGCTTTCGCCAAAGAGTTCGACAATCCCGAACAAGTAGATTTTATCGACGCTTACAATTTAGGCTGGTGGGGTGAAGGGCATCACGTACAATATTTGAACAACAATAATAAATTCAAAGTGTATCAATGGATTACAGACCTATATGCCGAGAATTTCAAAAATGTTTTACTTGTCGTGAACTTTGGAACAGAAATAGGATTCGAATATGAAAAACGATTGGCTATCGACAAACACGATTTTTTGACTCGCCGTGACGGAATCGGCAGTTATTGGTTCCAAGATGCAGAAGTCAATATCATCAACTCGCTCTTCCCACAAAAAGCATTCATAGCCGAAGGCTGCTATTGGGGAGGAAATTCCGACAGCTATCAACCGTGGAACACCGATCCGCTTTATGCCGACAAATTCAAATCATGGTCCGACTTTTATGCTCAGGCTTATAAAGACGCTATACGAGGACATGCCAATACACTCGATTTGAGAGAGGCTACCGAAACCAGAGGTTGGATAACCCACGCCAAAGATTTGGTAAAAGACTTCATTAGTAACGGTGGATACAGATTAACCCCTATCCAAATAGAATATCCAGCATCGGTACAAATGGGAAATACATTATCCATAAAGCATACATGGCGAAATAGCGGGGTAGGCGTATGTCCCAACAATAACAAAAGATGGAACTATAAATATAAAGTTTCATTTGCCCTACTCGATCCCGAAAGCCATGAAATAAAACAACGGATCACCGATGAAAACGCAGAACCGTCGGCATGGATAAAAGGAACCGATAAAACGTATAAAACCAGCGAATCTTTAATTGTCCCAGCCGGACAATACATATTGGCAGTTGCCATTACAGACGATACCCAAAATCAAAAACCGGGATTGAATCTTGCCGTAAAAAACGGGAAATTCATAAACGACTGGCTACAAATCGGTACTATACAAATCACTAAATAATTCATCAACCCTAAAAACACAATTACAATGAAAAAATCACTTTTTTATTTAACAGCAGCACTACTCATTGCTACGACCTCATGTTCCGAGGACAACAATGACAATGACCCCAAAGGGCAAGAGAGCAACATTACACTATACGCGCCCGACGATTTAGAAGAGTTTGATCTTTTGTACGAAAATCCCACACGAAAACTGAAATTCGAATGGGAAGGCGATAAAGAAGGAGCTACATACGCTCTTATATTCAGCCTCGATGAAGAAATGAACAACATCGAGAGAATTGATATCGGAACCGAAATGTACACATCTCTCACCCATCAAGACCTCGACGACTTACTCGGTAAACTGGGCGTAGGCGAATACAAAAGAGGTGAATTATATTGGGCGGTCGAAAGCGAAAACGAAGGAACCTTGTCCCGCAGTGAAATTCGCAGCATGAAATTGTTCCGTTTTTATAAACCTTTCATCGATCCTCGTGACAACGAAGAATATCGCGTATGTCGTGTTTTCGATCCCATATCCGAAGATTATGCCGTATGGTTGGCCGACAATTTAAGAGCGACGACCTATTCCGACGGAACTCCTCTTGGAGAAAATGATGTAAAATTCTATACTCCCCAAGAAGGAGAAGACGAATCTTGGACAAAAGTTTTCGGAGGGTATTACACATGGACCGCCACCATGCGGGGCACTCGTGGAGCAGAAGAAGGTGAAAAAATTCAAGGTATAGCGCCCGAAGGTTGGCACATACCGACTAAAACTGAATGGGACTTCTTAATCAATGCTTGCGGTGACCCCACTATGCCCGCCACCATATTAAAAGAAAAAAGCTATTGGGATCCTAATGCCGGAGATGTCGGTATGAACTCTATCGGATTCAATATGGCTGGGACTGGATACATTTGGAGCATACCTGAAAACGATGTAATAGAAGCCTTTGCCAATACCTATTTCTGGACCTCGACAGCTCCCAAAGACGGAGATGTGTACCCGTGGAATCCCGATCCCGTAAACTTCCCCAATCAGGGAGTAACATACGGATTCACACTTAACGATTCAGGAGCCGCCCTTTATCCTTACGACAGGAACAGAGGATATAGTGTCCGCTGCGTATTAGATTAAACTATTGCTATACGTTATTGCCGGATCCTTCGGCAATAACGTATAACATACTTATCCTAACCCCGATAACTGAATATCATGAACATCAAAACCTCAATTGCAATAGGGCTACTCATACTCCTACTTTGTTCTAATTGCACCAACGTCAACAAAACCAACCAACCGGAATCCATCGCAATATTAGCCGAACGCCCACCGATGGGTTGGAACAGCTGGATATGCTTTGGAACTTCTGTAACAGAAGACGAAGTTAAAGCCAATGCCGACTTCATGGCCGAAAATCTGAAAAAATACGATTGGGAATACATTGTTATCGATGCCGGTTGGTATGCGCCCGGCATGGAGACTTTGGAGCAATATGAATCGTCAACGCCACATCAAATCATCGACAAATTCGGACGCCTCATCGTCGATACGGAAAAATTCCCATCTGCAAAAAACGGAGAAGGGTTGAAACCTCTCGCCGATTATCTGCATAGCAGAGGCTTAAAATTGGGTATACACATCATGAGAGGTATTCCCATTCAAGCGGTCGAAGCTAATACTCCCATAAAAGGGACATCATATCGAGCACGAGACATTGTCAATACCGATTCTCGATGCAAATGGTATTTCGGATTTTATGGGATAGACATGAGTAAGCCCGGAGCTCAGGAATACTACGATTCGCTTTTCGAACTTTATGAATCATGGGGAATAGACTATATAAAGGCCGACGATTTACTATCTCCCATTTATGCACACGACGAAATAGAAGCGATAACCAAAGCCGCAAGAAAAAGAAAAAGGCCCTTTGTCCTGAGCCTTTCTCCCGGCCCTGCCCCTGTCGAGAACATAAAACATTTGCAAAGCGTAGCCCAACTATGGCGCATTTCCGAAGACTTCTGGGACGACTGGGAGGCTCTGAAAGAACAATTTCCACTTTGCCGGAAATGGCAAAAGTATATTTGTAAAGGGCACTGGCCCGACGCCGATATGCTCCCCATAGGCCCAATGGCACAAAGAGCCATGAGAGGGACTCCCCGAATGAGTAATTTTACACCAGACGAACAATACACAATGCTCACACTATGGGCCATGTTTAGATCCCCTCTGATGATTGGCTGTAATCTACCCGAAATAGACGATTTCACGCTAAACTTGATTACAAATAAAGAGGTACTTGACATTAATCAATATTCCAAAGGAAATAAAGAATTGTTCGATCGAAATGGAATAATCGCTTGGTATGCTCAAAGCGAAGACGAATTGACCCACTATATCGCCATATTTAACACTACCGATAAAGATATAGAATCTTACACCTTTCCACTACAAACCATAAATTATATCGGAGACGGTCACATCACCGATTTGTGGAAAAACGAATCAATGGAAATCAAAAATAACTCAGTCTCGTTTTCTGTTCCTGCGCATGGCGTAAAACTGATTAAACTAACTAAATAGTCTTGTAGGTATGAAATCATCACATTTTTATTATATAATACTATTCTCGTTTTTACTTGCCGCCTGTAAAGACGACGGGCCGGGTGAAAAAGAAAATTCGGACAACGACGTTCCCTCCGTAGCGACCAATACTTGGCTATTAAACAGTCTGGATAACATAGAAAATTATTCCAACTCGGATCCAGAAAACCGATACGATATAAATATGGTTCGTAACGAATACGAAAGTGTACAGCTCGTTATACAAACCGATAGTAAAAAAAGTCTGAAAATAGAACGTATCGGCAACAACGATGCCATTGAATTTCAATGTCGGAAACTGGAAGCTTTCAACGGGAAATACGATGTTCTGATTCCTTGCGATAACGAAATAGAACCCGACGACAAAGTAGTGCGAGCTTGGCTCACTTTTAAAGTCAGGTCCGAAGCCGAGGCTAAACGACATAAAGAAATCATACGATTCAAAACCGATGACAAAGAATATGCCGTAGCTATATCGATTAATGTCGTTAACGCATCTTTGCCAGAAACTCCATCTATTGCCTCGGTATTCGGAATCAACCCTCAAAACTTCATATTCACCGGTCTATCGGAAGAACAAAAAATAGAAAAGCGCAAAGCAGCTTCGGATCTTTTATTGGAATATCGCATATCGCCCTACTTTTCCACATGGCTGAGCGGAACGATGAAAACCGAATGTTTCTCCTCGCCATACGCATGGAATGACGATCGCACTTGGGAATACTTGGCAGACAAACGTTTTAGCCGTATTGCCTTGCCATCGCATGGGTTATCCGACGATGAGTTAGAGATAATGCTGAATAAAGCTCGCGAAACCGGATTGCTAAACAAAGCATTTTTTTATGTATGGGACGAACCTACAAAGACCAACGAATATGAACAAATCAAAACTCTTTCGGATCGCATTCATCGATATGCACCGGAAGCCAAAGTGCTCACTACATTCTATTGCGGCCCTACCGACGGAGAACACAAAGACGATTTATTCGCCGTATTCGACATTCTAAATGGAGCGACATCTATTTATTGTACTGGCGTATGGGCGTTGCAGGATAATGAAAATCGCTCGAAGCAATGCAAAGCCAAATTAAAATCAGGACAAGAATGGTGGAGCTACGTGTGCATGTCTAACACTCCGGGGCTTGCTTCAAATTCTACCGCTATCGGTAACAGGGCGACCATGTGGCGTAATTATAAAGAACAAAATTCCGGATTCCTATATTGGGTCGTCAACGGATTCGCCAGCGTTTATCCCCTCAGACCTCGCCCTGAACTGCCCGAAGGAGACGGGATACTCATCTATCCCGGTGAATCGTTCGGCACAAACAAAATTTGTACCTCTGTCCGGTTGGAACGATGGCGCGATGGAGCCGAAGATTACGATATGTTGGTCTTGTACGAAAAAAAACTCGGACGATCGGCCGCCTTATCTCTTCTCAACAACGTTTATAAGAGTCCCTCGAATTACACAGATCAAAGCAAATACGCATTGGCTCTACGTAAAAATTTAATTGAAAACATCACAGAATAAATATTTCGATATGCAACATCACCTTTTCTATCGGCTTCTCATCATAAGCTGTACATTCTTTTTAATCTCTTGTCAACAAACAATCGAATGTTACCTTATACCTTCGACCGAAAAAGCATCTGATTTTTATAAAGTTCAACCTCGAAATTCCGGCACGTTATTCCTCGCTAAAAATGAAGCGGAACATATCCAAATCGTTTTCAAAGGCTGTCCGGGAGAGACCTATAAAATACATCGAAACGAAAATGCCGACAATTCTATCCGATATAGTTGTCGGCAAATCAAATCGGTATATGGATTCGACGATGCCTTAGTCCCCATAGATGGAGAACAAGTTACTTTAAACGACTCTATCGCTAAACTATGGATTACATTCCGTACGGCCGAGTCGACCCGACCGGGGAAATACGAAGAACAAATTTCGATCGATGGTAACGGAAAACGGCAAAAAATAAAAATCGATCTTCAAGTGTACGATACGACATTACCCTCGACACCTTCGCTACCAGCAGCATTCGGGATCATAGAAAAGAATCTCATCGACTCGGCTTCGAAAGAACAAACTTTGCAAAACAAACTGGAATGGGCAGAATTATGCCTTGATTATCGCATGAACCCCTATTTCTCCACATGGTTGGCCAACAGCATGAAACATGAAGCATCTTCATCTCCGTGGAAATGGAACGACAAGCGAACGGTTCCTTTCCTATCGGACAAACGATTCAATCGGTTCGCTGTCCCCTACCACTCTCTGTCACACAACGAATTGGACAGCTTATTACAGCAATTAAAACAAACCGATTTACTCGATAAATCCTACTTCTACTTATGGGACGAACCTACTTATATGAAAGAGTATCACCTCATCGGTCAATATTCCCAAGAAATACACAAGCTCATGCCCGAAGCAAAAGTCCTCACGACCTTTTACTGCGGACCGAAAGACGGGAAATACAAAGACCGGTTGTTTTCCGTATTCGACCTTTGGCGAGGAGACACTCAAATTTTCAGTATGAGCGCTTGGGCTTTACAAGCGAACGAAGCCAACGCAGACACATGCCGTTCTCTTCTCCGAGGCAATGAAGAATGGTGGACTTATGTCTGCATGGGACCCGGAGAAGAGCAGCCCAATCTATTGCTCACGATGGACGGATACCAGCATCGAGCTGTATTATGGCGCAGCTGGAAAGAGCGTACCACCGGATTCCTATATTGGGCAGTCAATGCCTATGCCGAATCCGACACATTGGCTTTTCGCAAAGACCTCCCCGAGGGCGACGGTGTGCTGATTTACCCCGGCCAATATTTCAACAGCACAAGCCCCGTAGTATCGATACGAATGGAACGTTGGAGAGACAGTATGGAAGACTATGAATACCTTGCCAAGCTCGAAAAGAAAATAGGAAGAGCCAAAAGCGAAACCCTTTTCCAATCTATATACCAATCGCCCGAAAAATACTCGAAAAACAATGCAGAAATAGAAAAATTCAGAAAATCCATTTTAGAAATTCTCAGTAAATAATTCTTTAATCATTTAAATTTCAAATCTATGAAAACAATTACTTCATTCAAAATCGCAGGTTTAATAACAGCTTGTCTTTTTGCAGCTATGCCTACAAAAGCGGACATCGGAGCTATTTCTTTCAAAACATCGGCTGCCGGTATGAATGCGTTGGAAACAACAATCGGGTCTAATCAAATGACTTTAGAAACATGGTTATATATAGACAATAGTACCGGATTTTTCGCCAGCAATATGCACAACGACAAGGGATTTGCATTAGGATTCGACGGGTGGTTTAAATTTCAGTTGGACGGAGCATCTATATGGATCGATCCTACTTCTTGGAAAGAGAACTGGACTCACATCGCTTGTGTCGCCGACGGAAGTCAGATGATTGTCTATGTTAACGGTGAAGTAGCCGGAACACAGGAGAATACAACAGGATATAATACGGAAGCCGATGGAAAGCCTCTTTTTTTGGGAACTGCTCCGTGGGGCAATCCTTGCAATTGCAAAATGGCAGACTTTCGACTTTGGAGTGTAGCCCGCACAGCAGAAGAAATAAAAAATAATTATCAGAAACAAGTAGAACCGTCCACGACAGGACTGATTAAAAATTTCAATTTCGCAGAAGGTAATGGAGACCACACGGCCAACTTAGCAGAGCCCGAAGGGAATCAAGCATGGTGTATGGGCGCTATCGATACCGATTACAGTTGGGAAACAGTAGCGCAGACTCCTACGAATCTACGGACAGAAAATCAAACCGAAAATTCATTCGACATTTTATGGGACGGAACCGACGGTAACACATGGAGTGTCGAATTATCTGCCAATGGACAAGTTGTCGACACGAAAACCAGACTTACCGAAAAGAAGGCCAGTTTCTCTAATCTCGATAAAAAAGATTACACTGTACGTGTAAAGGCACATTCGTTTATGGAAACTGCATTTTCCGATGCTTTCTCGGTCAATCTATCTACCTCCTCGGCCATAACCAATATTCATAAAAATATTTCTATTGTCAGACACAATAACGCAATCCAAATTGACGGCATTCAAACTGGAAAATTGATTTCGATATATACCGATCAAGGCATTTTGAGCCGACAAATTTCAGCCGAACACGAAACAACGGTTCTCAGTATAGAAGGATTCCCTCATGGCATATATTTCATCTCCATAGAAGGGTACGGTCCGACATTTAAAATTGCTCTTTAATAAATCTTCCATAAACTATAAAGGCGGGAACATGCAATGTCTCGCCTTTTCTGTATCTGCTTTTTCGGAACAAAAATATATCCTATCTTTGCACGCATGAGTAAGAATGAGAATATTATAAATAAGGTTCTAATCATCGACGATGAACCACAGATAAGACAGTTATTAGCCCGCATTTTAGGGCTGGAAGGATATGAAGTTTTACAGGCAGGAGACTGTAAAGCGGCAGTAAAACAAATGGAGTATTCTCCCAATGTTGTCTTATGCGATGTTTTTCTCCCCGACGGGAATGGTGTAGATTTCATAAAAACAATTAAAAAAATATCGCCCGAATCGGAAATCATTTTATTAACAGCCCACGGAAATATACCCGACGGGGTACAAGCCATAAAAAACGGAGCCTTCGACTACATAACCAAAGGTGACGACAATAACAAAATTATTCCTCTGATTAGTCGGGCTATGGAAAAAGCTCGAACTAACGGAGTAAAAAATCGTCCCGAAAAAGAAACCTTTCAGCAATATTCATTCAATTCTATTCTTGGTCAGTCAAAGCCTTTGCTGGAAGCTATCGCGTTGGCACGAAAAGTGGCATCAACCGATGTACCGGTTCTTTTAACCGGAGAGACCGGTACAGGAAAGGAAGTTTTCGCCCAAGCGATTCACCACGAGAGCAAACGAAATAAAGGAAATTTCGTTGCAATAAATTGTTCGGCATTTAGCAAAGAACTCTTGGAAAGCGAAATATTCGGACATAAAGCAGGCTCCTTTACCGGAGCCTTGAAAGACAAAAAGGGACTTTTCGAAGAGGCTCACAACGGAACGATATTTTTAGATGAAATCGGAGAAATGGCGATAGAGTTGCAAGCCAAGTTGCTTCGAGTATTAGAAACCGGAGAATATATCAAAATAGGTGAAACCAAACCGACATCTGTAAATGTTCGTATTATTGCAGCAACCAACCGAAACTTGCCGGAAGAAATAAATGCAGGGCATTTCAGGGAGGATTTGTTTTATCGGCTGTCGGTTTTCCAAATACATTTACCGCCTTTGAGAGAACGTCCGGGAGATATTAGACTTCTAACCGAAGCGTTTGTACAATCCTTATCCGAAAAAATGACCCATTCCTCGAAAACGGTTTCCAAAGCATTCATCGACATGCTCGAACAACAAGAATGGAAAGGCAATGTGCGTGAACTCAGAAACGTTATCGAAAGAAGTCTTATTGTTTGTGAAAGTGATGAGTTACACCCCGAAGATTTACCCATAGAAATACAAAATGCAACTTTTAAGGAAAAAAGTAGTAATAATAGTGGTTTCGAATTATCGGCTATGGAAAAACGCCACATCGCCCGAGTACTGGACTATACAAACGGTAATAAAACCGAAGCTGCAAAACTCCTAAAAATAGGACTTACCACTTTATATCGAAAAATAGAAGAATATAAACTCTAATTCTTTTCAAAATAATACACAACCCTACCAAAATGAAAAGGGAGCATCTGTTCGCCAGATGCTCCCTTTTCATTTATAATACTAATTATGAAGCAATTAAAATATTCAAAAACAATATTGGCACAACTTTGGCATACCCCAAACCGAAAAAAAATAATTTAGTATTCACTTAAAAAAAATGTAACATGGAATTTGACGCATTAGGTTTTGGAGTTTGTATACTCAGTGGAATTGCCTGTTTCTGGCTCTTCTATAAGTGCATAGACTGGTTTGAAAAAATTTAATTAAAAGGAGATTTAACATGTACACTGCATTATTTATTATCAGCGTAATTATGTTCGGGTATCTGATGTATGTATTAGTAAAACCCGAAAAGTTTTAGTCATTTATAAAGATTAAACACAATGAATACAGAGATATTAGGTGTTATTGCACAAATTGTCCTGATGGTCGTACTCGCCTACCCCATCGGGAAATACATTTCAAAGGTTTTCAAAGGTGAGAAAGTTTGGTCGGACTTCATGACTCCCATCGAAAAAATCATGTACAAACTGGGAGGTGTCGATCCAACAGAAGAGATGAACTGGAAACAATTCCTGAAAGCATTGCTCGTGATAAACCTCTTTTGGTTTTTCTGGGGAATGATATTGTTAGTTTCTCAGGGAGTACTGCCCCTAAATCCAGACGGCAATTTAGGACAGTCTGTTCATCAGGCATTCAACACATGTATCAGCTTCCTCGTGAATTGTAACTTACAACATTATAGCGGAGAGAGTGGGCTAAGCTATCTCACCCAGTTATTCGTTATCATGCTGTTCCAATTCATCACCGCTGCAACCGGTATGGCGGCAATGGCGGGTATCATGAAGGCATTGGCCGCTAAAACGACCAAAACAATTGGAAACTTCTGGTACTTCTTAGTAAGGAGCTGTACCCGTGTTTTACTTCCTATTTGCCTCGTTATCGGATTCATACTGATTATAGAAGGGACCCCTATGGGCTTTGACGGAAAGATGGAAGTGACTACAATAGAAGGACAAACACAATATGTATCGCAAGGTCCTACTGCGGCGATAGTTCCCATCAAACAATTAGGTACGAACGGAGGTGGATACTTCGGAGTAAATTCATCGCACCCTCTTGAAAATCCTACCTATCTCACTAATATGATAGAATGTTGGGCCATATTGATTTTACCTATGGCTATGGTATTCGCTTTTGGGTTTTACCTTAAACGAAAGAAATTAGCATACAGTATTTTCGGAGTAATGCTATTTGCTTACTTAGCCGGGGTATGGATAAATGTATCCCAAGAAACAGGTGGCAACCCGCGCATCGACGCAATGGGTATAGCACAAGACAACGGTGCTATGGAAGGAAAAGAAGTCCGACTGGGTTCTGCTGCTACGGCGCTTTGGAGCGTGACAACCACCGTTACTTCCAACGGCTCTGTAAACGGTATGCATGACTCTACCATGCCTCTCTCCGGCATGATCGAAATGCTGAACATGCAAATCAATACATGGTTCGGTGGTGTAGGTGTAGGTTGGATGAACTACTTTACTTTTATCATTATCGCCGTATTTATCAGTGGATTGATGGTTGGTCGTACCCCCGAATTCCTCGGCAAAAAAATAGAAGCTCGAGAAATGAAAATCGCTACGATCGTTGCCTTGTTACACCCATTTGTCATCTTAGTAGGAACCTCATTAGCGGCCTATTTATATGTCCATGCACCTTCCTTTGTCGAAAACGAAGGCGGTTGGTTGAATAACCCGGGATTCCACGGACTAAGCGAAATGCTTTATGAATTTACTTCCTGTGCCGCCAATAATGGTTCCGGTTTCGAGGGATTGGGTGATAATACATGGTTCTGGAACTACTCTTGCGGTATAGTATTGATACTCAGCCGATACCTTCCCATCGTAGGACAAGTTGCCATTGCAGGATTATTAGCCAATAAGAAATATGTACCAGAAAGTGCAGGAACCTTAAAAACCGATACAGTTACTTTCGGTGTCATGACCTTCGCTGTCATCTTTATCGTTGCAGCTCTGTCATTCTTCCCGGTTCAAGCATTAAGTACTATTGCAGAACATTTCAGCTTATAATAACAGAACGATAGATATGAAAAATAATAAATCAGCTTCTTTATTTGAAAAAGAGCAAGTTTTAACGAGCTTAAAACAATCATTCGTTAAATTGAATCCTCGAATCATGGTGAAAAACCCCATCATGTTCACGGTAGAAGTTTGTACAGCCATTATGTTCCTTGTGATGATTTATTCCATCTTTGACAACGCTCAAGGTTCATTCGTGTACAATGCATGGGTTTTTGTTATCTTGTTTATCACACTATTATTCGCCAACTTCGCCGAAGCTATCGCTGAGGCCCGAGGCAAAGCACAGGCTGATAGTTTGAGAAAAACCCGCGAAGAAACTCCGGCAAAACTACTTGTCAATCTGGCTCTCCGTAAACGGATCCGCCCGGTGCCCCATCAGGGGAATTCTGGAACAGGCAAGGTCGAATTCCTTGAGTTCCGGTTAGGACAAGCGGACGGAAGCCCCTCCCAGAAAATCATCCAGATGGGCTGGATTGGTTGTTCCGGGAACAGGCGCAATCCACGGTTTCCGGGAAAGCATCCAGGACAGGGCGAACTGGGCCGGAGTCATGCCCCTGCGTTCCGCCCATTCCCGGACAAGAACAGTCAGCGGCATGTTGAATCTGAGGGCTTCCGGAGTAAACCGGGGCAAAGTGGCGCGGCGGTCCCGCTTTTGAAAACGGCTGTCCTCCCGGACGGCTTCTGCCAGAAAGGCGCGCCCCAGCGGACAATACGGAACAAAACCGATGCCTAACTCTTCCAACGTGGGAAAAATCTTCATCTCCGGTTCCCTCCACCAGATAGCGTATTCGCTCTGGACGGCGCTCACCGGACACTCGGCATGGGCCCTCCTGATGGAACGGGCGCCGGCTTCGGACAGGCCGAAATGCAGCACTTTTCCCTCCTGCATCAGTTCCTTCACCGTACCTGCCACCTCCTCCATCGGAACATCCGGGTCCACCCGGTGCTGGTAAAGCAGGTCAATGTGGTCGGTACGCAAACGCCTGAGGGAACCTTCTACCGCACGCCGGATATGGTCGGGCCTGCTGTTCAGGGAAGAAGGACGGCCTTCCTCCACGCCAAAACCGAATTTGGTTCCTATCCTGACCTGGTTGCGGACAGGGGCGAGAGCCTCCCCCACCCATTCCTCACTGGTATAAGGCCCGTACACTTCCGCCGTATCAAAAAAAGTAACCCCTTTGTCAAAAGCCCGGCGTATCAGGGCAATCATCTCCTGTTTATCATACTTGCCGCCGTAATAACCCACCATCGGCAGACATCCCAGCCCGATAGGGGAAACTTCCAGGCCTCCAAGGCGCCGGGATTCCCCAAGAAAACCCTTCTTCGGCACCCCGGAAGAAGACCCCGGACCGTCAGGCAGCAAAGAAGAACCCTCCCCGGCCCATCCCCGGGAAACCAGAGATAAGGCCAAACCGGATGTTATCTTCAAAAAATCCTTGCGTTTCATTACGTTCCGTCTTTCTTTCCCAAATTCAGATGCGGGGCCTCCTTATTTCAGATGCTCCAGAAAGAACTGTCCGATTCTGTCGAAAGGAATGACACCGGCTTGATTGTCATAAAGATCCACATGGCTTGCACCGGGAATAATCATCAGCTCCTTGTTGTCCCCCTTCAACTTCCTGAAGGCGTCTTCGCTGAAATAGCGCGAATGGGCTTTTTCTCCGTGAATCATGAGCACGGCGCTGCGGATTTCACCGCTGTACGCCAGCAGGGGCATATTGATGAAGGAAAGCGCCGAAGTGACATTCCATCCGCCATTTGAATTGAGCGAACGCCTGTGATAGCCGCGGGGCGTCTTATAATAATCGTAATAATCCTTCACAAATCCGGGGGCATCCGCAGACAGAGGATCAGGCACGCCCCCCGCGAGGGCATAAGAACCGCTCTTCGCATCAGCCGTTCGCTGGGCATTCAGTTGTTTGCGAAGCTCATAACGGGCGTCGGCATCCATCGC
>ENA-OPSH01000383-OPSH01000383.1-human-gut-metagenome-genome-assembly--contig:-NODE-383-length-26493-cov-3.010780_pt1 | contig 26493 bp, 23 predicted proteins | sample MGYA00241802_ERZ501895 | MGnify/ENA primary metagenome ERZ501895 (study PRJEB25962, sample SAMEA2042304) | human gut metagenome | biome: human gut; feature: human-associated habitat; material: faeces...
TGTTACCTGCCGCAGAGGAACTGATCTTGTCTGCCGATCATGAAAATAAGACGCTGACCGTTTCCATCCCGGAAGGTCTGCTGGATTTATGAAATTGACGAATACACATGGCACAAAAGCAAAGACGAACAAATAAGAAATCATTCTGGCACCGGATTAGGTTTAAATATAAACTGTCTTTCTTCAATGAAGGAACGCTGGAAGAAGTATGGTCTTTCCGGTTGTCGCAGCTCTCCGCGTTTGCGATGCTGGCTGTGTTTGCTTTCCTGCTGATCGCCTTTACTGCCTTTATCATTATTAAGACGCCGATACGTAACTACCTGCCGGGTTATCTGGATGTGGAAGTCCGTAAGGAAATCATGCAGAATGCCTTACGTGCCGATTCGCTGGAAAGGATGATACAGATACAATCTCTTTATCTGAATAATGTGGCGGGTATCTTGTCGGGGACGAGCTTGCAGAGGTAGTTCGAGGTGGCTAGCGGAAGCTTCTGCACCCGTGCCACATCCTTGATGGCAAGTTTGGTTGCCATGGTGCCGTAGGTGATGATGTGCGCCACCTTCTCCTGTCCGTACTTCTCGGTGACCCAGCGGAGCACGTCGCCCCGTCCGTCGTCATCGAAGTCCACGTCGATATCCGGGAGGGAGATACGGTCGGGGTTGAGGAAACGCTCGAACAGCAGGTCGTACTGGATGGGGTCAATCTTCGTAATCCCCAGACAGTAGGCAACCGCCGAACCGGCAGCCGAACCACGTCCCGGACCGACCGAGACGCCCAGCTTCTCACGCGCGGCGGCAATGAAGTCCTGCACGATGAGGAAGTAGCCCGGGAAACCCATCGTCTTCATGATGTGAAGTTCGAAGAGCAGTCGCTCGCGCACCTCGTCGGACAACGGGTCGCCGTACCGCTTCCTGGCTCCGTCGAAGGTCAGCTTCGTCAGGTAGTCGGCTTCCAGCTTGATGCGGTAGAGCTTGTCGTATCCGCCCAGCTTCTCTATTTTCGCCCGGGCATCGTCCTCACTCATCACGACTTCCCCGTGCTCGTTGCGGGTGAACTCGTTGAAGAGGTCTTCCTCGGTGTATTTCCTGCGGTATTCCTCCTCCGTCCCGAAGTCCTCGGGAATGGCGAAGGTCGGCATGATGGGCGCATGGTCGATGGAGTAGAACTCCACCTGGTCGCAGATGCTGACCGTGTTCTCCATGGCTTCGGGCACGTCGGCAAAGATGGCGTTCATCTCCGCCTTGGTCTTGAACCACTCCTGCTTGGAGTACATCATGCGGTTCGGGTCGTCGAGGTCCTTGCCCGTGCTCAGGCAGATGAGCCGGTCGTGCGCCTCGGCATTCTCCTCGTCGACAAAGTGGACATCGTTGGTGCAGACGAGCTTCACCCCGTACTTCTTGCTGTATTCCTTCAGGTGCTTGTTCACTTCGAGCTGAAGCGGATACGCTTCGTGGTTGGCACGGGGGACGGTTGCCTTGTGCAGCTGCAGCTCCAGGTAATAGTCATCCCCGAAGACACGCTTGTACCACTGCACGGTCTCTTCCGCCTCCGCAAACTGTCCGGCGCGTATCTTGCGGGGCACCTCGCCACCCAGGCAGGCGGTGCAGACAATCAGCCCTTCGTGGTATTTCTCCAGTTCGACCCGGTCGGTACGCGGACGCATGTAGTAGCCCTCGGTCCAGGCTTTGGAGACGAGCTTGATGAGGTTGTGGTATCCCTTGTTGTTCTTTGCCAGCACCACGAGGTGATAGCCGCTCTGGTCGGGCTTCCCTTCCTTGTCGAAGAGCCGGCGGCGTGCCACATACATTTCGCAGCCGATGATGGGCTTGAAGAGCTTGCCTTCCAGCTCGGTCACCTTTGCCTTGCAGGCAGCCACTTCTTCCGCCGGATTGTCTGCGGTCTCCTTGCCGCTCTCCAAGGCAGCGATGCGCTTCTTGAGTCCCTTGATTTCGTCTTTGACTTTTCCGTTCTTCTTGTTGACGTAGTTGTAGAACTCCTTCACGCCGAACATATTGCCGTGGTCGGTCAGTGCCATTCCCTTCATGCCGTCCGCCATCGCCTTGTCTACCAGACGCTGGATGCTCGCCTGACCGTCGAGGATGGAGTATTGACTGTGCACGTGCAAATGAACAAAATCATGCATGTTGATGTGAGTTTATTGAGGTTTCTTGTATGTTTATCGGGTTATGAATCGCTTCCGAGGGGATAAAGGTAGCGCTGTTTCGGGGAATCCCCAAGCATCGTTTGCCAACTTTAGCGGATTATAACAGATGGACCGGCACATGCCCCGGTTATCAACTCGTCACAAGAATGAGAAATAGCGGACATTCTTCAACAATATATGGTCCTTTTGCTTGCAGTATTCTCAAAATAGCTCTACTTTTGCAGAATAACCGCTAGCTATGTGGAAAATAAGAACCAAGCTACCTTTTTGGAATCATGAATAAATTAAAGAAGCTAAAGAAAATAAGACTTCATAGAGAAGGGACGCACATTCTCGTCCTCAGTTTCATCCTGTTGGCGGGCATCAATGCTTTGCTGTTCTTCTTGGTTGACTCCAAAGCTCCCTTCAGTATTGTGGCGTTCCTCAGTCTCTGCCTTTATCTCTCCATGGTGAATTTCTTCCGTTGTCCCATCCGGCTCTTCGGACAAGAGACCGAAAAGATAGTTGTGGCGCCTGCCGACGGACGCATCGTCGTCGCGGAGGAGGTGGACGAACACGAATACTTCCATGACCGCCGTCTGATGATTTCCATCTTCATGGGTATCACCAACGTACACGCCAACTGGTATCCGGTGGACGGCGTGGTGAAGAGGGTGAGCCACCAGAGCGGCAATTTCCACAAGGCTTTCCTCCCCAAGGCAAGTACGGAAAACGAACGTTCGACAGTGGTCATCGAGACCCCTGAGGGCATCGAGGTCATGGCACGTCAGATTGCCGGAGCCGTGGCGCGACGCATCGTGACCTACGCCAGCGAAGGCGAAGAGTGCTACATCGACGAGCACATGGGCTTCATCAAGTTCGGCTCGCGTGTCGACGTCTACCTGCCCGTAGGCTCCGAGCTCTGTGTCAAGATGGGTCAGAAGACCGTGGGCAACCAGACCGTCCTTGCCCGACTCAAATGAGGATCGGCAACCCCTTGCCGCCCCACCAACCGCTTAGTTACTGAAAGCTTATGTCAAACTGCATTACCCGTTCCATTCCCAATCTGGTGACCTGCTGCAACCTGTTCTCGGGCTGCATTGCCACCGTCATGGCATACGAGATGCGCTATGAGCTGGCGCTCCTGTTCATCGTCATGGCTGCCGTCTTCGATTTCTTCGACGGCATGCTCGCCCGGCTGCTCAATGCCCGTTCCTCCATCGGGAAGGACATCGATTCACTGGCCGACGACATCAGCTTCGGGCTGGCTCCCGCCATGATAGCCTTTTCACTCTTCAAGGAAGTCCCTTACCCCGCCTTCCTCGACGGCGTCGCCGAGTGGATGCCCTACACGGCCTTCCTCATCGCCGTCTTCTCGGCGCTTCGTCTGGCGAAGTTCAATGTCGACACCCGTCAGACGACCTCCTTCATCGGCATGCCGACCCCTGCCAACGCGCTCTTTTGGGCATCGCTCGCCGCCGGGGCACATCCGTTCCTGATTTCCGACATGTTCAATGCCCTGTGGCTCTTTGTCCTGGTGTGCCTGTTCTCCGGACTGCTGGTTGCCGAACTGCCGATGTTCTCACTGAAGTTCAAGAACCTGTCATGGGCTGACAATCAAACACAATATATCTTTCTCGGGGTGTGCATCCCGCTGATTGCTTTCCTGGGTATCAGCAGCTTTGCAGCCATCATCGTGTGGTACGTGTTCCTCTCGCTGGTCACCCGACGCAAGGCGTGAGTCCGCGTGGCACGGAAGTTGTAGTCTGTTTGATATACAAACCCGTCGCTCAACCCCGACCGAACAAACTTATCATCTATGGGATGTCTACTTTCTATACCTATTATATTACTGCTCCTTGTAATATTCTTCAGTTCTGCCCTCCTGCGCATCGTGCAGGCACTCTTTGGCGGCTCTCCCCGTACCAACCGACAGACGCGTGCGCAGTCGCAGACGGCTTCCGCTCATGAAGCGGAAGAAGAGACCTACTATGACAGCGACAGCGGCACTGCCTATCGCCGCCGGCACACCAACGGTCCGCGCCGCAAGATTTTTGCCCCCGACGAGGGCGAATACGTCGACTTCGAGGAAATCCGGGAAGACTGACCCCGTGCATTCCCTCCGCCATCCGTTATGGATGCTGCCCTTCTTCTGCCCGACAATGACTCTTGTTGCCGGGCTCTTTTGTATCCCTTCCGCTTCTCCTTTTCTGCTGCATTTGATTAGCTTTGGATTCCCACGGCGTGGAACTGTGATTCCCACGGCGTGGAACTGTGATGGCTTCTCCCGAAGAGGGCAGGACTGCCTTCAGCTATCGGGTAGAAGAGACTCCTCAAGTGCCCGACGGGAGCCAGCCGGTGTCAGTTTGTCCGTTGAAATACCTGTTGACAGGCATTCGTATGAGAATATAATGGCTATATTTGCAGAAAAACTGTGAACCTATGGCTACTTGTATGATTGCCCCTTCGCTCTTGTCTGCCAACTTTGCCAATTTGCAGGCAGACCTGGAGATGATAAACAACAGTGAGGCAGACTGGCTCCATCTGGATGTGATGGACGGTGTGTTCGTGCCCAACATCTCTTTCGGCTTCCCGGTGCTGAAGCATGTCGCCCGGCTGTGTAAGAAGCCGCTTGACGTCCATCTGATGATCGTGAACCCCGAGAAGTTCATTCCCGAGGTGAAGGCACTCGGTGCCTACATGATGAATGTGCACTATGAGGCATGCGTGCATCTGCACCGTGTCATCCAGCAAATCAAGGAGACGGGCATGAAAGCCGGTGTGACGCTCAATCCTGCCACCCCGGTTGCCGTCCTGGAAGATATCATCGGCGAGGTCGACATGGTGTTGCTCATGAGCGTCAATCCGGGGTTCGGCGGACAGAAGTTCATCGAGAACACGCTGAAGAAGGTGCGTGACCTGCGCGCCCTGATGGAGCGGACGGGAGCATCCCCCCTGATTGAAGTCGATGGCGGAGTGAACCTGGACACCGGCAGGCGTCTGGTGGAGGCGGGAGCGGATATGCTGGTCGCCGGAAATGCCGTCTTCGGTGCGCCCGACCCGACGGACATGATTCATCGTTTGCGCAACAGCTGAGGTGCAGGCTGTCGAGAGTTGGCTGACGAAATATCCTTTCGTACGATTCGATATTCCTTTTATAGCCGGTATTGCAGCGGTCAATGCCGGACGGGAGATACATGAGGGGACACTCCTTGCCTTGTCGGCAGGGTGTGTCCTTTCTTTATGCCTTTTGCGGTTCTTGAGAGGCAGCTATACTGCCTACCGTTTCCGCTGGCTGTTCGGTGCGGTCTTGATTTTGCTGGTTTTCTGCGGAGGCGCATGGCGCATGACCTGCCGGGTGCAGGAGGCGTCCGTGGAATGGACGGACGGGAAGGAGGTCTGGCACGGATGGGTGGCAGGCATCCCGGAGGAGAAGAAGAAAAGCAGGCTTGTCCCGATGAAGATTGGCGACAGGAACGTGCTGCTCTATGTGCCCAGGGACTCCCTTTCCGCACAGGTTGCCTGTGGGGATGAGCTGTGGTTTTACGCCCGTATCTGTCCGCCTCGGAACCGGGAAGGCAGCACGTTCGACTATGCCGCCTACCTGAAGCGTCAGGGTGTCAGCGGCACAGCCTATGCCGGCAAGGACCAGTGGAAGAGGGGCGACCGCCACCGGACGCCCGGATGGAAGCAGTGGGCGTTGCAGCTCCGTGACGAGCTGGTTGATACCTACCGCTCCTGCGGATTCACGGGGGATGGACTGGCTGTCATCTCGGCACTGACGCTGGGGGACAAGCGTTCCCTCGACCCGGAGCTGCGGGACCGCTATTCACGTGCCGGGGCCAGCCATATCCTGGCGCTCTCGGGGTTGCACCTGAACATCATCCTGATGGTGGTGAGCCACCTGCTGCTCGTCCGCGACAAGCGTTATCACTGGACGCGGGGGCTGATTCTGATAACCCTTTTGTGGGCATTTGCCTTCCTCACCGGACTCTCCGGTTCGGTGGTCCGTTCGGCTGTGATGTTCACGGTCTTCATTTTGGGCCGATGCCTGAGACGTCGCTCACCCACGCTCAACTCACTGGCGTTTGCCGCCTGTGTCATGCTGCTCTACGAACCTTATTATTTGTTGGACGTCGGCTTCCAGCTGTCGTTTGCCGCGGTGGCAGGCATTGCGCTCTTCATGCCCGTCTTCTTTCCACGGATGGAGGAGCACCGACGGCTGGGGCTTCACTCGGTCGGTCAGCTGGTCGGCGTGTCGCTGGCGGCGCAGCTGGGAGTCGCCCCGCTGGTCGCTTACCATTTCGGGAACTTTTCCGTCTATTTCCTGCTGACGAACCTGCTGGTCATCCCCCTGACGATGATTATATTGTGCTTGTCCCTGCTGTGGTGGGTGCTGTATGGCTTCAGCATTCCGCTTCAGTGGGTGGACAGTCTCCTGCAGGGGATGCTGTGGGCACTGAATGCGGCCGTCTCGTGGGTCAGCCGGTTGTCCGGTGCATCCGTCGACGTGAGCTTCAACGGTTATGACCTGGCTTATTATTACGTCCTGCTGCTCGGACTCCTGGCCTGTTACCACTTCCGCTCATGGCGCACCGTGTACAGGCTGTTGGGATGCCTCTGTGCCTGCCTGGCTGCGGAACTGATTTTCGCCTGGTGGTGAAGATTCCGGGAGACAGTTCCCTGTCATGAAGAAAATTAAAGTACCTTTGCAGGCTATAATCAAAGAATGAAACATACGACTATGCTGACCAAAGTTATTCCGCAAGCCAAGATAGACCATCTGAAGAAGTGGTTGGACCGTGCAGAGAAGATTGTGATCGTGGCGCACGTCGCCCCCGACGGCGATGCCATCGGTTCTTCCCTCGGACTGTATCATTACCTGGAGGAACAGGGCAAGACGGTGAATGTCATCGTGCCCAACGCCTTCCCGGATTTCCTGCGTTGGATGCCCGGCTCCAAGGATATCTTGCGTTATGATAAATACAAGGAGTTTGCCGACGAACTGATTGCCGGCGCCGATGTGTTGTTCTGCCTGGACTTTAACGCCTTGAAGCGGCTGGACAAAATGGCGGATGCCGGGGCTGCCTCGCCGGCACGCAAAGCGATGATTGACCACCATCCCTATCCGGAGGAGTTCTGCCGCATCACGATTTCCCATCCCGAGATTGCCTCCACGTCGGAACTCATCTTCCGCCTGATTTGCCGGCTGGGTGATTTTGAAGAGATGAGCAAGGAGAGTGCCGAGTGCATCTACACGGGCATGATGACCGACACGGGAGGCTTCACCTACAACTCCAACAACCGCGAGATTTACTTCATCATCAGCGAACTGATAGCCAAGGGAATTGACAAGGACGCCATCTATCGAAAGGTGTTCAACACCTATTCGGAGAGCCGTCTGCGCCTCATGGGTTTCATCCTGTATGAGAAGATGGTGGTCTATCCCGAGTTCTGTTCGGCGCTGATCACCCTGACCAATGCCGAGCAGCAACGCTTCAACTATGTGAAAGGCGATTCGGAAGGATTTGTCAACATTCCCCTGTCCGTGAAGAACATCCGCTTCTCGGCTTTCCTGCGTGAGGACCGGGATGCCGGCATGATCAAAATCTCCCTCCGTTCGGTCGGCGATTTCCCCTGTAACAAGATTGCGTCTGAATATTTCAATGGCGGTGGACACCTGAATGCGTCGGGAGGAGAGTTCTATGGCAGCATGAGCGAAGCCGTTGATTTATTCAAGCGTGCCCTGGTGAAATACCAGGATGAGCTGATAAAAAAATAGTTATAGAAGTATAATAGTCATAGAAAAGAAAGACGGTCAATATCCTGTTTTATTACTTTTGCGACATTAATGTAGAAACGAATCTGGATGAAAAAGTTAAGTTACCTGCTGCTTGCCTTCTTCGCGTTGGGACTGGTGTTCCAGGCCTGTGATGACACGGAGACGTATGCTGAAAAGAAGGAAAAGGAACGCAGATGGATCAGTAATTACATCTCTGCCAACAATATCAAGGTCATCAGTGAGAATGAATTTTATGCCAACGACACCACGACGGACGTGTCGCGGAACGAGTATGTCTATTTCGACGACAGCGGTGTCTACATGCAGATTCTCAAGCGCGGTGACGGCGAACTGATGCGCAACGGCGAACGTGCCGAGTTCCTCCTGCGTTTTGTGGAAGTGCTGGTGGAGACAGGCGACACGATGTCGACCTCGAACCTCATCGGTACGAACTCCTATGACGTGATGATGTGTTCCAAGAGCAGCGGCGAGTTTACTGCTTCATTCACCGAAGGCAACATGGCTTCCAACTACGGACAGTCCGTTCCGACAGGATGGCTCGTCCCGTTGAACTACATCAAGCCCGCCGTCCAATTGCCCAACGAAGACCTGGCACGTGTGAGAGTGATTGTTCCCCACAGTGCCGGACATCAGACGGCTTCGTCTTATGTGGCTCCCTATTATTATGAAATCACTTACCAGAAGAAACGATGACACTCATTAAATCCATATCAGGCATACGGGGTACGATAGGCGGACAAGCCGGTGACGGGCTGAATCCGCTGGACATCGTGAAGTTTACGGCTGCGTATGCCACCCTGGTCCGTCGGACCCATGCGACAGAAAGCAACAAGATTGTGGTAGGCAGGGATGCACGCATCTCCGGTGAAATGGTGCGGAGTGTGGTGTGCGGCACCCTGATGGGAATGGGATTTGACGTGGTCGACATCGGCCTGGCTTCAACCCCCACGACCGAACTGGCTGTGACCATGGAAGGTGCCTGTGGCGGAATCATTCTGACGGCCAGCCACAATCCCCGTCAGTGGAATGCCCTGAAGCTGCTGAACGAACACGGGGAGTTCCTCAATGCTGCCGAAGGCAATGAGGTGCTCCACATCGCCGAGGCGGAAGACTTTACCTTCGCCGACGTCGATTCGCTGGGCAGCTATCGCACGGACTCCACTTATGACCAGAAACACATCGACCGTGTCCTCTCGCTGAAGCTGGTGGATGTGGATGCCATACGCCGCGCTCACTTCCGTGTGGCACTCGATACGGTCAACTCGGTGGGTGGCATCATCCTGCCCAAGCTGTTGGCTGCGCTGGGTGTAGAGACCGTGAAGACGCTCTATGGCGAACCGACCGGCGATTTCCAGCATAATCCCGAGCCGTTGGAGAAGAACCTGGGCGACATCATGTCCCTGATGCGTGAAGGCAGCTACGACGTGGCATTTGTGGTTGACCCTGACGTGGACCGTCTTGCCATGATTTGTGAGAACGGAGAGATGTTCGGCGAAGAGTACACGTTGGTCTCTGTGGCGGATTACGTGCTCAAGCACACTCCGGGCAATACGGTGTCAAATCTCAGTTCGACACGTGCCCTGCGCGATGTGACCCGTTCCTACGGACAGCACTACTATGCCGCGGCAGTAGGAGAGGTGAACGTCGTGACCAAGATGAAAGAGGTGAATGCCGTCATCGGAGGCGAAGGCAATGGCGGGGTGATTTATCCCGAATGTCACTACGGCCGGGATGCACTGGTAGGCATCGCCCTCTTCCTGAGCCACCTGGCACATGAAGGGAAAAAGATGAGCGAGCTGCGTGCCTCCTATCCGCCGTACTTCATCGCCAAGAACCGTATCGACCTGACTCCCGGCACCCCTGTGGATGCCATCCTGGAGAAAGTGAAAGAGTTGTATCATAACGAAGAAATCAACGATATCGACGGGGTGAAGATTGACTTCCCCGACAAGTGGGTACACCTGCGCAAGAGCAATACCGAGCCCATCATCCGTGTCTACTCCGAAGCTGCGACTCCGGAAGCCGCCGACGAGATAGGGCGCAAGGTGATGGATGTCGTTTATTCGTTGACCAAATAGAATAAGGAAGGAGGCAGGCAGACGAGCGTGCATCCATCGACAAGGGGCCATGAAAAAGAAAAGATACTTCGCATGGATACTGTTTTCAGTATGTCTGGTCATGCTGGTGGCGGCGGTCTTCCCGCATCATCACCACGATGACCTGACACTCTGCATGCACTATGACCTGCAGACGTGTTGTGACGCGGAGTGCCCCGACAGTCCCCACCATCACGGAGGCCGTGATTGCGGAAATGCCTGTGTCACCTCGTTCTGCTGTGATGCCCCTCATCCTTCCCATCTGATTTCCCCTCTCTTTTATTTCATCGTAGACCTGGGTATCCGGGCTGACGCGTACAGGCTTTCCTTGCCGGAACGTGTCGTCGACGGGGATACCTGCGTCTATGTCGAACGCCTCCATCCATTGGACGTGCAAGCCGTCGGCGGATGGCGTGCTCCTCCCTGCGTATAAACTTGTTGGAAGACGACAGGCAATTCCCGTTGCCTGCGGTTTATCATTTGCAACGGGGTTGCAACGGAACAGGTCTATCTTTGCCGTTGTGATACCCGGGATTATCATACAAACATTTTTACACGCACCAATCTTATGAAGAAACTATATCTGTCGCTTGCGGTTTTTGCAGGCGCATTGCTTGTTTCGCTGTCGTCCTGCGGCAGCGGAACCGCCCATGACGGGCATGAACATGAACACGAACACATACACGATGCCGAAACCGAAGCACATGCCCACGAGGCGGAAGAGGAGCATGACCATGCCCATGAGGCGGCTGAGCCTCATGCTCATGGAGAAGGTGAAGCACACGGCGATGAAATCATTCTGACACCCGAGAAGGCAAAGGCTGCCGGCATCGTGGTGCGTTCTGCTGAAGTCGGGACATTCCGTCAGGTAATCCGCACAAGTGGAGAGGTCCTGGCAGCTCAGGGCGACGAAGCGACCGTCGTGGCAACAACGGCCGGAACGGTCTCGTTCCCTGTTCCCATGGTGGAAGGCAAGAGTGTGGGCAAGGGAGCCTCCCTGCTGGTGGTCTCCGCCCGTCACTTTGCGGAAGGCGAACCTGCCGAACGTGCCCGCATCGCTTATGAGGCCGCCAAAGATGAATACGACCGTGCTTCCAAACTGGTGGAGAGCGGCATCGTGTCACGCAAGGAGTTTGCTGCCATCAAGGAGACTTACGAGAATGCCCGGTTGGGATATGAAGCCCTTTTGTCGGGTGCCGGCAAGGCGGGACAGCGTGTCCAGGCTCCCATCAGCGGTTATGTGAAGTCCTGCCTGGTCAAGGAGGGGGACTACGTGACCGTGGGACAGCCTCTGATGACCCTCACGCAGAACCGCCGTCTGTTCCTCCGTGCCGAGGTGTCGGAACGGTATTACAAGTATCTTCCCGGCGTGGTGTCTGCCAACTTCAAGACACCGTACGACGACCGCGTCTATGCCCTCGACGAGCTGCGCGGACGGGTCCTGTCGTTCGGCAAGTCGACGGACACCACCCAGTTCTACCTGCCGGTCACATTTGAATTTGACAACCGGGGCGACGTCATTCCCGGTTCGTTTGTCGAGATTTACCTCCTGTCCGGAGAGATGGAGAATGTCATCGCGCTGCCCAAGAGTGCCATCACCGAGGAGCAGGGCATCCATTTCGTCTACCTGCAGGTGGATGCCGAAGGCTATAAGAAGCAGGAGGTGAAGTTGGGAGCTGACAACGGACGCGAGGTACAGATTCTCTCCGGTGTGAAGCCCGGCGATAAGGTTGTCGTCGAGGGCGCTTATCATGTGAAGCTCGCTTCGGCAAGTAATGCCATTCCTGCCCATACGCACGAACATTAATCGGAGGAACTGCGTATGCTGAACAAGATTATACATTTCTCACTCAACAACCGCATCCTTATCCTGGTTGCTTCCGTGTTGTTGATGGTGGGCGGTGCCTATACATCGTTCCACACCGAAGTGGATGTGTTCCCCGACCTCAATGCGCCCACGGTGGTGGTCATGACCGAAGCCAACGGTATGGCAGCCGAGGAAGTGGAGCAACTCGTGACTTTCCCCGTAGAGACCGCAGTCAACGGGGCGACCAATGTACGTCGCGTGCGTTCGTCGTCCACCAACGGCTTCTCTGTCGTCTGGGTGGAGTTTGACTGGGGAACGGACATCTACCTGGCTCGCCAGATTGTGTCGGAGAAGTTGGCTATCGTCAGCGAGGAGCTGCCCGACAATGTGGGCAACCCGACACTCGGACCGCAGTCGTCCATCCTGGGCGAGCTGATGATTATCGGACTGACAGCCGACAGCACCTCGATGCTCGACCTGCGTACGCTGGCCGACTGGACCATCCGTCCACGCCTGCTCTCCATGGGCGGTGTGGCACAGGTTGCCGTGTTGGGCGGCGACATCAAGGAGTACCAGATCCGGCTGGACCCGGCACGCATGAAACACTACGGCGTTACCCTGCCTGAGGTGATGGCTGCTACGCGCGACATGAATCAGAATGCCAATGGAGGAGTCATCTATGAATACGGGAACGAATACATCGTGCGCGGTGCCTTGTCGTCTACGGATGTGGACGAGCTGTCGCGTGCCGTCGTCAAGCGGGTAGGCGATATGCCTGTCACCCTGGGCGATGTAGCCCATGTCGGTGTCGGGGCACAACAGCCCAAGCTGGGCTGCGCCTCTGTCGAGGGCAAACCTGCCGTGCTCATTACCGTCACCAAGCAGCCTAACACCGGTACGCTCGACCTGACCGAAAAGATTGATGCTTCGCTTGCGGACCTGCAGAAGAACCTGCCTGCCGACGTGAAGGTGTCGACCGACATCTTCCGCCAGTCGCACTTCATCGAGAGTTCCATTGGCAATGTGCGCCGCTCGCTCTACGAAGGAGCCATCTTCGTGGTGGTGATTCTGTTCCTCTTCCTTGCCAATGTGCGTACGACCCTGATTTCACTGGTCCCCCTGCCGCTCTCGCTGGTAGTCTCTGTGCTGGTGCTTCACTGGATGGGCATGACCATCAACACCATGTCGCTCGGCGGTATGGCGATTGCCATCGGTTCGCTGGTCGATGATGCCATTGTCGACGTGGAGAATGTCTGGAAACGTCTGCGCGAGAATAAGATGAAACCTCTGGCGGAACGTCAGTCGGTAATGGACGTCGTGTTCCACGCCTCGAAGGAGGTACGTATGCCGATTCTCAACTCTACCCTGATTATCATCGTCAGCTTCGTTCCCCTGTTCTTCCTCTCCGGTATGGAAGGGCGCATGCTGGTTCCGCTGGGCATCGCCTTTATTGTGGCGTTGGTCGCTTCGACCGTGGTGGCACTGACGCTGACCCCGGTGCTGTGCAGCTATTTGCTCGGACGCGAGAAGGGGGAGGGATTGCCTAAGGAAAGTTTCGTTTCCGTGTGGTTGCGCAAGTATTATGCCGTCGCACTTGAGTGGGCATTGCGCCACAGCAAGGCGGTTCTGGGTACGACCATTGCCGTGTTCCTCGTAGCCTTGGGCTTCTTCTTTACCTTGGGGCACAGCTTCCTGCCATCCTTCAACGAAGGCTCGTTCACGATCAATGTCAGCTCGCTGCCGGGCATATCGCTCGAAGAAAGCGATAAGATCGGACGGCAGGCAGAGGAGTTGCTGCTCTCTATCCCCGAGATAAAGACCGTCGGACGTAAAACCGGTCGTGCCGAACTGGACGAACATGCCCTCGGTGTGAATGTGTCCGAAATCGAAGCTCCCTTCGAACTGGGTGACCGCTCGCGTGAAGAGGTGCTGGAAGAAGTACGTCAGAAGTTGAGCACCATCACCGGGGCGAACATTGAAATCGGGCAGCCTATCAGTCACCGCATCGACGCCATGTTGAGCGGTACGCAGGCCAGCATCGCCATCAAGCTCTTCGGTACCGACCTCAACAAGATGTTCATGCTCGGTAACCAGATCAAGAACGCTATTGCCGATGTAGACGGAGTGGCCGACCTGAACGTGGAGCAACAGATCGAACGTCCGGAACTGAATATCGAGCCCAAGCGGGAGATGTTGGCGAAGTATGGCATCACGTTGCCCGACTTCCGTGAGTTCGTCTCCGTGAACATGGCAGGAGAGGTCGTTTCGCAGGTTTACGAGTCGGGCAAGTCGTTCAATCTTGTCGTCCGTACGGAGGAAGACTACCGGAACGAGATGGAGAAGGTGCGTAACCTCATGATTGATACCCCCGACGGACAGAAAGTCCCCCTGACATATGTGGCCGACGTACGTTCCGCATCCGGACCGAACACCATCAGCCGTGAGAACGTAAAGCGGAAGATTGTCATCTCCGCCAATACCTCCGGACGCGACGTGCGCAGTGTGGTCAATGACATCCAGCACCGCATTGACGAAGAAATCAAGTTGCCCGAGGATTACCACATCGAGTATGGCGGACAGTTCGAGAGCGAACAGGCGGCATCGCGTACGCTGCTGCTGACCTCGCTCATGAGCATTGTCGTCATCTTCCTCATCCTCTATACGCAGTTCAAGAGTGCCGCACACAGTGCCATCATCCTCATCAACCTGCCGCTGGCATTGATTGGAGGAGTGTTCGCACTGGTCGTTACCACCGGGGAAATCAGTATCCCTGCCATCATCGGACTCATCTCTCTTTTCGGTATTGCCACGCGTAACGGTATGTTGCTCATATCCAATTACCACCATTGGCAGGATGAAGGCATGTCGCTTCATGACAGTATCCTTCACGGTTCGCTCGACCGTTTGAATCCCATCCTGATGACGGCGCTCTGCTCGGCATTGGCAATGATTCCGCTGGCCATCCATGGCGACCTGCCCGGCAATGAGATTCAAAGTCCCATGGCAAAGGTCATCCTTGGCGGACTGCTGACGTCTACTTTCCTCAACGGCTTCATCATCCCCATCGTCTATCTGATGATGAATCGCCGACGTACGTTGAACCCTCAACAGCAAAGTGAACAATGAAAAAGATATTTCTGACTGTTGCGCTCTGTTTGGGTGTTGCCGGGCTGTATGCACAGACCGGCAGCATCGAGCGCGTGCTGAAAAGCATCGAACAAAACAATCGTGAACTCCGGGCCGGCGAAGAAGCCGTCCGTGCCGAGAAGCTGGAAGTGAGAAACGAGAACAACCTGGAAGACCCGTCAGTGAGCTATTCCCGCAAGTTCGGCGAGGAAGACGGAATCGGCCCTGAAATAGAGCTGGAGGTGTCGCAAGGCATTGACTTCCCCACGCTCTATGCCCAACGTCGTGCCTACGGCAAGTTGCAGGGACGTGCACTGGATTTGCAACACGCCGTGCTTCGTCGTGATATCCTGTTACGTGCCAAGGAGCTGTGTCTCGACCTGATCCGTCTCAACCGCTTGCAGGACCTTTATGCACTTCGTCTGAAGAATGCCGAAGAGCTGAATGTGCTCTTTGAAAAGCGGTTGAAGGAAGGAGACGCCAATATCCTGGAAGTAAATAAGGTGAAGATGGAGTTGATGAACGTGCGTGCTGCCATGGCAGAGAACGGAGCCGATCACCGTACAGCCCTCCAGAACCTGTTGGCGATGAACGGCAATATGCCCTTGGAATTCAATGAGACAGTCTATCCGCTTGCCCCAGAACTGAAAAGCCTTGATGCAGTGAGGGATGAAGTGTTTGGTTCCGATTACGGATTACGCCAGGCAGAGGCTGGTTCGGAGGCTGCCCGTAAGCTCGTCACGGTAAACAAGCATGGCTGGTTGCCGAAGTTGGAAGTGGGCTATGGCCGCGAAGGAGGCAGGGGCGAGATGCTCAATGGCTTCATCGTCGGTGTGTCCGTTCCTCTCTTCAATAACCGTGGAAAGGTGAAGGCTGCTCGCGCCCGTCAGCTCAGTGCGGAACTGGAGCAGGAGCAGGCTGCCCAACAGCTGGAGGCAGATGTGCAATCGCTTTTCAATGAGGCTGTCAGCCTGCGCCAGTCCATCCAGGCATATGATACAGACCTGATGACCCGTACCCTTGATGCGCTGAAACAGGCTGTAGAATCGGGCCAACTCTCCGTCATCGACTATTTCACCGAGGCTGAGACCGTCTATGCCAACCAAGAACGCCTGGCAGACCTGGAGAACCGTTTCCAGAAAGCCGTCGCGCGGTTATACAAGAACAGTCTATAAGGAAACTGATGTACTTCCCGGTTGGTTAGCCTCTGAAGAGGCTTGGGTATCCACAAAAAACGCGAGAGACAGACTGAATTTCAGTCTGTCTCTCGCGCTTTTTGTGGACCTGGAGGGAGTCGAACCCTCGTCCAAACGAGGAAACCATACGCTTTCTACATGCTTATCTCTGCCTTCGGTTTTTGTGCGTAAGCAAGACCAGAGCCACCCACTTGCGCCTTAGCCTTTAAAGTTTCATCGTAGCCCCAAGGCCGGACTGCGACTATCCCCGATTTGACTGCACCACTGGGCCGGAATGCTTCGGAGCAACAGCTTCCGAGTGATGTCTCGTTTCCACACCTTGTGCGGAAATAAAGTTAATCTACTGTACTTCGATTAAGCAGCGAGAGCGTAGTTGTTTTCGCCAGATAATTGTTCGGTAACTGTGATTTAAGTGCTAATCACCGACGCACTGCATGCTTACATACCATTTCTGCCCGCTGTCAAATCCAAACAAGCCCAGAAAAAATATAGCCCTCTTCCACCGAAGAGGGCTACAAATGTAGTGGCTAATTCTTATACTACCAAATTTCTTGCATATTATTTTTATTTGGCGAAGCTGACGGCACGTGTCTCGCGGATGACCGTAATCTTCACCTGACCCGGATAAGTCATCTCATCCTGAATCTTCTTGGCGATTTCAGTAGAGAGCTGTTCCGTCTGCTTGTCATCAATCTTGTCTGCTCCGACAATCACGCGCAGCTCACGGCCAGCCTGAATGGCGTATGTCTTGGTGACACCCGGATAGGAGAGAGCCAGCTGTTCCAAATCGTTGAGGCGCTTGATGTAGGCTTCCACGATTTCGCGGCGTGCGCCGGGACGTGCGCCGGAAATGGCATCACACACCTGTACAATGGGAGCGATGAGGGTCTCCATCTCGGCCTCGTCGTGGTGGGCACCGATGGCGTTGCAGATATCCGGTTTCTCCTTGTATTTCTCTGCGAGCTTCTGTCCCAGGAGAGCGTGTGGCAATTCGGGTTCCTCGTCAGGCACCTTACCGATGTCATGCAGCAGACCGGCACGTTTGGCCTTTTTCGGGTTCAGTCCCAGTTCGGAAGCCATGATAGCACAAAGATTGGCTGTCTCACGGGCGTGTTGCAACAGGTTCTGTCCATAGCTGGAGCGGTATTTCATCTTGCCGATGAGTCGGATCAGTTCCGGGTGAAGACCGTGGATACCCAGGTCGATGGTGGTACGTTTTCCGGTTTCGATGATTTCATCTTCCACCTGTTTGCGTACTTTGGCTACGACCTCTTCGATGCGTGCCGGGTGGATGCGTCCGTCGGTCACCAGCTGATGGAGAGCCAGGCGGGCAATCTCACGGCGCACGGGGTCAAAGGCAGAGAGAACGATAGCTTCGGGCGTGTCGTCTACCACGATTTCCACACCGGTGGCAGCTTCCAGGGCACGGATGTTACGTCCTTCACGGCCGATGATGCGTCCCTTCACTTCATCCGAGTCAATGTGGAATACGGTGACGGAATTCTCGATGGCAGTTTCCGTGGCAACCCGTTGGATGGTTTGAATCACGATGCGTTTTGCCTCCTTGTTGGCGGTCATCTTGGCATCGTCCATGATGTCATTGATATAGGATTGTGCCTGGGTCTTTGCCTCTTCCTTGAGAGATTCGACCAGTCTTTCTTTTGCTTCCTCGGCAGACAGTCCGCTGATGGCCTCCAGTTTCTCACGTTCTTGAGCCTGCAGACTTTCCAGTTCTTCCTTTTTCTTGTCGATCACCACCAGTTGGTTCTCCAAGTTGGCTTTGATGGCATCCGCTTCGTTGCGTTTACGCTGTACCTCCTCCTGGCGTTGGCTCAATACCAGTTCGCGTTGTTTCAGCTTGTTTTCCGCCTGTTGGATGCGTTGGTTGCGTTGTGCCACCTCTTTCTCCAGGTCAGCTTTCTTATTCAAGAACTTTTCCTTTACTTCCAGAAGCTTGTTCTTTTTGATGACTTCAGCTTCAGTCTGTGCCTCTTTCAGGATGCTGTTATACTTTGATTTCATGACGTATCTGAAAATCGTATAACCAATCACCAACCCGATGACGAGCGCCACAAGTGATGTTACTATCGTTAAAACCATTTTACTAAGAATTTATAATAAAAAAGCGCATCACTCCTTTCAGGAGGACACTTCCCTCCTGAACATGAAGTCATGCGCGAATATCTTTATTCAAAAAAAATGTCTACCCGGCGTTTGTCTCCGTCTGTTCTTCGCGGAAGCGTCCTTCGAGCTCCCGTGTCAGTTCGGCCAGTTTCTGCCGGTAGGGTTCCGTATCGTTGGTCGTCAGTTGGAAGGCGAGGTCAAAAGTCACCATCGCAATGTAGTCTTCCCGCATGCCGCCGGGGACCCGTTCCCGATACTTATTTACTCGTTCATTTATCATTGTGGCCGCCTTCCGGTAGAGTTCCTCATCCTTCCGGTTGATGGACACTCCGTACTTGCGGTCGGCAATGTCTAAATGAATTATCATTTTTTCCTTATCGTTCATCATACATCCTTTTATCCGTTCAATAAAGCGATGCATTTATCGATTTCACGCACTAGTTTGGCCAGCCTCTGTTTGGTGTCATGCGACTCGTCGTCGTTGATACTGATGATTCGGGCGGCCTTTAAATTGGCATAGTCGGTTTCCGATTGCTGACAACGTGTTTGCAAAGCCTTGATTTCTTCTTCTTTCTGAAGAAGTGTCCGGCGGAGGGATTCGTTTTGCTGCTTCAAAAGGTCATACTGATAGAGCAACTGACGAAAACGAGCCTCAAAGATGTTGAGTTGTCTTTTATCTTCTTCCGTCATGATGAAACCAATTTGTCACACAAATATAGGCTTTCTTCGCGAACTACAAAAGAATTTTGCCGGATTTGTGAGATTTGCCTATGCTAATCGTCATTTTTCGGCTTGGGCTCTTTCTTGGCGAGCATGACGATGTTGAAGGCATATTCGCTCATCCATTGGGCGGAATATCCCAGGGTGTGCTGGTATTTGCGGATGTTGCCACAAGTTTTCCGTACGGCATCGTCCTTCCACTCATAGCGGGTCAGGATGTCGTTGACGGTTTTGGCAGTGAGCTGGTAAAGGGTTTTCTTGAAGATGCTGGGCATGCGGAACTTCCACTTCATCAGGGTGCCGACACACATCATCAGGTCTTGGCTGAATCCCTGGAACATGAAGAGGTAGTTGCGGATGTCGTTTACCGAGCGGCAGTTCTTCTTGATGGAGGCATCGATTTCCTTGAAAAAGTCGTCGCTCAGCCCGTAAATCTCCTTGAGCATTTTCTTGCTGCGGCTCTTTTCGGCAATTCCCAGCTTGTTGTTCTGCGTGGGTACTTTCAGTGTACGTTTGAACACGGCGACATCGGGCAGGAACGCGAGGTTGGTGATACCCAGGTTGCACGCCATGACCGACTGGTAATACACCCGGATGAGGGTCATGAAGTCCTCCATGCCGCCTACTTTCTCTTCTGTATCGTTGGTTTTCTTTTTAAATATGTCGAGTAATCCCATATAAGTTACGATGTAAAACAAATGATTTGCTGTGCAAAATTAACAGATTCTGTTTAAAACGACAATTCTTCGGCTTTTTCTTTATCATTTGACTGAACTTTTCAAAAGGTGGACGGGTCTTCTGAATAGAAGGACGTACGGGCGACTGTATGTCGGGGACGGGACTTTGTGGACGTCGTCACGGGAATTGTCGTATCATTAAAAACAACAGATAGTATGAAAAAATTGATTCTATTCCTGACTACCCTCCTGTGTCTGGGCATTCAGGCGGAAGCGCAGCGTCCGGAACGCGGCAAACGTCTGTCACCGGAAGAGATGGCGGAACAGCGTACAGCTTACATGGTGCAGAAGTATGGGTTGAACCAGGAGCAGACCAACCGTCTCTTTGAACTGAACAAGCAGCAAATGGAGCAGATGATGCAGCAGCGTCCGCCACGTATCTCCCGTGACTCACTCCGGAAGATGGACAAGGAGGCACGCAAGGCGTATCAGAAGACAATGAAGGAACAGGGAAAGAACCTGTTCGAGAAGATGAAAGAGCGGGAAGAGGCTTACCGGAAAGCATTGCAGGAGATTCTGACAGCCGAGCAGTTTGCGGCATTTGAGAAAGACGAACAGGCGCGTCGCGAGCGTCGGGAGGCTCCCCGCCAGCGGCGTCCGGAACGTCCGCGTGATTTCCCCGGTGAGGGAGAGGACGACTTCTGACAGTAGAAGAATCCGGCAGCGAACAGGAAGAGCACGGTCATTGGGACGGTTGTAAGAAAGGGGCTCTTCCTTTCGCTGCTGTTTTTTGCCGGTTTCAGGGACGGGGACACATTTCGTCTGCCGTCCCTGTGCGTTTGTGGGGAAATAGCTGTATTTTTGTGCATACTACGACGAGATGTTTCTCAAGAGGATTTAATTACTACATACAGATAGAACATTATGATGGAAAAGACATGGCGTTGGTTTGGGAAGAAAGATCCCATCACGCTTTCGATGTTGCGCCAGATTGGCGTGGAGGGCATCGTGACGGCACTGCACGATGTGCCCAACGGTGAAGTTTGGACCGAAGAGGCTATCCGCGATTTGCAGTCGTACATTGAAGCGCACGGTTTGCGCTGGTCGGTCGTGGAGAGTCTGCCGGTGTGTGAAGCCATCAAGTATGCAGGACCGGAGCGCGAACAGCTGATCGAGAATTACAAGGTGAGTCTTGCCAACCTGGGGCGTTGCGGGGTGAAAACCGTCTGCTACAACTTTATGCCGGTGATTGACTGGGTGCGCACGGACTTGCAGCATCCATGGCCCGACGGGACCAGTTCGCTCTATTATGACCGCATCCGTTTCGCTTATTTTGATACGAAGATATTGGCACGGCCGGGGGCAGAGGCAGACTATACGGAAGAGGAGCTGCGCCGGGTGGCGGAGCTTGACCGGACCATCACGGAAGCAGAAAAGGACGAGCTGGTCGACACCATCATCGTGAAGACGCAAGGCTTTGTCAACGGGAACATCCGTGAGGGGGACAAGAATCCTGTCGCCATCTTCCGCCGGTTGCTGGCACAATATGAGGGTATCGACCGTGCTGCGTTGCGCGAGAACATGCGCTATTTCCTGGCAGCCATCATGCCCGTGTGCGAGGAGTATGGGGTGAACATGTGCGTGCATCCCGATGACCCTCCGTTCCAGATACTCGGTCTTCCGCGTATCGTGACCAACGAAGAGGACATCCGCTGGTTCCTGGAGGCGGTGGACAATCCTCATAACGGGCTGACGTTCTGTGCCGGTTCGTTGAGTGCAGGGACACACAATGACACCCGTGAGCTGGCGCGTCAGTTTGCACGGCGGACGCATTTCGTGCATCTGCGCAGCACGGAAGCCATGCCCGGCGGCAATTTCATCGAGAGTACTCACCTGAGCGGACGTGGGCATCTGATTGACCTCATCCGCATCTTTGAACGCGAGAATCCCGGTCTGCCCATGCGAGTGGACCACGGACGCATGATGCTGGGCGACGAGGACAAGGGATACAATGCCGGCTATTCGTTCCACGGGCGTATGCTGGCTCTTGCCCAGGTCGAAGGCATGATGGCAGTGGTTGCCGACGAGATGGCACGGGGCATCCGGGTGAATTGACCCGGGGCAGGTGACTGTCTGAAAAAACGGACGACGCGGACTTTCTGTCGGACCCCGGTTGCGGGGCGGCGGGAAATCCGCGTCGTTTGTGTAGGGGTGCGGTTGCCGGTCTACTGGCAGACGGCATGGATACGCCGGTAGGCTTCAGCCTGTTCCTCGGGGGTGGGGCAGTAGGTGACGACGATGAGTTTCATGCCCGGCTTCCAGAGTTTCTTGACTTTGGCCTCTATCAGGTCCGGTGTGCCGACGATGCGGGCATTCAGTATGACACCGGTACCGGCGAAGGTGTCGGCAAAGCCATCGGTCGGATTGGCGCCGGGGTCAGTCGCTTTGGAGAAGGCTCCGTCCGCCATGCGGATGCCGGGGATGGACACGATGTCGCCCTTCTTGTCGCTCCAGTTACCGCAGGAGTGGAACACCGTACCGCCGAATGCATTGCCGGCTTTGACCATGGCGGGGACGGCCATACCGGTGTACAGGTCGGGCGAAAGCATGGTGACGGTGTCATCGCTCATGCCCAGTCCGTCGAACATGCGGCTGGAGGCAAACCCGTGTCCCGGTTTCACGAGGGCATCGCCGATGAGGCGTTGCTGGGTGCGGGTGAAATCGATGAGCAGGTCTGCCGTACGCTCCATGGCCTGCCGCATCGAGTCGAGATCGAGGTAGAAGTCCAGGTAGAACTGGTTGGAGTCGATGATGTTGCTCAGGGTGTTGAGGGGTGACTGGACGTCGCAGTAGGACAGGGGCAGGCGTCCTTGGGTCTCCTCCAGGAAATACTGTATCATGCGGAGCGTGTGTCTGCCTGTTTCCGTCTCTTCCACCGGACGGAAGGGGGCAGCCAGCAGCTCGGCGGTGGACGGGAATTTGCCGTCTACTGCCGGAGCCAGGTCTTTCTCCCAGACGTAGCCGAATCCGTAAGCGGCCGCTACGGTCCCCAGTCCATACCACGGCTCGAGGAAGTTGGGGACGTCGGCATCGAAAGCCATGCTTTGTTTCAGGGCACCGAGTTGCCAGTGGAGGGAATGTTCCATGTTCCGGCAGTCGCCGGCAAAGACTTCCTGCACACGCATGCGCCGGTAGACCAGTACGCCTGACGGGGCTTCCCAGAAAGCCTTGCAACGTTCTTCGAGTCGGGCGGCATAGTCAGCATAGGCCCCAAAGTCAAACGCTGCCGGACTGAGTGGGGTGACGGCGGTCGCCTGTGAGTCGGCGAGTGAAGCGTCGAATGTATCTTCCATTGTCCTCCGTTCCATCAGTCTTTGAACAAGGTTTGCCGGCACTCCTCGGCAATGTCGAAGATGGCACGTACCTGTTCGTCGCGTACCTTGTCGTCCATATTGATGCAGCAGATACCGGTCAGGTAGGGATCTTTCGACTGCATCACACGTTCCTTGATGATGCCTTCCAGTTCGCTACGGGTGTAGCTGTTCAGTTCCACGGGGTTCAGACGGATGTTGAAGAAGGTGTTGGGCAGCGCCTCGCGCAGGAGGTGTACATCACCTCCCCAGCCCAGGTCGAGGAAGTCCAGATGAGGCACCTTGGCGAAGTTCTCGGCGTGCCGGTGCGGGTCTTTGCCGCAGTAGTGGATGCCATAGGGACGGTACTTCATGCTCCATTCCACATCGATGGGCAGCAGGTAGTCGTGGTAGTCCTCGGTGGATATCATCGTGTGCGAGCATTCCGAGTGGAGATAGAGCGGTGCGTCGAGCAGGCGTGCGAGCCGGTTGACCGAGATGGAGGTTGTTTTTGTCTCACTATATATATAGGTGAAGAAGCGCTCCACGACTCGTGCGATGGCAGCAAAGTAGGCTTTGGTCTTTTCCGGTTCCATAATCATGTCCATCAGGATGCTCTCGCCCTTGAGATCGATGGCAAGGTTGAGGACGCCTCCCCAGTTGATGTCGCCGCAGACATAGCCGTACTTGGCCTTCAGCTCTTCAATGAGATGTTGGAGCTTCTTGAAGGCAGGGCTTTGGAAGGCAGCCTCTTCGTCCACTTCGAAGCCTTCCCGATGGGCGCAGATGACTTGCGGTGCCGAGTTGGCTGTGTATTCGATGCTGCACCCCAGCATCTCCGAGAGCAGGTAGCCGGCAGCCAGATGGACGGCACCTATCTGAGGCAGGTCCTTGTCATAGTCTGCTCCCAGACCGTATTCGCCGAAGCGGTCGTGCAGTTCCTGTTCCATGCGGCATTCATCTTCCACACGGCGGAGGGGATTGTAAAAGAAATCTTCATCGAAAACGATGCCTGTATGTTTGTTCCACCAGGACGGGTGAAACACGATGTCGACGGGCAGTTTATGCGTGCACAGTTGTTCCATAGTCAATTCGTGTGAATTATAAGGTTAGTAATCAGAAATAGCAAGGTAGCTTCTGCAAATGTAGGAAATCTTTTGATTGACTTTCCGTTGGACGGTGATAAAAATAGGAGCGATTGATAAAAGTCTTGACATCTCCTTCCGGAAACAGCGGACGCGGACGATGCAGGTCGCGTCGTCTCTTGTTGCGTCAAGAAAGACGGAGCCTGTATCGTCCGCGTCGGAAAGATGAATCTATGGAGATGGAATGGAGTCAGGAGAGGCTGATTGCCTGCAGGTAGAGCACTACCGCAGGAACCACCAGCAGGGTGCTGTCGAAACGGTCGAGCATGCCGCCGTGACCCGGAAGGATGTTGCCCGAGTCCTTGATGCCCAGCTGACGTTTCATGAGCGACTCCACCAGGTCGCCCCATGTGCCGAAGACCACGACGGTCAGTGCAAAGCCTACCCATTGTGCCGCCGTGAGGAAGGGGAAGAAGTGTGCCATGACCAGTGAGACAAGGATGGAGATGACCCCTCCGCCAATCGAACCTTCCCACGACTTCTTGGGCGAGATGCGTTCAAAGAGACGATGCTTGCCGAACAGCATGCCTGTGCAGTAGGCTCCCGTGTCGTTGCTCCAGTTGAAGATGAAGACGGACAGCGGAAGGATGGCATTGAAGCTGACGGGTGAGCTCTCCGACAGGTCGGTGTTACGCTGGAACGCCAGCACACAAAGCAAGGCAAAGGGCAAGGCCACGTAAATCTGACTCAGGAACGAGTACGCCCAGTTGTTGAGGGGACTGCTCTGTTTGCGGTAAAGTTCGCTCACAAACAGATAAATCAGAATCAGCAGGTAGGGGATGAAGATGCGGGCGTCCGATGCCTCGGTGCAGTAGCAGAAGAAGGCAAGGAACAGCAGCACACCGCCCATGGTGGTGATGAACGGGTTGACCGATACGTCTTTCTTGCTGTTCACCAGCCGGGCAAACTCCCACAGAGAGAGGCCCGTGATGAGGGCGAACAGCAGTCCGAATGTAAACGGGCTATAGAGGATGCCGCCGATGAGGAGGACGACAAACAGTATGCCCGTGATGCTTCTTTGTATGAGATTGTTCACAGCGTTTGTGTTTTGGTTATTCTTTCACTTCCGTAGCTTCGCCCTCGGCTATCTTCCGGTCGATGGCTGTGTCTTCGGGCTTCTTTTCAGCCGACGGTTCCGGTTGGGCGGACTTGTCGTCCGTCTGTGCGGGAGTCTCTGTCTCTTCCGGTTGCGGCTCAGAGTCGGCAAGGATTTCTTCCGAACGCGAGGCCCACGGACGTTTGCCGAAGATGTGCTCGACGTCTTCCGCGAAGATGACTTCACGTTCCATCAGCAGGTCTGCCAACCGGTTGTGGCCTTCCTTGTGTTCGGAGAGGATAGCCTTGGCACGTTCGTATTGTTCTTCCACCATCTTCTTCACTTCCTCGTCGATGAGTTGCGCCGTGTTCTCACTGTAAGGCTTGTTGAACGCATACTCGTCGTTGTTGTAGTAGCAGAGGTTCGGCAGACGGTCGCTCATGCCGGCATAGGCAATCATGCCGTAGGCCTGTTTGGTCACACGTTCCAGGTCGTTCATGGCTCCGGTGGAGATATGGCCGACGAAGAGCTGCTCGGCAGCACGTCCGCCCAGGAGGGCACACATCTCGTCGAGCATCTGCTCCTTGGTGGTAATCTGACGTTCTTCCGGCAGGTACCAGGCTGCACCCAGGGCACGTCCGCGGGGCACGATGGTGACCTTGATGAGCGGGTTGGCATGTTCGAGGAACCACGAGAGGGTGGCATGTCCTGCCTCATGCAGGGCGATGGTGCGTTTCTCGTTCTGTGTCATCACCTTGGTCTTTTTCTCCAGACCGCCGATGATGCGGTCGACGGCAGAGAGGAAGTCATCCTTGCTGACCGTCTTCTTGTTATGGCGGGCAGCGATCAGGGCTGCTTCGTTGCAGACGTTGGCGATGTCGGCACCCGAGAAGCCCGGGGTCTGACGTGCCAGCAGGTCTACGTCCACCGTGCTGTCAATCTTGATGGGACGGAGGTGGACACCGAAGACCTCCTTGCGTTCGTTCAGGTCCGGCAGGTCGACGTGTATCTGACGGTCGAAGCGGCCGGCACGCAGCAGTGCCTTGTCGAGGATGTCCACCCGGTTGGTCGCTGCCAGGATGATGACACCGCTGTTTGACCCGAAGCCGTCCATTTCGGTCAGCAACTGGTTCAGCGTGTTCTCGCGTTCATCGTTTCCACCCATCGACGGGTTCTTGCCGCGGGCACGACCCACGGCGTCGATTTCGTCGATGAAGATGATGCACGGCGACTTCTCTTTCGCCTGACGGAAAAGGTCACGCACGCGTGA
>ENA-OPSH01000402-OPSH01000402.1-human-gut-metagenome-genome-assembly--contig:-NODE-402-length-25748-cov-12.925700_pt1 | contig 25748 bp, 30 predicted proteins | sample MGYA00241802_ERZ501895 | MGnify/ENA primary metagenome ERZ501895 (study PRJEB25962, sample SAMEA2042304) | human gut metagenome | biome: human gut; feature: human-associated habitat; material: faeces...
TTCATACCTAAATTTCAGATTGGAGTGATGAAATGGTGTTTGTTAGAGCTGTTCAATAAGATTATCGGTGCATAAAATTTTATTGTAGTGCTGATATAGGAATGGTATAATTTTCAAGAAAGGTAATCAAATAATGATTATCTAAAATGACAAAGATAAAAACGCAAAGCATTTTATTATGTGAGAGCTGGTAGGTAGCCCAGCCGTCCTATGTTTATAGGGTAAGTAACCTGCCCCTCCGGGTTGTCCGTTCTTTGTTTGGAAATAAACAAGGAGGGATTGATATGAAGACAATAAAATGTAAATTGACTGTGTATTTTGCAGAACCTTTTTGGGTTGGAGTTTTTGAAAGAATTTGTGATGGAAAACTTTCCGTAGCAAAGGTAACATTTGGTGCAGAGCCAAAAGATTACGATATTCAAGAATTTGTGTTGAAACATTATTATGATTTACAATTTAGTCCAGCAGTTGAAACGATTGTAAAAAAGGATAAGAAAAATCCTAAAAGAGTTCTTAGAGATGTAAAGAAACAATTACAGAACAATGGAATTGGGACAAAATCGCAACAAGCTTTAAAATTACAACATGAATTAAAAAAAGAAGAATATAAATCTAATTCCAAACATAAAAAGCAAATGGACGCAGAACAAAAGTTTAAGTTGAAGCAACAAAAGAAAAAAGCAAAACACAGAGGACATTAAATGATGTTGCAATATCATAAACTAAATATTTTATAAGTTCATATCTACACAAAGCAGTTAGTCTTATGATTGACTGCTTTTTTCTTGCCAAAATTTCAGATTGGAGTGATGACATGGTGTCTGTTAGAGCTGTTCAATAAGATTATCGGAGCATAAAATTTTATTGTAGTGCTGATATGAGAATGTTATAATGTGGATATGAAAAAACGATAAACGGTAATTTAAAAAGGGGAAATGAAAAAGTGGCAATTTCAAATATAAATACAATTATTAGTAATGATATTCAAAAAGTTTGGAACATTGTTTTAGCTGTTGATAAATATAACTCATGGCGAAGTGATTTGAGCAAAACAGAAATAATAAATGACAAACAATTTATTGAATACACAAAAAATGGATATGCTACTACATTTACCGTTACCGTTGTAGAACCATATAAACGCTGGGAATTTGATATGGATAATAGCAACATGAAAGGTCACTGGATTGGTATTTTTACAGACAAAGGGAATGAAACACAAATAGACTTTACAGAAAATGTGATACCTAAAAAGTGGTTTATGAAACCTTTTGTAAAAACCTATTTGAAAAAACAACAAAAGCAATTTGTTCTGGACTTAAAGAAAGCATTGGAATAATAAAATTCAAGATTGGAGATTTAGAAATGGCTTCAAGTAAAGATTATTTACAATTTGTTTTAGAACAATTATCAGAATTACAAGAAATAACATATCGTGCAATGATGGGAGAATTTATTATCTATTATCGTGGAAAAATCGTTGGCGGTATATATGATGATAGGTTACTGGTAAAACCAACAAAGTCTGCAATTTCTTATATGCCAACAGTTACTTATGAAATTCCATACGAAAACGCCAAAGAAATGTTATTGGTGGAAGAAGTTGATAATAAAGATTTTCTGACGGGGTTATTTGATGTGATGTATGATGAACTACCAACGCCAAAACCTAAAAAGAAAAAATAAACAGCTTCTAGTTTACAATTTCATATCCATATACACAAAGCAGTTAGTTTTAGGATTGACTGCTTTTTAAAAAGACACCATTTAGGTGTAATGATGTCTTTTGGGTGTTATTTTATAGGTCATATCAAGGCTCATTCAATCGTGGTAAATTCGTGGTAAAATGAGTTTTTTCTATACTTCAAAATACTTGAAAGTATAGTGTTTATGCGGATAATCGAAAATTAGATATAAAATTTAGAATAATATCTATTATATCTTTCTTTCCTTTAGTGTACAATCCCCTATTATCAGCATACTTACTTTCCAGTTCTTCCTTTACCTTCTGATACTGCAAAGCCATATTCTCATTATCATTTAGATAATCTCTGAAATGAATATAATTTTTCCACTCAGTTCCGTTCCATTTCACAATATGAATATGGTGCGTTCTTGTATCATTTTCCATATCTCCCATTACATAAAGAAGCTGACGTTCCACATCTGAACCGCGATAAAATATTCCCACTTGTCGTAATTGCTCATTATGTAACATTACTTTATCAAAATCAGTTACCCCAACGACAATATCAATAATCGGTTTTGCTTTAATTACCGGTATTGCTGTACTTCCAATATGCTGTATATCAATAGCATCATCTCCTAATATAGATTTAAGTTTTTTGATTGTTTGAATGGCAGCCTCATCCCACTGTTTATCATGTGGTTCAAGCTGCACTATTCCTCTTTTTAATCCTAATGACATAGCAATCTCCTTAATATTACATCACAATTTCACTGTCGAAATATTGTTCCTGAAAATGAATCTGTCTCCTGATTCCTTCCTTTGAAAAAGTTACTCCGTCAGGCACAACTACCCACTTTTCTTCTATATCATCTTTTCTATAAACAATGGCAATAATTTTACCTGTAAACTTACCTACTGGCTCATTTACACCTAATATATAGGCATCCTGCTCCTCTCCATCTGGTGCCATAACTCCTTCAATGTAACCATAATTTATTGGATAATACATATCCTTATATTCAGGATGATAACTACCTAATGGTCTATCGACTGTGACAGTTACTGTTGCTCCGATTATAGAATTATTTTTTACCCGTAAATACTTTTCTATCAATTTCGGCTGTATCAAAGGGTATGTCCAATTCTCAGGCAACTTATCCATAAGAACAACCTTCTCCATTTCGCTATGTAATTCTTTCGCAAATTCCGTTATCTCTGCAAAACAAAGCAGTCCAAATGTTTCCTCCCCAGTATTATTTACTCTTGTCTTACCCGTTACTGAATATACACATATTGGTTTTATCTCAAATTTGACAGCTCCTGTTTCTTCCTGTAATTCTCTTTTTGCTGTTTCGAGAATATTTTCGCCTTCTTCTCGATGCCCTCCCGGCACTTCATAGGCAGCTCTTTCTTTATGCTTACAAAACACCCACTTGCCGTTGCTCTGTGAAATTATTACTGCAAACTTCAGTAATGAATCATCTACTGTATCATAAAATTTAACTTCTAACATATTTCTTCTCCATCGACACCTATAATCTCATCTTCTAAATTTGCTTTGAAACAAAATGTACAATTTCCTTCTTTGGTTCAAGAATATAAGGTACCAACTCCTGCGGATATACCTTTACATCATTCTTTAAATCCTCAAGTGGAACCCAGCAAAAATCTAAATCAATCCTTTTGTCATCCAGACCATCATAACCATGAAATACTCCATCTAAAGGAATATCATAATTAACGAGATGTACATTATAATATAAACATATCTGATGACATGGTCTTTTACCCCATGAAAAATATATTTCACCAATCGCCAGCAGATTATCTACCTCTATTTTAGTGTGAAGTTCTTCTTCAAATTCCCGCTTCAAAGTTTCTATACTTGTTTCCATTGCTGCTACATGTCCACCTATAATGGAATAATCATCATTCTTAGGACGCTGTAATAGAATTTTTCCATTGCGTATCAATATTCCACCAACTCTGTATGAAAACACAAAATCATCATTCTTAAATAAAATATCCACTTCAAACTCCTTTGCATTTATTTAAACTATTTCAACTCTTCTATCCATTTTCCATTTTCTTCAAAAAAGAAATATTCACTAATATTGTCATTTAAAAATACTTCCAACATCTTATCCATTCCATAAGCAAGTTTTCTCTGCTTCATTTCATCTAATGTCAGCCAGAATACATCCCCTTCTTCAGACGAAGTAACTATTCCTTCAAACTTATCTGTCTTATATAATAACACTATATATCTTGTTTCCTCATCCTTCATCCAGTCTTTTATCCCACAAAGTTTTGGTTCTGAAATTTTCAATCCAGTTTCTTCCCACACTTCGCGTATCACAGCATCTGTAAATGATTCTCCTCTTTCCACATGTCCTCCCGGAAATGTTATTCCAGAGTAATCATCATCCGTCTTATCTTGGACAAGCATCCTATTTTCACTAAACACCATACACATATTAGTCATTATCACTTTTTCTGTTCTTGCCATTCGTAATACCCTTATCCTTCATTTGCTGAATCCATATATATCATTTCAACAATACTGTCTGCATCAATATCAGATGTAATAATTTTTTCATTAAAAACTGATGAAAAATCCTTTTCTCTCCACCATCTACGCATATCTTCTTCACCAAATTCCTGTTTTTTATCTCTTGTATTATGCCGCCTGACCGTCTCTTCAAATGGTATATCAAAATAGTACGCATGTATATCCATTCCATACAATTCATTTGCCGTTTTGAACAAAGGACTATACCACTCATCATACATGATGCCCTCTAAAATAATCACATCACAATGCTCATACCCATATTTCATAAGTTCTATCATAAGTGGTAATGCCTTAGTATCAACGCCATCTTTAACCCACAAGATATTTCTTCTAATCTCATCTTGTGAAATCATCATTGTATTGTATCCAAATTTCTTTTGCAACGCTCTAGCTACTGTTGTTTTTCCACTTCCAGAGTTACCTCTTAATATAATTATCTTTTTCATAATTTCTCCTTAATCTTGCTATTACTCTCCCCACAAATAGAGCCAAACTAGAGCCCTTTGATAAAACAAATGCCGGAAACCCGCATAAATACAGGCTTTCGGCATTTTAGTCCGTTATTCAAACTCTTCCCAAAGGAAGTACCATCAAATCAAAAATGCTGATTTTATGCGGCATTCCACCGCATCTGTTTCATCTAATGTTACTCTTTTCATATCGTTTTCAAAAACTTTAGTAGCAAATTAGTTGCAATACTTCCCTATTGCTCCTATGAAATCCATGGCAGATATAATCTACTTTTACTACTAAAAACGAATAATCAAATGTGGCTTGCGGGTGCTTAACTGTGCCTGCTGCCACACCCTCTATGAAAGGAGCTTTATCATGAGCAATCAACACAAACATCCAACTATAAGTTTTAGAATCAGCGATGCTGAACGCAAGCAAATCGAAGCCCGCATCCTTGCCAGCGGCATGATGAAGAAAGATTACTTTGTCCGTTCCTGCATCTATAACCGCATCTGCGTTGTCGGCAAGAAAGAAACCATATATCCTCTTGTACAGACTGTTAATGCTCTGTATCTGCAATTACTTGAAATGCAGAAAGAATTTATTAAATGCTGTGAAGAACAAACTTTGATCCATCTTCCTAATAGTGATGAAATCAAGGAGCTACAGACCGACTACGTCAATATGCTTACAACCATCATTGACCTGCTTGATGGTGCTAAGTATCTGTGGGAAGGAGAACATCATGAAACAAAATAACCCTTGTTACCTGTTTGGCATGTATGGACCTGATACAGGCTTTGTTATTATTAATGCCATCAATGATACATATACTGGCACACCTATTGTTATTAGTTGTGAGGAATATAATTCAGCTGTCTTACTCGATACACCTGATGATATTGTGTATCTGTATCGGCTGGCACAGGAGAGTCCTCTGCTGTATGCTGAATTGGCTTGCAACCCCGTGGATTACAGAAATATGTGGATGCTATAAATGAATTCAATTAAACGGTCTCACCAAGGTCTTAAATTATTTTTACAACATGTGAAACTAATTTAGGACCAATGCATAAGGCTACAGCATATATATTCACGAAATACATTTATTGGTCTGATATGATACATGCTTTCAAATTAACAAGCCAGATTATTTTTCATATACTCTGTAATATAATTCACTTCATTTAAATCAATAAATTGTTGTGTATAAAGTAAACTTTCAAGCTCAACCACTTGAAAAATGCTACTAACCCTCCATAAACATTTATTAGATTGTCCACTCTTGCAATAACCACATTGAGGTATTTGTACTCCACAAGCAGAATTTAAATTTTTTGCTTTTTTTAATAAAAAATCACACCATGTTGCAAGAAACCATTTACCTTTTGCAATATATTTTAAATCGCTTTTTGAAATATTATGAGACATTGCAAATTGATTCAACTCATCAATTTTTGATTCTATAAGGCTCCATCTATACTGTTTTGCCTTACCTATTACTGCACCACCATCCAAACCATATGTAACATTTGCTTGATATGTATTATCAAGTTTCTTTTTTAATGCTTCAAGTGAAAAATAATATAATTCATTTGATTGATTTTCAAATTCATCTTTTATCCATTCCACAACTTCTTGTGTTATAGATGATCCCGGAATTTTCGTTAATTGTTCTAATAATCTTTTTATTGTTACATCCGTAATTAAATGTGTTTCATATGAATAATATTTAAGCACTAACAAATTATTTTTACTAGGCAAATTGTTTAAGAATTGTCTTACATCTCTATCTATTATACCCATTACATATTTTTTAAGTCTATTGTCATTCTGTATTAATGTTTCAACCTCATCCATTGCATTACATACCTGTTCACATCCTTCAGAATAATCAGCTATATTTTCAATTGCTTGTACTCCAACCGATAGTCCTTCTAATGTTGCAATATTATCATAGAATTTAATATCATCCTGTCCCTCAACTAAAATAACTGGCTGGTTACACATCATTGCTGCGATGACAGTTTCCTCTAAATCATTTTTCATCCCCATATCTTACCTCAACTCAACCAAATAATTAGAATTTTCTTTAGCAATTGATGGACTATGCGATGCTACGATAATTTCTGCATTAGGAGCCAATTCACTTAATAAAGGTAACAATTTACGTTGCCAAATTAAATTAAGCGAAATTTCAGGCTCATCAACCATAAACAGATTTCTTCTATTACCTTCTATTACAAAAATTGTTAATAATACCAACAAATGTCTCTCACCACTTGATAAGGCACCAATTTTATGTGTTTCATCAGATGAATGAAATTTCACAATCACTCTATCCTCTGTAATTTGTATATACTTTTCTGGTCCTATATAATCATTAAAGATTTTTTCTAATTTATTTACTGCCTGTATATATTCTGATTCTTTATTCAACTCGTTCGACATATTTACAATAAGCTTTTTTAACAATGGGCTTTCCCCATTTTCAGTAGCATCACCATACTCATCAACACTTTTCAATATTTGGACAATTCTTTCGCTAAGAGTATTCGTCAAACCAGAACTCAACGCCAAAATCAACCTATCCTTATTTTTTAATAGCAATTCATAATACTCCTCATCAGTAATATCAATATCATCTAATGAATCGCAGGCATCTGCTAATGTATCAAATAATGCTTTTTGCACTTTATCATTAGACATCATTTTAGCTCTTCCATATCTTTCAACTAATAATTCTTCAATAACTTCCATAGACACAGAATCTATATTTAAAACTGGTGATGATAAGTCCAAGCTGCTTTTTATTTTTCTTCCCCTTCTACGCCTTTGGTTCATATCTAGATTTCGACTTAACATATGCGAAAACATCATTAATTCATTACTTCCTTCAAACTTTTCCCTAAATCTACTTCGTAATATAGTATCATATATCTCATCTTCAGATATATGCGAATTATTTGTAATTCCTCTATTTACCCCAAATAAAATACTTGACATACCTACCAATTCGGATTTACGAAATTGACTCCAATCATAATAATTTGAAATTTGTTCTATTAAATTTTGATTTTCATCATCTATAATTTCTTTTCGCTCTTTTTTTTCAACAATTATTTTCTTTTCTATTCCTTTTAACTCATATGTCATTGACATACTGATTATCTTTTCTTGACTAAAAACACTATCATTCTGTGATAAAAAAGCATTTATCAGTCTTAAAATCGTTGTTTTCCCACATCCATTTTCACCATAAATAACAGATACTTTATACGATGAAAATTTCACTTTCAATATATTATTCATCGAATATTCTCTCTTAACCTCAACTGATTTTAATTTAATATCCATAATTTTCTCTTCTTCAATATTTGATATATCCATAAGAATTTTTCTCCCTCCTAAATTATCCGCTATTTTAACTTTATAACATAATTATATATTATTTACTGTATTAAAAGTTATATTAATCTTAATTTCAAATTCATTGTTATCTACTCTTCAAATATCTTCAATCTTTTAGCAATCTCCTCCGGCTCCGGCAGCATTGCTTTCATGTCTTCCGGTAAGGTATTCCTTAACTTATATGTTGCTACTCCAATCGGAGAATTACTATTCTTTAATGCATATTCCACATAAGTTTTATCCTTACTTTTACAAATAATAATTCCAATCGAAGGATTCTCATCAGCTAATTTCACTTGCTCGTCCAATGCAGATAAATACAGTTGCATCTTTCCAGCATATTCTGCTTCAAATTCGCCAATTTTTAGCTCTATTGCTATCAAACTTCTTAATCTTCTGTGAAACAACAATAAATCAATATATAAATCCCTATTTCCTGCCATCAAATGATATTGATTTCCTATATACGTATAATCTCCACCCATTTCTATCAAAAAGGCTCTTATATTATTTACCAACTGCATTTCTAATTCATGTTCAGAATATTCAGGTGACAACTCTGCAAAATCAAATGTATATTCATCTTTTACCGCAAGTTTAGCCTGTACTCTTTGTTCAACAGGAAGTACCAAATCAAAATTTGTCTGATTCAGTAAATATTTTTCATAAGTCTGCGCCTCAACAAAATTAGTTAAAACTCTTTTAGTCCAACCATATCTTTTCGTCATTTGAATATAAAATTCTCGTTGCAAGTCATCCTTGCATTTTTCCATGATAATAATATTATTACTCCAACTAATTTCTCGCACCATTGGTGCGAGTTTTTCAGAATTGCGATATGTCAGATAAAAATTACGCATTCTCCATAGATTTGCCGCCGAATAACCTTTTGCTCCGGGAAATTCTTTTTGTAATTCTACTGAAAGCACCTGTACAATTGATTTTCCCCACCCTTTTTCCTGCTGTTGTCTATATATCTCTTCTCCTATTTCCCAATATAGATTTATTGTTTCAGAATTAATCAACTTTATAACTTGATACTGCTTTTTATGAATTAACTCTTTTAAATCATCCACAAGAGGTTCATATCCGTATATCTCATTTTTCTTCATAATGTCTCCATATCTCGCACCAATGGTGCGAGTTTCTATAATTCCAACAATTTTCCATTCTCAAAATAATAAATATTTTCCTTTTTATACCCATACTTTGAACCTGGAATACTTATATGAGGTTCAAATGTAAAATACTTTATATCACTTATCATTTGTGTGTTTCCCTTTTCTGTATAAACACGATCATTCTTATTTTTCACAATCGAGTGTCCCAAATTTCCCATAAAATCAAGATTAATAAATCCTTCTTTCAAAATAAGTTCATTAATATGATAATATAGCTCCTCAAATGTAGTTTTCATTCCGACAAACTCTATTAATTCATTATGTAACTTATCTTCCATTAACAATCCATTTTTCCATTCAGCATTAACAATTTTGTCTTTATCTGTTACTACACCATTTTCAAGTATTATTGTTCTTGCAAAATCACCCCATATATTTCCGTTTTGCGGACTTAAATCAATCGTGACAATATCATTCCCGTTAATAGTTCTGTCACTTGTTACATATTGTTTTCCAGACACGGATACTGTTGTTTCATCACCTGCAAATACAAAGGCTCCTATATCCCAATACCAGAAGGAATCTGCACCTAATTCCAACATTTTCTGTTCACATAATTTTCTCATTTCCAATAAATTCATTCCAGGTTTAATAAATGTTTTCGCATATTCAATTGTTTCTCTTGCAATCTGCTGCACTTCTTTATAATCCAAAATAAGCTCCTCCATAACATTATATGATAAAATAAACTATCAAAATTGATCTTCTATTAAAATTAATCACCTACATTTATCCAAAGCTTCTAATAAATTTGTTATGCAATCTACATCACTTGAATTCTTTTTTTCAAATCTATTTAACCAAATTGCTTTAATTCCAACCGATGAAGCTCCTTTTACATCACTACTTAAAGAATCTCCTATATGAATCACTTCATCAGCATGTAATCCCGTAGACTTCAATGCAAGCTCAAATATCTCTTTTCTTGGCTTATAGGCTTTGGCATCCTCAGATGTAAATATTCCCGATGGTGACAATTGATGAAAATCTATTGCTTTTAAAACATCCTTAGTATCAATATTTGATACTATATAAATAGGCAATGGACTAATTTCAAAAAACTCCTTAGATTCCTCAAAAATAGGTGGTTTTACCCAATGTTGAAACATATAATTACTTAACTTTTCAACATTCTCATTTGAAGCAAACTTTTCCAATGTATGTTTAATAGACTTCTTTTCTAATTCTCTTTGTGTTTGAAAATTATTTCCATGAGAATTAGAAAATAAGTCTTGAAAATCATTCCACCAAAAAGAATCTATTTCTGATGGACTATCTGCTTTTCCAGTTTCATATATCAACTGTGAAATTTTCTTTACTATTTCTCCATCTTCATATACCACTGTTCCATAAAAATCCAAAAAGAATGCTTTAATCATATTCACCCCCACATCAAATTTAATAACTTATCGCTAAATAACCAAATACTATTATTTGCTATGTGCATACGGATATTACTATTTAATTTAGCTTTATCATAGCATAATAGCAAATATTCCGCATTAGAAATTTAATAATGCATGGTATACCGCCATGCATCATAAATTCTACTATAACATCATTTCAGCTTTATATTGATAATTTATTCATATATGAAGAACAATTTTAAAAGTCTTTATCTTCTTACTTTGCTTCTAACCATTGTGTTTTCTACTTTTTCTTCATCCAGTGTTTTATTGACTATATTATTATCATAAATTCTCTGGAACTCTTCATAAAGTTCATCTCCATCCGTTTTTATTTCTAACCTTTTCATCACATCTGAAAACAATCTTATGCTTCCACTTACATCAGCTATATCAAATCCGAATACATCAGCCTTAACATAATCACCGACATTCTCATAACCACCCAATTCTGATATCTTCCTGACAATCCAGCCGGCTTTATCCACAGATTCAGTTTCCTTAGTTTCTACAAATTCATTTTTATTTGTTACATCAGTTATACTTTCACCCATTCTTGCCACATTCACATCAGACGTTTTGTGAATATCTGACATTGCAGATATATCCTTCTGACTACCGGCGGGATTTATTACTTCAACATTCGTCCCCGGCTCAACAACCGCTTCTGTTGTTCTCTCAACCAGCATATCCTCTTCCATCCCCGGTATCTCAACATCCCTGTCAGCAACAATCTCCTCATTCCCCGACATCGCATAATAAGCCGTATACAAATCTTCTCTCACAATGCCATCAGCAAGCTGTATCCGTCTCTTTATCTTCTTTTTTTCCTGCTTAAGCTCGTCCAGTTCTTCCTGCACTTCCACATGCCACATCTGATAATCCTTATATTGTGCTTCTGTCTTAATCTTCCGTTTCCGGCTTGAGCTTTCTCTGTATATTTCATGCTGTCTGTCCTCAATCTGCTGGATTTTTTCTTCCTGCTTATTTCTGAAATTCACAAGCTCCACAATATCTTTGATGTCATTATTCACAAGTAACAGATATTCGTCCTGTAACTGATGAAACCTTTTCAATTCTTCCGTATACTTTGCTCCACCAACCACAAATCGTTTCTGCTCTACAATTCTCAGCCTATATAGCTTTGCATAAAATCGTTTCTGGTATGGTGATAGTTTCGCCCTATGCAATCCTCTTATATCCGACGAATAAAAGTAAGGCTTTGCCATCCAAGGCATATCTACATGATGTCTAAGCCTATCCTCTGCAAACATTTCATCCATCTTTGCCAGACTATGATAATATCGGAATCCCGGTGCCTGCACTTCCATCCACGCATCTTTCTTGAATACATATCCAAGTCTTTTCATCAGATATTTAAAATGCTCCACATTTCCGGCTGCATACGCACACATTTTTGCATCCCTGAGAATTATCTCTTTCATTGACATTTCCTTTTCCCATTTGTCCCTGCTGATATTCTTTGGATTTCTGCTGTACTCTGCCGGCATTATAGAAAGTCCAAGCTCGTCACAATATTTATTTGTAATAGGCTGAAGATGATTCCTCCAATTGCCTTTAGGTGAATTATACTTCTTACCGATTGTCATGCTGACACTGTTCCAGATCAGATGCCCATGCATATGCTCCCTGTCAGTATGGACTGCATACACAGCCTCATAATCATCACCAAGCACATCCTTTGCAAAGTGTTCCAGCACATACATTGCCTGTTCTGCTGTTACTTTTTCCTCCGGTGAAAACGATATAATCACATGATAGCCCTGCCTTTTACCTGTTTTATGAAATATATTCTTTGTCTCTTCCATCTGCTCAAATGCCGTATCCGGCAGGCAGTTAATACCGCCCACCAGTACACATTCTTCTGTCTTATTCGGATTCTGGATATATTCCAAAGCATTCTTTAGGTGTGAAGCTGGATTTCTACCTTCTGACTCTTTTATATTTAAGATCTTTGTAATCGCCATACTTCCAGCACCTCCCCGAATGTTTTCTTTACATCATCCAGACTGTTCTGCAATTTATCAATATAGCCGTAATACAATCTTCCCTGTAAATTGCCAAGCTTTACCGCCTGATTAATATTATTTGCAATACCTGCAATAACACGAATTATTTTTGCCCTGTCCTCTGGATAACTTGTATCAATGTTGCCGCCTGTCCGAATTAATTCTCTTATATAGGCACTTGCTGTCATTCCTGTTCGCTTAAGTGCCGCTTTCAGAATATCCATATCTTTCTCTGACAACTTCACCGATATCTTATAATCTTTCCTGTCAGACTTGTATCTTCTCTTTCCATCTGCCATACGTTTTTCCCCTTTCGTAATTTCCAAATTCTGTATCAAACCAATCTCTTTTTATCTGTACCATTGCTTTTTTCATCCTTTCTAAAAGTTCTGCTTATAGGTTTTGCAAGATGCGGAAAAGGTCGGACCTTTTCCCGAAAAAATATAAACGCCATCAGCGTTTACATTTTTTGTCTTGGCAGGAGCACCTGCACCCTGTATATGATATGTGGTGGTTAATGTACCACCACGATTACTGATATGGTGGTTGAAGTTCCATCTGATTTAAAAGTGGTGGCACTTTTTGCCATCACTTTGCTTGTTTGGTGGCATTTTCCGCCTCCGCTTTTCCATTTTGATGGCACTTTCCGCCACCATGACTTTTTTCACTCTGATTTGAGTGGTGGCGCTTTTTGCCGTCACTTTGCTGTTTTGACGGCGCTTTTTGCCCCCACTTTTGCATTTTGACGGCACTTTTTGCCTCCATACTTTTTCGGCTCTGATTTGTGCGGGGGCGCTTTCTGCCCCCACTTTGTGGTTTTGGGGGCGCTTTTTGCCCCCATATTCATGTTTTGGCGGCACTTTTCGCCCCCACTTGCCGGATTCACCTATTCAGTTATCTCTTTTGCCATTTCATTCGCATCCGATATCACATTTTCTGCTACATCTATATCCGCTTCCGGCATCTCATTTGTTTCAGGCGGTATATCCACTTCATCCTGTTCACTTATCACAGAATCCCCTACTGCCGCTTCATAATCCATTTCTTCTGCAACCTTGATCCGATTACGCTGCGGCTCATAATCCGGATTGTAATAATCTTCGTAACCATAGATTTTCTGTTCAAAGTACTTCCTTGGACATTTGCCCCGCATGGTGAAATAACCTTTTGCCTCAAGCTCTGCATTATATTCCTTTATAATTGCATATGCCTTTGTCATCCCGATACCAAGCATCCGGCTTATCTCGCCTGCATCTATGAATGCTTCCTTTATACCCTTCATGCAGCTCCTCCTTTCATAAATTGTTATTTTAAATACGTGTTTTCACAAAGCAGCTATCCTGTTCTTTATTTATTCCGTATTTTTAGTTCGTGTTTATCTTAATATCCTTTTCAGAATTTGTCAATAGAACTTTTTATATTTACGCACTTGCAATTCGTTTTTGTTTATGATAAAGTAATCGTATAATCATAAATAAGTCACTTACTGATACGTATTTCATTTAATATCAATCTGATACGCATCTTTACAACGGACTATTTCATATAAAGGAAGGTGGACAGAATGACTAATTCTCATTCCATTAAAATCACTATGTCTTCTCCAGAAGAAATCGGGAAGGCAATACAGAAACAGCGCAGAGCACAGAAGATTACTCAAAAAGAGTTTGCACAGCATCTTGGTAAATCAGAACGCACTATCCAGAAATATGAGTCTGGTGAAATACTAATGAAGATAGATGTTTTAAAACAGATTGCTAATGAATTAAATGTTCCATGGCAGGAGCTTTTATCTCCAGAAGATAATAATATTCCCAAATATAATACGACTACTAAATATCCGGCATATGAATTCCACACTATGTCAGATGTAATCAACGCTCTCTTTGCCATAACTGAACTTACTGATTTTTCATTTGAGCTGACCAACACCAAACCTCCTGAAAATCCTGAATGGACTGCCGGGATCAAGGTTAATGGCAAAGGCAATGGAAAATATGATGCAGACTTCTGTCTCTTTATGGAAAACTGGATAGCAAAGAAGAATATGCTTCAGACAGGAAAGCTTTCAAAAGAAAAGTTTGATTCATGGAAATCAGATATGTTAGCATATTATAAGGATTCCCGACTGGATAATGAAGCTGATTCAAAAACTGAATAATTGCAGGCTTACACCTTTAGTAAAGAAAAAGCTCCGGCACACTCCTTCTCGCAAAAGGAATGACCGAAGCTATGTAAGTGATTGACCCGAAGGCTTTATAATCACCCTGAACAAGTAGATTATATCATAGCCTTTTGATGATTGCACAACAATTTTTACAAAAAGGAGATGATATTTATGCCAGCTTACAAAGATGAAAAAACTGGTAAATGGTTCGCCAAGTTCTATTACACGAACTGGCAGGGAATCAAGAAACAGAAGTGGAAAAGAGGCTTCGCCACCAAAAAGGAAGCTTTAGGATTTGAAAGGGACTTTTTGGAACAGCAGTCTGCCAATCCTGACATGACATTTCAAAACCTTTATGAAATTTATATGGAGGATATGGCTGCAAGACTTAAGCAGTCAACTCTTCTGACAAAAAAGGCGGTACTACAGACGCATATTCTTCCATTCTTCAGTAGCAAGCCGATTAATGAAATCAAAGCCTCTGATGTACGAAGATGGCAGGCGAAGCTTATGAGTTCGCCGAATAATTACTCCCAGACCTATCTGAAGAAGATTAACACGGAGCTTAACAGCATCATCAATTACGCCAAGCGATTCTATGATCTCAACACCAATCCCTGCGGCAAGGCAGGCACCATTGGAAAGGCTAAAGCAGAGGAAATGGATTACTGGACTTATGATGAATATATTGCTTTCAGGGAAGGGGTAAAAGATAAGCCATTATCATATATCTGCTTTGAAGTCCTGTACTGGACTGGTATGCGAGAAGGTGAACTGCTTGCTCTATCACTTGCTGATATTGACTTTGATAACAAGACAATATCCATCAACAGAACATATCTGCGGATAGAAGGAAAAGATGTATTTACATCACCTAAGACAAGAAAAAGTAAGCGAAAGATTCCGATTCCGGATTTTCTCTGCCAGGAGCTATCAGACTATATCCAGTCAAGGTATATGCTTGACGCAGATGAAAGGCTGTTCCCGGTAACAAAATCATATCTCTCACACGAGATGATAAGAGGTTGCAAAAACACAGGTGTAAAGAAGATACGAATCCACGATATCAGGCATTCGCACGCCAGCTTACTTATTAATCAGGGCTGTGATGCGCTGATGTTAGCAGACAGGCTCGGACACGAGAAAGTATCCACAACACTTAACACATACTCTCATCTGTTTCCACATAAACAGCAGGAGCTTGTGCATAGTCTGGAATCATTACAGGCGACAGATTCGCCAACACCTGAACCACCATCTGATAACCCTCTGCTTGAAGCAGCAGGTATCACATGTGAAGTGCCTCAGACTCAAGACAATGGCTCAGATGTAACAATCCGACCTCAGTTTGGACCTGCGTTAGTACCACCAAATACCGCATCAGGGAAAATCATCCAGATGCCACAAAGAAAGATCATATAAAAGAAATCCAGCAGTCATCAGGGTTTCTTGCTATTAAAGTCAATGACAACCAACTGAAAATGATAGAAAAAAGAGTAGTTGCTATTAGTAGCAAATTAGTAGCAGAGCAAAAGAAAAAGTCTCGGAAGCCGCTTGTTTAGCGGGTTCCAAGACTTGTGGCTCTTATTCAAACTCGCAGAGTCTGGTTTGATTTAGGTTATTTCAATATGGTTATCTATACTATTTTGTATTGTTATTCTACACCTTTTCCACACATTATTTTTCGTTTCACATATTTTTAGTACCAATCCAGTACCATTGCATTTTTTATTATTGTGTGTAGTTCCGGTGGCTTGCAGGTTTATTTACTATTCAGAAAATAATCTTCTGATAGTTTGCAAGTCCACCTATGAAGATTATAACCTCCAGATGATGTTTCTGCAACAAAATATTTTCTACTCAACAGATTTATTTTCTGCTCCATGATTGACCAAATAATTCTCTCCCATTAGGTCCTAAGCATAATACTTTTTTATCAAACAATATCTGTTGACTCTTTTTACTATATGAGGTGGCTTTATCTAAAGATATAAATATCTGTTTTTTGGAATCCTTATACATATCCAATATCTTCTCTATAGCTACATCTTCTATTTGTTTCAGTAATACGGAATCATGCACTAAAATTGGTAAACATGTATCCTGCAAAACTGCTAAATCAAATAACACCATTCCCCTATAGCAAGTCCCTGTTCCAGTATCATCAATTGTTTCAAATTTATACTGTTTATTATCAAACATAATTATTGGTGGTCTCTTTGTGGCATGATATATTTCGTCATTTAATTGTTGCAGTTTAATATTAATCCAATTCTGTAATTGAGAAAGCTGTTGCATTCTCATCATTTGTTTTCTGCTATCTGCATCTTTCTTTTCTTTGCTCAAAACTTGTAATTCATCATAATATTTATTTTGATTTGATAATATTTCAATTTTTTTCTGCAACTCTGCGAATTTAAACAAAATCACTTGTGACAAGTTAGACATTTCTGATATTTCTTTTACCTTTTGTTCAACTTGTGCTTTATTGCCTTCCAACAATTGTATTACATTTTGAACACTACTGATTTCCTCTTTTATTTCCTCTTTTAAAACAGCACTTATTTCTTTATGAAAATTTTGTATTTCTTCCAATCGTTTTATTTCAATTTCTGGAAAAAACTTTTTTAGCATTGACAAATCATCTTTACTAATAATTCTGCTTCCTGAAATATTTTCTTGTAATGGGATTAACTTAGTTCTTTGTGCACGTATCTTTTTATTATAATCACTTATTTCTCTTTTTAATTCTAATATTGCATCTGTTTTTTCCGAATTAATATCTAAAATACTATTATTTAACTCATCTGTAATTTTCTCCCTTTCCTCCTCCAATTCTGCTATTTGTTTATCATTCGCTTTTCTTTGCCGAGCTCCTATTTTAGATATAATGTGATACTTTTGAGCATTTTTAAAAGCACTTAACTCATCGCCTTTTCTCTTTGCCAAATCTTCCAACTCACTAATTGCTGCATACAAATCATATAATTTTAACAATGCATTCATCGCCTGCGTTGGTTTTTCATTTTCCACCACATCAAGAGGATGCTTTTCATTTAAATTATCTTTTCCGTAAACACGAATATACCTTCCAACAACATCTCTAAAACTGATGTCTTTATCTCCAAATTCATATAGTGACTTCAGTTTATTTGTGTATTGTTCTAAAGTAATCGTTTCTGTAACTTCATATTTATCATTGCATATATTCACATATTCTGTATCACTGGTATTTCGAGAAAAATAGTATTTATTACCTTTAAACACAAAAGAAAACTTGATTATGTGAGCCCCGACATTTCTTTGTATATCTATTGATTTCATCACATAATCTTTTCCGCCATATACATAGTCAATTATCATTAGAAATGTAGACTTGCCTATTGAATTGCTTCCTTGCTCATCACCTAAAACAACATTTAATCCGTCATAAAATTCTATTTTCTTTTCTTTAAATTTGTCACATATTATCTCTCTTAACACTCACTATTCTCCTTTTATCGCTATCATAGTCTATTTTCCCAATGGCATACAAAACGACTAATGCGTCAATAAATTCTTGACTTCCATTGCATTTGCTTTTACATATTTTATACAATTCGAATACCTGTGTATCCTCTTTCAATTGTTCCAAAATTTTCACGCAATCGTAGATGACAGTCTCTTTGTACTCAAACAATTTATTCGGAAATTTCATCAAACACCTCACAATTCTGTATAAAGAAAGATATCATAACTTCACAAGCCTCTTTAGATGTTCTTGTAACCTTACTTTTCATCCATTCAACTAGCGAATTAAAAATTATCACCTTGTCATCCGTATTCCCTTTTGCTTTCAAATACGCTGTCTTCACTTCCGATGCTAACAGTTCAAATTTTAATCCTTTCTGTACACTTAAATTTTTCATATTCTCTTTAATAAATCCATAATATGTACAAGCATTGAATTCGACTTTCCTTCTTAATATGCAATAATTATCCTCTATTTTGTTCGCAATCTTAATTCCCTTATACTTCAGAATGCTTTCCTCTATTTCTTGATCTGTAATAGCTGTAAGTTGGTTCATTAATATCAATAATTCTTCTTCAATATCTTCCGTTGATACTTTTTCTCGAATTTTATTTATTGCAAGTAATTCCTTTTTTATTGCTAAAATTTTCAAATATTCTTCTTTGGTCGTATGATCATCATAATATCCATGACAATTTTTACATAAGGCGATTTTATTCTCAAAATCCTCACTTGTATTCCCTAAGCGTTCTAATCCTGCAAGCTCAACTTTTTGATGAGCGTTAGGACTATTAGGATAAATATGTGCAATCTGATACTGTTTATTTACTTTACTTCCTTTTTTTACCAATAATTGTTTCCCACAGAGTGGACAAAACCCGCCAACTTCTTGAATATGTTGTAAATCAACATTTTCTGTAATTGCAGCCCTTGGTTGTAAATAATCATCTATCTCTGCCATCTTCCGACCTCCTTTGTTAATTTGGATTGTACACAACCTGCCCTTTATACTCATCAAAAAAACTCATCGGTATGTTTCTTTGACACTTAAAGCTCTTCTCTGCTACATAAGTAAAATGTTTTCCCAGTTCATCTCCTGGACATAATACAACACCATCAATCTCACCATTTGAAGCATCTGTTAAAGCTATAAGATATCTTATCGTTCTTGTAGTAAATTCTTCATTTATCTGTTCTTCAAATTGCGGTGAATATCTCCCTAAATCTATCGTTGGTGAGTCTTGCACTTTTACCTCAAGCATCTGATTTCGAATATCAGGATATCCACCTTCCAATCCTTCGTGTAATCTCTTATATCCAAGTTGGTATGCAACCATTCGCTCGAGTTGTTGCCCCCTTTGCTTCGTTGACAACGATATATCTAATTTTTCACCCAACAACTTTTCTGTTACCTGTTGATTAATAGTTTCAATCGGAAGCACCCTTTCAGGTTCGTCTTTAATATTAACATCTCCAACAACCATATTATTTTCAGTATCTAATAAATCAACCGATATATTCGTATCCGCAACAATCATACTATGTTTCTTTAAAATCTCTTCTCTTTTTTTATTGGAAATTATTAATTGTTGTTTTACCGTTGGTTTCCCAAATTTACCAAATCTGTTTTCGATATATTCTGGTGTCATAATAACAATGGATTCTATAATTTCATCCGCATTTATTTTTCCCAGCACAAATCTCACATCACTTGCCAAAAGTGTTTCTCCATTCTTCAAATCCACCTGCACCGATGAGCTATTAGGATTTCTATTCCATACCTGTAAATTATAATTAACTCCAGATGTTACTATATATGTATCTATATATTCCCTCAAAAAAGATGGTACCCCCTTCTGCTTTGGTGGTACAATCTCATATTCAACAGCTTCCTTCGGAATATAATTAGAAAGCAAATGATTTGTAATCATCTTTCTAAAATTGGATCCATCCGTTCTTGGTTTTCCCGTTAAAGGAAACTTTTCTCCTATAAGAGACTTCAAATTTTCAACAAGTTGCTCTGGCGTAGATAGCTCGTTTTTACTGTTTGGTGGTATTTTACCTATTTCAATATAATTCATTATGCTGCCTCCTTTCCAGTACATTTATTAATTTGAACAATTTCATTCTCCGACAAATTAAAAGCCTTGAAAACAATATCATTAATCTTGCTTTCAGCCTCTTGTATTTCTATATTACAGTTCATAATACCTTCCACATACTTCGCAATTTTCTTTGCATCGTCATTTTCTATTCGTGGAATTGGCCATTTGTTCAAGTTAGTTGTTGTATATCTGTACTTTTGCGAGTATAAACAACCACTAATTAATTTTTGATAATATTCCAAAGCTGTAGAATTAAGTAATCCAAGCACAAAACAATAAAATTCATGCTCAGACATATCTGCATACTTTGTAGCAAATAGAGACTCTTTTCTCGTCAAAAAAAATGTATTTCCTTGACACAAATATCCTTCTTCATCTAACGCAAAAGTATTAGACGATACAATATCTCTTGTAACAATTTTAGTTTGGCGAAATTTAGATAATTTCTGTGGAACCCAGCATTCATACCACTCACGTGTTTTTGATTCTGTTAAATATTTCCTCCCTTTCAATATTTCTGAATTACCAAGCAAATAATTTGCAGCATTTGGGATTTCCTCAAGCCGATATGCTTTCATAATTCCATTCTCTTCTTTATGAGGATATAAGATATAGCGATCTCTTTTATTCTCTCCCCACTTAATTGACCATCTTTCAACATCAAAGCTCTGAATTAATGGGTAAACAACCTCATCTTCGAACTTATATTTTTTTATAAAATCCTCCGTCATTGGCTTTACAAACACAGTGTCCGCAGTAGTCTTTATCCCCACACATACATCTAATATATCTTGTAAACAACATAATTTTTCTCTTTCCATTCTCATTTTTATTTGACTTTCATTGTCCGAAGATAGGTTCCAGGTTTTCCCTTCCATTGGTAATTTTGAATGTCCCTTTGATATTTCAAATGTACAACAATCTACATCATCTCCATATTCAACATATTCCTTTGATGCGCCAATTTTTTCTATATATTCAAAAAGCTCTGTTGCATTACAACATTTCTGTTTGCCTTTTTTTTCTGATGTTTTAATTCCTATATATTCAACCAAAGGACTTTTTGTATCAGAGTTTTCACATAGAATAATTGCAGGTAATACCGCAGCCCCGAAAAATTTTGTATCAAATAAATCAATAATCTTTCTTACATGCCCTGTTTCTACTAAGTATCGTCTTATGCCTACACCATAATTAGCAGTTAAATACTTATCACTGGTTATTAAACATAACCTTCCATTTTGCTTTAACAATTTATCTCCATGTTCAATAAAGCAAGTAAATATATCAAATCTCCCAGTTGAACTTATAAAATTGTTTTTTATATACTCCCTTGCTTCCATTGTAAGATTTTGCAAACGTATATAAGGAGGATTGCCCACAATATAATCAGCATTATCAGATGCGGTCAAAAAGTCTTGACAATATATTGGTAATTTTTTTACCAATATTTTTACAAATTCTATATCATTAATAACTCCTGCTTTCAGCAAACTCGTAATAATTACTATCTTTGTTACAAACACATTAGATGGTTTTGTATCATAAGCTTGCACTAATTTATCTTCCAATAACAATTGGTATAAATCTACGTCTTCTCTCAATCCTCCTATAAACCTTTCCATTATTTGCTTCACAAATGTTCCTGTTCCACAAGCGGGATCTATAATTGACTTTTTAGTAGAAACTGATTTATCATAGCCCAGCATATCTAGCATGTATTTAATAATCTCTTTAGGAGTACGCTCACTACCAGATTTTTTTCTTGACTCTAAATCTATACCATCTGTCAATAATCCGAATAGTATTTCATCTAATTCTTCAAATGTCTTATCTTTAAAATTGTACTTTTCGTCATCAATCTTTGAAAAACCAGCACATATATCATCCATATCACTAAATGTATATTTTATATTATTTCTTTTAAGGTATTCCTCCAAAACAACTACCGATGTATATATTGATGAAACCGCATAATTCAGCATCTTATCAGATGGGGAAAATTTATTTTCTGCACTCTTAAATAATTTATCTATAAAATATGTCTCTTCATCGTGAACATTTACATAATATGCATGTCCAAAATTATTTTTGTAAAAGTCAAAATTTCTATTTATAAGATAATATGTATTCTCCAATACTGTAAAAGCATCCATTTTTCATTCCTCAACTCTTTCTATTTCCATAATTTCCGAAATATCACATTTTAATGCTACGCAAATTTTTAAAAGTATATCTGTATTAACATTTTCATTCCTGCCTAATTTTGCAATTGATGTAGTGCTAATTCCCGCCAACTCCGCAAGATCTTTCTTTTTCATTTCTCTATCAATTAACATTTTCCAAAGTTTCTTATAACTTATTCTCATAACAAACCTTTCTATATATTCCTTTATATGTCAAAACAACTTTCCATTTTTATTATATCATGGCAATTTAGCGTTTGCAATTTAAATTACGCAAACGCCAAATCACCAAATCATAGTATTTACCCCTAATATATAATTGCAAATGAGCTCATTTTGTTAAAATATTTTTAATTTTCATTTATACCACGCAAAGGAATCACCTCCCTCTGCCCCTATTCCATATCTTATCTTCTGGCTTTTCCTTCCCTGCATCCCTGCCAACGCTCTCATCATAAATTTTCTGAAACTCCTCATAAAGCTCGTCTCCAGCCAATCTTATCCTCAGCCTCTTCATAACATCTGAAAACAGCCTTATACTTCCACTTACATCTGCAATATCAAGCTCGAATAGATCCGCCTTAACAGCAACATCGATATTCGCATATTCCCCACATGCAGATAACCTATCAGCAATCCGTTGCGCCTTATCCGACACCACATGAGTAACTGCCACCTCATCATATATAGCTCCTAGTTCACCCGCATAAATCTGTTCCGAATCACCATCATCCATTTCACAAGATTCCACAACATATAAATCTGCCTGTTCTTTTTCGATATCACTATATTTGTCTGCAACAGAGACATCTTCTTTCCTACATATTTCCGTATCAGCATTCTCAATATCAGTAGCTTCCTTTATCTCAACCTCAGACACAGTCTCCTGTTCTTCCATCCCCGGTATCTCAACATCCATGTCAGCAACAATTTCTTCTTTCCCCGACACCGCATAATAAGCCGTATACAAATCTTCTTTTATAATGTCATCAGCAAGCAGTATCTGCCTCTTAACATTTCTCTTCTCCTGCTTCAGCTCATCCAATTCTTCCTGCACTTCCATGTGCCATATCTGATATTCCCGGTACTGTTCTTCATTCTTTATACTGCGTTTCCGACTAGAACTTTCTCTGTATATCTCCTTCTGCCTGTCCTCAATCTGCTGAATCCTATCTTCTTTCTCACTTATGAAATCCACAAGCTCCACAATACTTTTGATGTCATTATTCACAAGCAGCAGATATTCATCCTGTAACTGATGAAACCTCTTCAAATCCTCTGCATACTTTGCTCCACCAACTACAAAACGCTTCTGTTCTACAACCCTTAATCTGTATAGCTTTGCATAAAACTTCTTCTGGAATGGTGACAGCTTCGCCCTGTGCAGCCCCCTGATATCCGACGAATAAAAGTAAGGCTTTGCCATCCAAGGCATATCCACATGATGCCTTAGCATATCTTCTGAAAACATCTCGTCCATTTTTGCAAGCTTATGATAATACCGAAATCCCGGTGCCTGTACCTCCATCCACGTGTCTTTCTTAAATACATATCCAAGTCTTTTCATCAGATATTTAAAATGCTCCACATTTCCGGCTGCATACGCACACATCTTAGCATCACGAAGTATAATATCCTTCATGGACATTTCCTTTTCCCACTTGTCCCTGCTGATATTCTTTGGATTTCTGCTATACTCTGCCGGCATTATGGAAAGTCCAAGCTCATCACAATATTTATTTGTAATCGGCTGCAGATGATTCTTCCAATTGCCTTTAGGTGAATTATACTTCTTGCCGGTTGTCATACTCACACTATTCCAGATCAGATGCCCATGCATATGTTCCCTGTCAGTATGGACTGCATACACCGCCTCATAATCATCACCAAGCACATCCTTTGCGAAATGCTCGAGGACATACATTGCCTGCTCTGCTGTTACTTTTTCCTCCGGCGAAAACGATATGATCACATGATAGCCCTGCCTTTTACCTGTCTTATGAAATATATTCTTTGTCTCTTCCATCTGCTCAAATGCTGTATCTGGCAGGCAGTTAATACCGCCCACCAGTATACATTCTTCTGTCTTATCCGGATTCTGTATATATTCCAAAGCATTCTTCAGGTGTGATGCTGGATTTCTGCCCTCTGACTCCTGTATATTTAAGATCTTTGTAATCGCCATACTTCCAGCACCTCCCCGAATGTTTTCTTTATATCATCCAGACTGTTCTGCAATTTATCAATATCGCTGTAATACAATCTTCCCTGTGAATTGCCAAGCTTTACCGCCTGATTAATATTATTTGCAATACCTGCTATGATACGGATTGCTCTTGCCCTGTCCTCAGGATAACTTGTATCTATGTTACCGCCTGTCCGGATCAATTCTCTTATATAGGCACTTGCTGTCATTCCAGTCCGATTAAGTGCCGCTTTCAGAATATCCATATCTTTTTCTGACAGTTTCACAGATACCTTATGATCTTTCCTGTCAGACTTGTATCTTCGCTTTCCATCTACCATACGTTTCTCCCCTTTCGTAATTCTTCAATGCTGTATCAAACCAATCTCTTTTTATCTGTACCATTGTTTTTTTCATCCTTTCTAAAAGTAGTGTTCACTGGTTTTGCAAGATGCGGAAAAGGTCGGACCTTTTCCCGAAAAAATATAAACGCCATCAGCGTTTACATAATTTTTCGTCTTGGCAGGAGCACCTGCACCCTGTATATGACATGTGGTGGTTAATGTACCACCACAATTACTGATATGGTGGCACTTTTTGCCATCACTTTACTGTTTTAGTGGCGTTTTCCGCCACCACTTTTCCATTTTGATGGCACTTTCCGCCACCATGGCTTTTTTCTCGCTTATCTGAGTGGTGGCGCTTTTTGCCGTCACTTTGCTGTTTTGACGGCGCTTTTTGCCCCCACTTTTGCATTTTGACGGCACTTTTTGCCCCCACACTTTTTTCAGCTTGAAGTGGTAATCTAAAAGTAGACACCAACCCAATTATTGTAGACATTATTTATA
>ENA-OPSH01000419-OPSH01000419.1-human-gut-metagenome-genome-assembly--contig:-NODE-419-length-25056-cov-2.933563_pt1 | contig 25056 bp, 20 predicted proteins | sample MGYA00241802_ERZ501895 | MGnify/ENA primary metagenome ERZ501895 (study PRJEB25962, sample SAMEA2042304) | human gut metagenome | biome: human gut; feature: human-associated habitat; material: faeces...
GATTGCGGCTGCTTTCTTTTAAATAATTATAAGAGCATATTTTGGTGGACAGTTCAAATTGACTGTTCGCCAAAATATACAAAAAAAGTATAACATAAATCAAATATTTTGAAAAGTATTTGTAAGAACGATAAAAATAAGGAGAGCAATATTATGGATAAGTATAAGATCGTGGGAAAACTCCGTCAGTTGTTTTTTGGATCTATGGCTGTCATTATGTCTGCGGGTGGTGTTGTTGCTACAAACATGGCAAATGCCTTTGCGGCGGATCAGTCATTGGATAACAATGTTGGGGTAGCCGCTCGAAAATTGCAGTATGATGATACAGAATCATATGTATCTAAAAATGTAAATAAAAAAGTAGTAACATCCGAAGCGGATAAATCTACGAAAGAAATCAAAAATGATTTAACTGAAACCGGATATTCTATCCGATTAAAACAGTTGATCGCAGAACAGTCTAAAATCCCAAAGGATTGTACAATTGATACATTATGGGCAAAATACAAAGATGCATTTATTGCACAGTATTCAACTATTGTAAAATTGTACAATACAAGTGATGATGCAGATTATTATGTTGCGAATCTTTCCAGTGCAAAAATCAATGGAATGGGAAGTATTTATGATGCAGCATTTGTAAAAGGGACAAACAATGCAAATCCTGATGTGATCAAAGATATCAAGTTTGACAAGACAACAGGTCTTGCATATATTCCAAAAAGTTATTTTGAAAAGAATCCGAATGTTTTGATCACTGGACAGGTCATGTATGGTGGTTCTATCAAGAATCAGACGATCGCTATCGATACTACGGTTGAAAATGGTGGAGAAACGAAAAAACAGTCTGTAGAAGCTAATGCTTTTGATGTCACTGTCAAAGTTCCGATCACAACAAGCAAAAAGATCGCAGAAAAACTCAAATTGAGTGATTTTAAAGTCTTTTTAAATGGATCTGATACAGCAATGGATCTAAGCAAAGATGATACAGCGGTTTTTGATAAGAGTACTGGTGTCTTAGAACTTGCAGCATCTCCTGCAACTTTAACTTCTGTCAGAGTAGAAGTGAAAAAAGTAGGAGCTGTCAAATCTGTTGCACGTTTCTTTACAACAGATGTCAGTGCATCCGTGAAGAATCCGGATAAACTAAAGTTTGTTACAGACAAGAAAACAGGAAATCCGATCATCTTAGACCGTGTGGATCCAGCAAAGCTTCAGGACGGACAGGTGTTCGATTATAAATCTTCCATCCGTTACTTCTCAAAACTGAGTGATATGGAAGTTAATTATAATATGAAAGCAACTGCAGAAGCTCTCAGACATTCCATTAAATATCTGTATCTTCCAACCGGAAGCCAGAACAGTGGATGGTTCGATGTTTACGACAAAGGATCTGATTTTGGTGATCAGGATGGTGTTAATCAGAAAACAAACTTTGAAGATGTGACTTTTGGTATCGGTTTACCAAGCTCATCCTCTAAATACAAAGCAACTGCTTTAAATAAGAATAAAGCAAAGCTTGATTTTCATATGAAGGGTTCTTTCGTAACGAAATACACAGGAGATGATGCAACTTACTCTAGCAAGCATATGTTTGCCGGCGAGTGTGCCCACATCACAAATCCAATGGGTAAAGCGAAAGATGGCAAAGATGCTAAGATCCGTTTATCTGTACTTCATGTAGACCTGAAAGACCAGTATGTTATCATCGGACTGAACACACAGGAGATCAATACACAGAGTGGTTTTGGTATCTACAAGTTGAAGTTTGAGTACAACAAATCCGGTAATGTGCAGGTCAAGAAAACATCAGCGAATCCTTCCATGACAAACGGAAGCGGATGTTATAGTTTTAAAGGAGCTACATTCGGAGTTTATAAAGACAAAGCTTGTACTGATAAAGTAACAACATTAACTGCCGATGAAAATGGTAATACTGACACAGACGAAATTGATGTGGGAGATTACTTTGTTAAAGAAATTAATCCACCTACAGGGTATGCGAAAAATGATCAGGCTTATCCCGTAAAAGTTACGGAAAAGAACGATGATGATAACCCTGCAGTTGTTACAATTCCAGATCAGCCAAAGGATGACCCTATCAACTTTGAAGTAAAAAAGGTAGACAAGGAAACAGGCGAAACTGTACAGGGAGATGCAAATCTTTCAGGTGCAGAGTTTACCGTAAAATTCTATAATAACTTCTATAATAGTGCTTCTGAATTACCGTCAAAAGCTACTAGAACATGGGTGTTACAGACAAAAAAACTTGGAAATGATTATACGATTTCATTTGACGATACTCATAAAGTTTCAGGTGATGATTTCTATAGAGATTCAGATGGAACACCCGTAGTTCCATGGGGAACTTTAACGATTGAGGAAACAAAGGCTCCCGACGGATATAAAATTGAAGACAGTACCGTTTCCGTTAACGGGCAAGTCTTAAGTAATCGTATTTATTTCACAAGAGTCAGTGATAAAGATGGTGAACAGCCATCCAAAGTAGTTACAGACTTTACAGTTTCTGATCCAGCGAAGAAATATGGAATCCAGGTATGGAAAGTTGATAAAGAACTTGATAAGAGTGAAGCCATCGGTGGAAAGGATCATAAGATCTCTGAAACCGGAACAACACTTGAAGGTGTTCAGTTCTCTATTATCAACCGAAGTGCAACAGCCATTAAATATGGTGATAAGACAGTGAATCCGGGAGAAGAAGTGACAAAGATCACAACTTCATGGAATTCTAATCTGAAAAAATATACAGCTCAGACTGATGAGAGAACATTACCTTATGGTACATATGGTGTTCAGGAAATTTCAAGCAGTCAGGGTTACAAAATGACAGATGGAACTGAAAAAATAGTTGTATGCCATGGTGCAGACGGAACAATGTATACGCCAGATTTGGATGCAAACTTAAAATTCCCGAACCAGGTAGTTCGAGGTGATTACTCTGTCAGAAAAAAAACTGATGAAGGAAAGAGTATCAGTGCAGCGTTCAAGGTAACAAATGAAGCGACTGGAGAAACCCACGTAATCGTAACAGATAAGAATGGAGAGTTTGATTCTACAGATAACAAACACTCTAAAAATACAAATGCCAATGACAAATTGTTAAAAGGCTATACAAAGGATACCGTTTTAAAATCTTCTGATTTTGATCTGGATGCCGGAGTATGGTTTGGACAGGGCGAAGATGGAAGTGTTGCAAAAGCCGATGATAGTTTAGGTGCTTTTTATTACGGAAAATACAAAATTGAAGAATTGCGTAGTGATAGTAATAAAGGACTGAAACTGATCAGTACAGACTTTACGATCACAAAAGATGGTAAAAAAATTAATGGCGGAACATTAACTGATGAATCAGAGCCAAGTATTGGTACAAAAGCAAAAGATGAAGCAACAGGAACAAATGTGGCTTCAGCGACAGATGATGTAACAATCATTGACACTGTTAATTATGAACACCTAGACAGAGGTAAATACAAGTTAACAGCGGTCTTAATGGATAAAGCGACAAAAGCAGCAATCCTTGATAAAGACGGCAAAGAAGTTACAGCATCCAAAGTATTTTCTAATACCACAAAAAGCGGAACAGTTGATGTTGAAATCAATATTAATGCAGCGGAATTATCATTAGCAGGTAAAGATGTTGTTGTATTTGAAACATTGACAAGTGAAACAGACGGAACAACGATTGCTGTTCATCATGACATTAATGATGAAGGACAGACAATTAAATTCCCTGAAATCAAGACAAAAGCATCTGATGCAACAACAGGATCTAATATCGTTGAAGCAAAAGAAGATATGAAGATCAAGGATACTGTTTCTTATAAGAATCTGATCAAAGGAAAAACTTATACAATGATCGGTAAACTTATGGATAAAGAAACAGGAAAGGTTGTTCTTGATGATGATGGAAAAGAAGTAACAGCAAGTGTGAAATTTACAGCAGATGCTGAGGACGGAACAGTTGATGTAATCTTTGAATTCTCCGGAGTTAAAACAGCTGGTAAGAAGATTGTTGCATTTGAAACTCTTGAATATAAGGGTAAAGAATATGCAGTTCATGCAGATATCAACGATAATGATCAGACTGTTCTTATTCCAAAAGTAAGCACAACAGCGAGCGATAAGAATAATGGAACACACATGTCTTACGCAGGTAAGGATGTAACAATCGTTGATAAAGTTGAAGTGAAAAACATCGTTGCTGGAAGAGAATATACTCTGAAAGGTAAGGTAATGGATAAGAAAACAGGAAATCCATTATTAGTCGATGGAAAAGAAATTACTGCAGAAAAGACATTCAAAGCAAACGGAGAAAATGAAACCGTAGAACTTGAATTCACATTTGATGCAAGTGCATTAAAAGGAACAACCACTGTTGTTTTTGAAAACTTATATGAAGGAGAAAACGAGATCGGTACTCATGCAGATCTTGAAGATGAAGGACAGACAGTAGAGATTCCTGAAATCGGAACAACTTTAATCGGTAAAGACAGCCAGATTCATGTGATCAATGCAGACGAAAAGATCACACTGGTAGACACAGTTAAATACAAAGGTCTTGAAAAAGGTCGTGAGTATAAGGTTGATGGTGTTCTTTACGATAAAGAGACAAAGCAGCCACTTGAAATTGATGGAAAACAGGTAACAGCAAGTGCTACATTCACAGCAGAAGCAAGTGAAGGAAGTGTTGATGTTACATTTGAATTCAATGGAAGTGATCTCGCTGGTAAAACACTCGTAGCGTTTGAAGAAGCCTATGATGTAGAAACCAACACCTTAGTTGCTGATCATAAGGATATTGACGATGGTGAACAGACTGTCGTTGTACCAAAGATCGGTACTACATTAACTGATAAAGACGGAAACAAGACAGTAAACGCCGCAAAAGAAACTGTTTTAGTCGATACAGTGAAATATGAGAACTTAGAGGTTGGTAGAGAAGTTGAGTTAAAGGGTATCTTATATGATAAGAATACTCAGAAACCAATTATGATCGATGGCAAAGAAGTTACTGCAAGTGCTAAATTTACTCCGGAAGAAGCTTCTGGTACAGCACAGGTAGAATTTAAATTCGATGCCACAAGCATTGCTGGTAAAACAGCCGTGGCCTTTGAAGAAGCTTACGATGTTAAGACAGGAACATTGATCGGATCTCATAAGGACATTGATGATTCTGACCAGACAGTAAATTTCCCTGAATTACATACTACAGCAACAGATAAAGCCGACGGGGATCACACCGTTAATGCTGATAAGAAAGTCACTATCGTAGATACTGTGAAATATAAAAATGTAACACCAAACAAAGAACTGGAAGTTTCCGGTACCTTATATGATAAGGATACAAAGAAACCAGTCAAAGTGAATGGTAAAGAGGTTGCAGCAACAGCAAAATTCACTCCAAAAGAAGCAAACGGAGAAGTAAAGGTAAGCTTTACATTTGATGCAAGCAAACTTGGAGGATATTCACTTGTAGCATTTGAAAAGATGTTAGATGTTGAAACTGGAGCAGTGATCGGAACACATGAGGATATCACAGATAAAGATCAGACTGTAAAGGTTAAAGGAGTGAAGAAGACTCCAAAAACTACAAGTCATACATCTACACCTGGTAGTGGATCAAGTTCATCATCTGTAAAAACAGGTCAGAAATCCATCGTTCCAGTTGTAATCGGACTCATTGTAGTCGTAGTTGCCGGAGGAACAGCATTTGTGATCCGTAAGAAACAGAAAGGTGACAAAGAGCAGTAGATACAGTAAGGCGTTAGCCGATGGAAGAAAGAGGGGGGAATAATCTCTCCTCTTTTTTACATTTATGAGGAATATTATGGATAACAAAAAATCAGACATTATAAATAAAAGAAAATATCATCAGCCTAAAGCGGTTGTAAAAGGAAAAGATGGAAAAGTCATTAATATACTTGAGAACAACCATACAAAGGAGAAAAATAGTGAAAAAGAAATATGAATCACCAAGAGCAGTAGCCGATATCTTTTATCCGGAAGAATCTATCAGCAGCTGTTATAATATCGCATGTGAGTATGGGATTATGGGTGGAGAAAAAGGAATTCATGCCCCAAATGCCTTCACACTTGATGGCGTAACAATTCCAGGAGATCTTGGAGCTGACGACACGCATGGAAAACTAAGTGCTGGATCAGGATGCGGTTGGGCAGAAAATCAGATTGCAGAAGTAGATTCCAATGGAAAAGTAACATCTTTAAAAGAAGTAAATGTAATGAACTATAAAATCTTAGATTGTGATGTGATTAAGCAAGATGGAGATACCGTATACTGGACTACGCAATCTGGAAAAAATCGATTATGGTCACATATGGGGAAAATCAGGTCTAAAAGCGGCAGCCATCTTAACATGTCATAAAGAAGGTGTTTTTATTGAAGTTAAAAAAGATATTATGGAATTTGTTGGTCCTGCTTATCATTGGATATGTTGGTATTTTAGCGTATCAGAATATCAGCCAATATCAAAGGTTTAAAGTAAATGGGCAATCTATGAATCCTACTTTAAAAGATGGACAGAAATTGATCATGAAGAAATTTCAGAAAAATGACAAGTTACATCATGGAGATGTTGTGATCATTAAAGTGACATTAAAAGATAAAGAATATGATTTTATTAAAAGAGTGATCGCACTGCCAGGAGAACATTTAGAGATCAAAAACCATAAAGTTTATATTAATGGAAAATATCTGGAAGATGAAGGATCAACGATGGGCGAGGAAGATTGTGTGATTCCGGATGATTCTATTTATGTTATGGGAGATAACCGGGATCATTCTTTGGATTCAAGAAAACTTGGAACAATGAAGATTTCAAAAGTAGTTGCACGAAAAGTGATTCCAGAAAAGAAATTGTAGCTTGAAAAATATTCCAAAATCAGATATGATGAAGGTACTTAAAATCTGTACACTTATTAGGTACGAGAAGAGCATCCGTGATAAATGGGTGCTTTTCTTTTTGAGAATAATTTATATAAATTAGTAAAAATGGTTGATACTCCTAAATGATATCAAATTGGTATAAAATTGGTAACAAAATGGTAGTAAATTGGTATAGAAATGTTAGTGTAATCTTAAACTTAGTATGCTATAATATGAACAGTGAGAAAAAGGGTTCTCACTAATCTTTTTCCTGATTTGGAAAGAGGTTTTTATTAGAAAATTGAATATAGGGGCAGATTATGTCCATTTACGATAGAGATATTCAGAGAAATATCTCTATTTTTTTTGGATTAATTTTGTTCTAACATCAGTTTTCATTTTTATAGCATCCAACTCTAAAGATGATTTATCTGTGGAAGATAGGGTAGGTGATATAAAAATTTGTAACTTTATAATCTATTCATTTTTCATGAGGGAGGATAGTACAATGCGAAAGATTACAAGAAGTAAACATCCAGAAAAGCGTAGAAATACAAAATGGAATGCATCCGGGTCAACTCTTGCAATGAATCGTCAGGTTGTAGATACAGAAACAGTTGTTTATGCAATGATGTGTGCAATGATTGCAAGCTTGATTTTATCATCCATTTTACCAATGGTTTGTAATGCGGCCGGTGACTTTAGTTCACTTGCAAAGTCATTATCTACGATTGCATCAGACTTCTATACCAGTTTCGTTGCGAAAGCTATTAAATGGGGAGCTGGTCTTGCACTTGCTATTGCATTTGCATTACGTATCGGTGCACCTGGAAGTGAATTAGAACGTAGACTGCATGGATGGCCAATGAAAATCATTTTTGCTGTATTTGGAGTTGCAGTTGCCCCATCTGTGATCGAGATCATAAGTAAACAGTTATCTACTGCTGGCTTTTTCTCATTTACATTTAGCTAGAAAATATAAATAAGTTAACAAAATTCTTATCTTCCAAGGATTTTGAATACGCACGGAAGGGATCTTCTCTTCCGTGTTTTTTATTTATGAGAGAGTTAGAAAATACGATAGCTCTAAAAAAGACATTTATTTAAGAAAGGAGGAGCTGTCAGGCAGAGTTTTTTAATGCTGTCCGTATTTTGGCAGCGGAGAACAATTGGATTGGATTTTAAACGGAATATTTAAAACATTTATTGGATGGATTACAAGTGTACTTGATATTTACTTTTCAGCAATTTTGGGTGCATTAGGTGTTAATTTAAGTGTGTTTGAAAGTGTGTTTCCTTTAGTAAAAAAATTGAGCATTGGAATCATGGCAATTGCATTAGGGGTTGCATTTTATATTTTTATCTTTCAAATTTCAAAAAATCTTAATCCATCATCAATTGATGAAGCAGAATCGCCATTGAGTTTGTTAGCATCTTTTGCGACTGCTATCTTTTCAGTATTGGCATACAAACCGTTATTAAATATTTTACTGTCATTTACTACAAGTTCTTTAACAGTTTTGCAATCAAGTAAACTTACAAAAATTCTAAAAAAAGGATTAGCATCTGACATGTTTGATTCATTTTATGATGCATTAGTAAAGACAAGTAGTAGTAAAAGCATCGTCGGAAAAGCTATAGATTCTGTAAAGAATACGGTTGGAAGTGTTGTCGGTACGCATATGCCAGAACAAATAGCTGCAATTATTTTAGTTGCATATATTTATTCTAAATTATATAAAATGACAAAAATTATGCTTCGAACATATGTTGGAGTTGGTATCTTGACCTACTTAGCACCGTTACCATTAGCATGTTTAAGTTCTCGTGCAACAAAAGGTGTTACAAAAGGATTTTTACAAATTTATATAGAACATCTGCTTAGCATCATTTTAAACTGTTGGTTTTTGCGAATTGTTTTAGATGGATTTGGTGCAATTAATTTTGATAGTCTATCAAAAATGCAATCAAGTATGTCAGGAATTCAAAAGATTATATCTGATATTATGACATCGCCAGTAGAAAAGAAATTTACAACTTTCGCTGTGATTATTGTATGGAGTATGATGATTGGAGCATTTATAGATTACGCAGTGACTATTAATATCTACATCGAACGTATGACTGGTGTTGGTGGATTGTCTATAGTTCCAAATGGTCAATCTATTAATCCATTTAAAGATAATGTAGTGACAAAAGCTGCAACTGGAGCTGCAGCTGCAGTTGGTGGCTTAGCAGGATCAATTGCAGGCACACCTTTGAAATCTATGAAAAATATGGCTGGAAAAGCTTGGGAAGAAAAACTAAAAAGTGAAGTTCAGTCAGCGAAAGAAGGAAATGGATTTTTTGGATTTGGTGGATCAGGCATAAATCCTACAAATCCATCCCCTGGTCCAAATGATGGAAATCCTAACAATGGATCTGGTGGAGCTGCGATGGGTGGCTCTAAACCATTAAAACAAAATGCTATTGATGGGAAAAAATCAATGGAACCATTTTCGCCAGCTGTGGAAAATGCCAAACAGGCAGGAATGTATTCATTACTACATAAACCATTGTCTGGAAAAAATGCTAAAAAGCAAATGGCAGCTGCAATGAAAGATAAAAATGGATTTATGGACCCATATGGTGAAGGTAAAGAATACCTTGACAAATTAAAGAATGGTAAGAGCAAAGAAGATCAGAATAAACTTGATAACTCCTTAGTATTTGATGCCGGAAAAGATGGTATGCAGATCATGTCAGATATAGAATCTGACGGAAAAGGAAAAATTACAGCTACAATGAATGGAGAAAATATTGAATTATTTAATGATGATGCTCAGGGATCAGCAACAGAATCAGGAAATCTTGATGCCAGTGTAGATATTGGTGGACAAACTATGAGTTACGATTCTAGCAAGTGCCCAACCTTCCATAAGATGATGGGTGGAATTACTTTTGATGAGTCAGAAATTGTATCAAGTGAAGCATCCAATAGTGGATCAATGGGTACAGTTGACAGTAGTACATCATCAGGAACATATACATCTTCTGAAACAGTATTTGGAGGTGCATCAAATGATGTATTAGGTAATGAATCAGTTGGAGGGTTTGGTAGTGGTTCAAATCATGCACATAGCAAATCATCCCTAGATGATATTAATTCTCGTATTTATAATCCAGGTAGCAGTCAAACATATGATGATTTCACTGTAGGTAATAATAATGCTTCATCTTCTGGTGGACCATTAGAATCATCAAAATCTGGACCAAAGCCTTCTTCTGATGATAAAGATGTAAATACTGATCAAAGTGATATTGAATTTTAATAAAGGAGGCTGATTATGGCAGAGAAAACGGAAAAGGTTGGAAATGCAAAAGCAGCTGTCCAAGCAGCAAAAATCATACAAGGTGCAGCAACTGGTGGTCTTCCGGGTGCAGCAATTGCGACTGTTTCTGATCCAAGAGCAAGTTTTGCATTAGTTAAGAAAATAATAATTGCTGTAACCGTGATTCTCATGATTCCTACCGTAATTGCCAGTTCAATCCCTTCTTCTATTATTAATCTTATTTCTATTGATCAAACACAAGATTCTTCTTCATCTCAAGTATTTGAATCAAAATATGATGAATTTCTGACAGGGTTTCAAGAAGCCCTGTCAGATGATTTAAGTGAAGATATAGAGTGTAGAGAATTTAAAGCAAATGTCTGTGTATTAATATCTTATTATTCTATTTGGAAAGATAAAAAAATCATACCAATTTCAAATAGTAAATTGGTATCTGATTTTAAAAAGCGGATAAAAAAAGCAGATCTTTTGCGGATTAATAAAAAGAAGAAAACAGCAACATATCGTGGTGATGATGCATTTGCTAAGTATTTAAAGTTATCGGATGATGAAATCGAACTTGGAAAAGCTCAAGGTTCTGTTTTAGCTTCCATTATTGGATTAAAAAATGATGGAAAAGTCACGATAGATCTTTCATCTGTTTCGGATGAAGATGGTAGTGAATATTTGGGAGTTTCCGGTGCCGGAAAAACATACAAGCTTAGTAAATCAGATTATGAGACATTATGTAAAATCGTTGCACAGGAATGTTCGGTTAGTTATGATGGAGCATTAGCTGTTGTAAGTCATATGTGTAATATGGCTGAATATGGAGTTCCATATTATCGAAAACGGGGACTTATGGGAACGGCTAAAAGTAGTTGGTATCAGGCGTATACAAGTGGAGCATATAAAAAACGGCACCCAGCCAATTTTGTAAAACGTGCTGTAAAAGATGCAATTAATGGGAAAAGAAATATTCCTCCTTATGTATTAGAATTTGCTGCCGCTGGATCGGTACCTAAAAACTGGAGAAATTTAGAGGGAGAGCGATATTATAAGCGAATTGGTGATAATGATTATTTCTATAATATTCATGACAAAGAAAAATTGAAAAAACAAACCAAGGCTTATGAGGCTGCCTTATCGGGCAGTGGATATAACGGAGCAGTTGTCTACTATAACCAAGGTGATTCTCCTTGGGCAGAGCATGTATTCAAATCGCGTTATGGTTCAAACAAAATTCGAATAGCTGGTTGTGGCCCGACTTCGATGGCAATCTGTATTTCAACAATTACCGGAAAGAAAGTTACTCCAATACAAACATGTGATTGGGGTGCTAAACAGGGATTATATATTCCTGGAGGTTGGCATCATAACTGTACATATAAAATAGCCAAACATTGGGGCTTAAAATGTGAAGGACTTGATCGCAACAAATCAAAATTAAAGAAAGCTTTAAAACAAGGTAAAATGGTGGTTGCTATTATGGGACCTGGTCATTTTACATCAAGAGGTCACTTTATTGTATTATATAGCATATCTAAAGATGGGAAAAAAGTAAAAGTGGCTGATTGCGGAGGGCGAGCAAGAAACAGGTATTGGGATATTGATACTGTGTTTAATGAATCGAAAACTTGCAATGATGCTCACTGTCCATTTTGGGCTATAAGTAAATAATTGATATTGTAGAGGAAATACATTTATTTTGTATTTCCTCTTTTTTCGGAGGAAATTTTTATGATGAATGTAAAAAAAATACGGATTTTATTTATTGTGATGGTAATCACAATGATTTCTATTGCAGCTTGTGCTTGTAATAGAAATGGAAAGAAGAAAAAGCAAGCAGCAACAACTACTACTGAAAGTAAATCAGTTTATGGAGATGCAGATGAGGAATATGAAGGAAAATTTGATAACAAAATGAGAGACAGTTATGGACATGTCTTTAAAACAGATATTCAAAATTAACAGGAGGTATTAAAATGACAGAAGATAATAAAGATCAGTATGGTAGAAAAGATGAAAAGCTAAAAATTTATCGAATTCCACTGAATTTTAAAATTGATGCGTCTGTTTTAGGATTTACAATTGAGTGGAAACGCCTTTTTGAATCATTGGCAGTCGGAGCAATCTGTTTTCTAACAGCATTAATGATAGGCGGTATGTTTTCGCTTGATGCGAAAGTTATGCTTGGTATAGAGGCATTAGGTTTTATCGGTGGAACAGCAGCTTCTATGGTTGGTATCAATGGAGTATCCTTATTAGATTACTTATTAAGAATCTTCCATTTCATGAAAGAACGGAAGGTATATGGTCCTCCTGATGAAGCATATCGGGAACGATATGAATTGGAATTAGATAAAGAAAGAGTTAAAAATCAAAAAAATGTTAATACAAAATTCGATGATGCAAATAGTAAAAGCAGCAAGAAAAAAAGAGGTGGTAAAAAAGAAAAAGTTGATAAAAAGGCTTTAAAAATGGAAAAGAAGAGAAAAGCCTATGAGAAAAAGATTAAAGAACAGATGATTCGTCAGGGTGAAGACCCAGTAAAAGTTGCTTCATTATATATAGAGTTTCCTAAAAATGATAAAAACAAAGAAAAACAACAACCGGATAGTTCTGAAAAGAAAGATTATCCGATTTATCGATTAGGAAGAAATATTAAAAAATCAATACAGACTCAGATGTCAAGATATCTCGGAAGTAGCAAAAATATTAGAGATCAAAAAATTATTGACGGATATGAAATTCCGACACCATTCACGACGGCAGTAGATATGATTCCAATCAAAAGTATCTCAAATGGAGTTATCATTACCAAAAATAATGACTTTGTAAAGATAATAGAAATCAATCCTGTGCGTTACGATTTAAAAACAAATCGTGAGAAAAACAAGATCATAGAAAATTTTGCCAAATATCTTAAAGTTGCACCTAAATCAATGCAGATTAAGTCGATTAGTGTGAATGCTGATCTTTCTGGAATTATTAAAGATTCAGAAGAAATTATCAGTATGGAAGATAATGAAAAATGTCGTGTTTTACAACAGGATGAAATTGAATATTTAAAACAGGTAAAATCACATTCTGTAACAAGACGCTATTACATCATCTATAAAGTCGAAAATGTAGCTAATACAGTAGATGAATCCATAAAAGCAATTAATGTCTTAAATGGTTACTATATGACAGCTCAGCACTATTTGTCCAATTGTGGGCTTAGTATTAATGAATATTCAAAAAACCATTCAGAGAACATGCTGTATAACTTGTATACTATGTTGCACAAAAATAGTCCTGTATCTTGTTATGATTATAAGATGCAGACCAGTGCCAGGTATCTGCAGGGAATTTCTGAACCAAAGGTATTAAGAAATGTTCCAATTGCAGATTTTTTTTCACCTGTGACTGTAAATGTTTCAAAACATAAATATGTAAAATTAGATGATACATATAAGGCATATTTTTATTTGTCTGGAGAAGAAGGATATCGAGAATCTGTATATGGAGACTGGATCACGAATCTGACCAATTATGATGATACGATAGATGTTGATATCTTCGTTCGTAGAGAAAATAAAGGTATTGTAAAACAACAGTTAGGTTTTGCATTGCGCAATAATAAGAGTTCTATTGAACATTTAAAAGATACTGATGTCAGCTATGATAAACGTGTTGGTCGATTAATGTCTACATATTATATTAAACAGCAGTTAGATGGCGAAGATTTTTATTATATGAGTATTCTAGTTACTTTATCCGCTAAAAGTGAAGAAGCATTAATGTTGAAGATCAAAGCATTTAAAGATGAAATGAAGTCAAAGGAAATGCAAGTATATGGATGTGAATTTATCGAAGATACTGCATTTTTAAATACGCTTCCATTAAATACACTTGATCCTAAATGGATTGAGCCAAACGCAAAAAGAAATGTTTTAACTATGGGATTATCAGCATGTTTTCCGTTCTTTTCTAATGAAATATCTGATGCAAAAGGAATTTATATTGGACTAAATAAGGAAGATGGCAGCACAATTCTTTTAGATCTGTTTAACAGATCATTATATAACAATGCAAATGTATGTGTATTGGGTGGATCTGGTTCCGGTAAAACATATCTGATTCAGTTGATAGCCATGAGATATCGAAAGAAACGAATGCCAACTTATGTTATTGCTCCATTAAAAGGGTTTGAATGGAAAAGAGCATGTCTTGAATTAGGTGGTACATTCATAGAGCTGTCAGAAACAAGTTCTAGCCACATTAATATCATGGATGTAAGAGTTAGAGATACGAGTGCAGATGCAATGATCGATAGTGTAACCGAAAATAAATCAGCTATGTTAGCAAAGATTTCTGTATTAAAAACATTCTTTTCCCTGCTTACAAGCAATCTATCTCCAGCAGAACAGGATGATCTTGAGGGGGAATTAGATATTGCATTAACTAAGGTGTATAGAAAATATGGAATCACAGAAGATAATGACTCTTTGTTCGATGAAAATGGAAATTATAAAGAAATGCCAATCCTTGGTGATGTATATGAAGAATGTCAGAAGGATGATTATGAATGTATGAGTCCATTGTTAAAACAGCTGAAAAAGTTTGTCTATGGTACTTATAAAGGATTTAATAATCGTACCAATGTTAATCTGGACAATCTGTATATCGTGTTTGATGTTTCCACGATCGGAGCTAAAAATTTACTGCCAATAGTTATGTTCATTGCAACGGATTTTGTGTGGAGTAAAGTTAAGGAGGATCGTACACAGGATAAAATCGTACTGCTTGACGAAGTTTGGAAGTTAATTAATACAAATGATACAGTAGCAGAATATGTTTTGGAACTCTATAAAACTATTCGTGGTTATGGTGGCGGTGTTGTTTGTGCTACACAGGATTTAACTGACTTTACAGCATTGAAAAATGGTATGTATGGAAATCGTATCTTATCCAACTCCAGTGCTAAGATTATTATGAAAATTCAGTCTGAAAATCTAAATGAGATTCGAAGAGTATTCTCTTTAACAGAAGATGAATTTGACAGTATTCTAGCTATGAAAAAAGGACAAGGTATCTTAATATCCAATCAGGATAATGTCATGATTAATGTTATGGCGAGTGAAAAAGAAGATCGCCTAATCACTACAGATGCAAGCAAACTAAGAGGGTATTATGGAGATTCCAAGCAAATAGAAAGAGAACAACAACGTAGAATTGCAGGATAAAAGAAAGGAATGTGATATTTATGATGAAACAGAGAGATTTTAAAATATCTCCTAGCCGTGGATTAAAAATACAGGAGACGATCAGCAATGAGCTGATTGGACGTTACAGACAGTTGTTAATGTCTCAATTATACAGCTGGTTTGATGAAGGGGATGGAAATGTTGTATATAGGGCGGTAACGAAGTTGCTAAAAAAAGGAGTATTTACAATTGTCCCAGATCCTAAAGATCAAGGAAGAGAACTGATCAAGGCAGCGTTTTATAGTCAGGTATTAGATAAAGAAATGCTTGCAGCATTTTGGGCGTTAATTTTTCTACGGAATATAAAGGCAAATGATGATGTTGCCTTAGTAACACATTATCCGGACAAAGGTGATACCTGTGCAAAAATCAGTGCCTTCTTTGAAGATTCTGATGTGGAAACACAGATTCTATATTGTAAACAGGGATTTGAGAATCGAGATTATGCGGCAATTCAGTTTAATGAACCGGATGAAGAAGAGTATCTTCCAGATCGGTTTGTGATTATCGAAAATGAAGAACAGATTCCTCATATTCGCTTTTCGAATATTGTTGCGTATTTGATGGTAGAAGAAGATGGAACTGTTTCTGTAGCATCTGATATCAGGAAAAGAACTGATAATAACAAAAAGGTAAAGATTAATGAAGCTTCAATTGATGCAGAAAATGAAGAATAATACAAAACATTATAAATATCACAAATTACTAATATTGTGCATGATGTGAAAATGCAAAAAATATATGTAAAGTGTGTGATTTGTGTAAAATACACACATAAAACATTATAAATGTAGAAAATGTAGGTTTTATATTTTACAGATATTACATATCATGCACATTCTAGTATTTATTGCGATATTTGTGTGCTATTTATAGATAAAGAAATATATAAAAGGAGTAAGGCTATGAAAGTAAATGTTAAAGAAGTTGATATTTTTAAAAAAATGGGGAATGATGATGGGGATAGAGAGGGAAGATCGCAACAAATGACACATCAGGCAAATCTAATTCTTCAAAAAGCGAATGATGAAAAGAGGGATTATTTGGTTCGAGCTTTAACAAAAAGTGTTGAAACAAATACTAAAATAAGAGGATTACTACAGACTTCCCTTAGTGAAACTGATCTTTCTTATTCTATTCAGATGGAAGATGCTTATACAATGGCTGTTCAAATGGTAAATGATCTAAGAAGAGTTATTCAAATTGGGGACGGTATTATCGTCAAAAATGGCGAAGCTAAGCGTTATGGACGTATAATTGAACCACTTGATGTTCCAGTTGAAATTCATTATATAAATGGTCTTTTCAAGATCCAGATTCCAACCCTTCCATCCAGAGGAATTAAGAAAGATTCTGACTTAAAAGCAATCGAGGATGCTGTACATAATGCTATTGAAAGGTTCTTTGAATATAATGTTGAAATAGCGGCCCAAGCACGTAAATTTGCTGGTAAAAAGTATGTAGTTCATGAGCAATATGTACTGCCAGTAAGTGAAACAATTGATATTGACAGGATCGATTTTTCTAATATTATTGATATGTTATCTATAGAATTTTGCTATGGATATGATGATTCAGATTATCTACGAAAGCATGTTCAGACAGTAAAAAATTGGGGAACCAGAAGTTATGCGAACCTGTATATTGTCCTAGAAGATGAATATAAAGAAAAGCTTGAATGGATTGAAAGGGATCTGTAAAAGGGGGTACTTTTTGTAATTAAAGTGCATGATCATAATAAGAAAAAGAGGGTACTTTTCTGCTGTAAAAGGGGGTACTTTTCTGTCCTTAAACGGGGTACTTTTTACGTTAAAGGGGGTACTTTTCTGTCCTTAAATAGGGTACTTTTTGTACAAAAACCGAAAAGCAGAAAAGTACCCCCTTTTAGTGCAAAAAAAATAATTAAAAATCCAGTAAAAATGCGGGTTTCAAGACTTTTAATATGCCGCCAAAGAATCGAAATACAGCCCTTACAGGTTCATAGCCTTTACATCATTAATCAACATAAGGAAAAGAGGGCGAAAGGCATGGGTTGAGAATAAAACGAAAACGGCAGCAAGAAAAATGGAAAATGGGGATGATAAGCAGGAAGGAAGGCGTGATAAATGACTGATACAGAAAAGAGAACAAGGAGAAAAAGAACGATGTCAATGATCGGGACAAAGGGGTATTTTCTCAAGATCATTGCAATGTCAGGGGCGATTGATCTGGAAGGGATCAGGATATTTTACCAGACTCATAATGGAAGAAGAGTTAAGGATAAGAACATGAAAATATTAAGGGAGAATGGATATATACAGAAGGCTGTCTTTAGAAGAAAAAGCTATTATCATCTCACTCAAAAAGGAAAAAATATTGTACTGGCAGGAGAGGTCAAGAATACCTTGGACTGCTCGGAATATCTGACAGGAAATGTTGTCACAAACATAATGCCGTTATCATACAAAGACAATAAAGATAAAGTGCAGCGATGTATTTACCAGGGGCGGATATTAGCCGAGATGTATCAAGGAAGGATACCGATATTCTGGACGGATAAAGAAGATATCTTTAAAAATGAGAAGAAAGTAAGATATGTTTTGGAGCAGAGGATGGAAGAGGCCGGCAGTAAGAAAGATACTTTGATGAATATGGCAGAATATGTATCCGCAGCGAAGCGAAGCGAGTTGGGATTGGATGATGATGCATGGGAGAGGCATGAATATGACAAGAGATATGGCCTCTATCTATACGGAAGAGAGGAAAAGAGTCTGGCAACATATTATCCTGTCATGGAGATAAAGAATCACAAGAACCCTGCATTAAAGCAGAGCCGGGCATTAGGATGTCTAGTAGTAAAGAAAAATGCACCGTATGCAATATATTATATGGATGATAATCTGATCCGTTGGAAACCAAAGGCAGAAGCAGATATGAGGAAATGGGTAGGAAATGCTTGCGAAAAGATATTTAAGGGAAGGTATCAGGGAGACAGTGAATTTGTCAGAGGATTATTCATCGTAAAAAACTACGAAGTTGTCTATCGAATGATCATGGAAGAAGAACAGAGCCGGATCAGAAGAAATATTACATTGGATAATCGAGTATACACGCAGAATCACTATACAACACTGGAAGATATGGAATTTTATTATAATCCTGAATTAAGTGTAAAGATCATAGATGAAATAGTGAAAAGATATGGAATAGAAAACCGTAATGGACGTTTTATATATAATGGGATGAGAGCATGGTTTGGCTTTCGTGTTTCATCTTTGGATATAGAACAGATGAAATCCGGATATGTTTTTTGTATGCGAAGCCAAGCGAAGCTGTATGAGGGATTTGGAATGTATCCAATAGAGATTAATGATATTGTGGCAGCAGTAAGAAATGCTTAATATTGTTGCAATAGGGGAATTATTTAAAACCTATTTAAGAAACTATAAAATCAAAAGTAGAGAAGAAGGAAGGAAAACAAAATGACGAAGATCGTTGATATTGAAGATATCAGAAAAAAGAGGGAGAAGAAAGAAATAGGAATTCCTATTGAGAATATCAATAAAAAGGAATTGAAAAGACGAGGTCATGAGATTGGAGACATTCTTGGATGTGATGAGAAAGGGGAAGAGATCTGTGTCCGAAAAGGAAAAGGGAACCTCTATGTAGACGGGAACATGGAAAAAGAACAATTGTTTGATTTTATGAGAAGTCAGATCTATCAGAACATACAAAGAGGAGATTCCATGGTGATCGTAGATCTCGGAAGCAGGATATATAAAAGAGAATTATGGATTTATCTAACAATTCATGGGTATCGGGTAGACAGTTACAATATGGACTGTATGACTGAATCTGACTGTTTTAACTGCTTGGATGGATTAGGAGCAGAGAATGAGGAACAGATCGTAATGATTGCAAATGACATCATTGATGACCAGAAATATAAGTTCATGACATATCCAGTAGAAACCGTCTGTAAAGCATTGTTGTCTGCGGTCCTGCTTGCATCATTAACAGAAATGGAAGAATCGGACAGAAATATGTTGGAGATCGCAACGATCTTTCGACTAGGTGTTTCAGGAACAATGTTGGATAAGATTCTGCATGTGATGTTTGAAGAATTAGATGAAACGAGTTCAGCGAAGCAGAGGAAGGAATCAGGATGGAAGCCATTCAAAAGATTGGTAATGCATTGGCGGTATATGAAAAACGAGCGAATGGCAGCCTGTGTGATAATTTCCGTACAAACCGATACGACATGGAAATGCCTGTCAAAGAAAAGTCTGTATTGTTTATTGAATCTGGACAGCTTCCAGAAGATAAAGTGTTGTTCAGTGTATTTATGGAGAGGCTATATGATTCCATGTTAAAGAAAGCAGAGGAACGGCAGCAGGATGTCACAGTGATGTTGTTGGATTATCCGTATTATGGAGGACTCTGCGGACTGGAAAAATATATGGAAGAAGGTCCAGAGAAAGGAATCTGTACAACATTGTATGAGGATGATCGAAAGCTTGATGGAAGCGGCTATGCACCGCATCTGGTAGAACTGTATAGCCTGTGTGATATTTCAGTATGTATCAAAGATACAGAAATTCCTTTGTGCGAGATAGAAAAGTGCGAAAATCCGGTGACTGGGGAGTGTTCAAAGAGAAAAGATGGGTTATGCTACTATCCGGCTACAAGGAACCAGTGTAAGGAATTTATTATCGGATATGATCGTGACAAGGAAGAAGCAATGTTTGTAACCGGGTATCTTTACAATCCAGGGGATCATCCATATAAAATTCCGGAAAATGTAGAAGAACTTCTAACGATGTGGAGCGAAAGTAATTCAACGACAGCTGCCATAGACGAAGAAGAGGAAGAATTAATAAATAAGTGGGGCAAATTAATCTGTATTGATGTAGATGATCTGATTGAAATCAATGATCTGATCAAAAAAGATGGCTATGACGCAGAAGGATTTCAATTAGAAGAAGTGCCACACCCAAATGTATATTGCTTTGTTAATCATGAAAAGAAGCAGTGTTTTGATGTTGTGAGATTTGCGGATGGTCCGTGGAATTTTTCTTATCTTGGATATGAAGATATAGGGGATACTTCCGTATTGGTAAACAAGCCGGCGGATTCCATCAAGGATGCAATTGAGAAGTATAAGGATGTTGCAGGACAATTTGTATAGTTTATATTAAAGTCAGAGAAAGGCAGAGATCATTTTTGAGGTCTCTGCCTATTTTATTGGTCATGGACCAGAAATAAGGATTGTACAGATCATAAATATTATGGTGATCAACGTACAATCTTTTTTCATATCAAAATTTAGGAATGCGAAAGGAGAAAATTTGTGATTGGAAACGTTAATACATACCTGACTAATCCAGGCAGTAACAATCCCCAAAAAGTAATTGATTATTATTCAAATTCAGACTTTGAATATAATATTCGCGTGGGAGACTATTGTAAAGTCACATTAGACAGCAACCTACTTTACTGGATATCAGGCATTGTGGTTGAAATTGATGAAGAAGAGAATGCTTTTTCGATAAAGGATTCTAATGGTAGTGTCACTAAAATTTCTTGTGACAATATCTGTGATATACAGTCCGGAGAAGAATTGCAGGATTGCTTATAAATCATATAAGAACAGGCTCACAAAAAGGTGAGATTAAGAAACTATAAAATCAAAAGTAAAGGAGTAAAGAAGTATGTTAGAAACAGAATTTTTATTTTTTCAGGGAATGAAGAAAAGAATTGACCAGAGAATCAGTGAAGGAAATTACGATGAGGCAGCAGTCAGTATGCAGAAATGCATGGAGTACATATTAAATAGTCTTGATGGTAGAAACAATGATTATCAGAAAGTTTGTGTATTGTTTGAAGTTCAGGCAAGGGTTATGGAAAATCATCCTCAATACCCTTTTTATTGGCATGAATGGGAAACAGTCATTAAATATTGTGATCAGCAGATGCATTTGCAAGGAAAACCGATTGATTTAGAACAGTTAAAATCAGATACTGTAATTGCACATCAAATGTTTGAAAAAATTGTACAAGATTATCTCAATCATGGAGATAGTGTTATTTCTAATAAACTTAACAATGAACATAGACCAGAAAATCAAAGACCTCAACAAAAAACTAAATGGCAGTCACCCGAAACGAAAATCATTCATCCAGCAGAACCTTCCATGCAAGAAAGATTCAATCGTGCATGGAAAAAGGTAAATGATGAAGAAGCGGCAGCAGGTGAGACAGATGAAGGAGCTCTTGAAGGAGCAGTTAAATGCATGATGGAAAAATAAAGAAGGGAAGGGCATTTCTATGTGTAAGAAGATAGAAACAAATGAAAATTTCTTTTCACTAGGAGAAATTTTAGTTAGAGAAATTAGTCCAGAACTATTAAAACAGGAATCTGAAACAGGAGATATTCTTGGATGTAATGCAACAGGAGAGAAAATTTTAACGACAACAGGATATGGGAACCTAAATGTAAGAAGCAGCAATTTGTCTGGCAGGGAACCATTGATTGATTTTGCACGAAATCAGATATATCAGAGAATACGGAGAGGAGATTCCATTGTAATCATTGATCCAGAACGAAGACTCCATACCAGAGAAATGTGGATTTACTTAACGATTCATGGATATTGCGTAGACAGTTATGATCTTGACTGCATGGATGGATCATGTTGTTTTAATTGTTTATCTGGATTTGACAAAAAATTAAGAAAAGAAGATTTAGATCTAATCCAAAGGATCGCAAATGATATTATTAATGATCAGCGACATAATGTTCCTTTTGCAGTAGATAAAATTTCTAAGATATTGTTATCTGCAGTTATGATAGCTGCGATTACAGAGATGGAGGAAAAAGATCGAAACATGGTGGAAATTGCAACAATCTTTCGATTAGGAGTTTCAGGTATCATGTTAGATAAAATCCTTCATGTAATGTTTGATGAGATAGATATTTCTCATCCTGGTAAGAAATTATTTGAGATTTACAGCGAAGCACCTGTCGGAATTAAGTTATATGCAATTCAAAGGGTTGCTGATGCATTGAAAGTGTATGAAGATTATATAAGTGAAAACTTTAAGCTCCATCAATACGATATGGCAATGCCGATTAAACAGAAATGTGTATTGTTTGTAACGCCGGGAAAAACTGCACAGGATAAGGTTTTGTTTAGTTCTTTTATGGAAAAGTTATATGACATGATGATAGCAGCAGCTGATCTGAATCCGAAACATCCAAAGGTTCAGGTTGATCTCTTTGATTATCCGCTTCATGGAGTCATTGAAGGTTTAGATGATTATATGAAATATGGAAATGATAAAGGAATCTATACTACTCTTTACACAGAATGTAAGGATATTGAAACTATTGATCAAGAAGAGTGTATGGAGCATATCAATGAAATATACGATCATTGCAAAATAGACATTCTGATCGAAGATACAGATTCTTCCCTGCATTACACACATAAATGTGGAAATACAACCATCGGAGAAGAACCAGAGATTCCAGGAATGTCATGTCATTCTAATGATCCAAAATATCGTGAGATTATAAAATGCAAAGATAATGAAGATGCAATCGAATGTCATTGTTATATGTACAGATCAGAGAATCATCCTTATCCGATTCCAGAAAATACAGAGGACCTATTAACGATGTATAGTAAACGGAGATAACCAAATACCAATATAAAAATAGCGGGCTTTTCCTTTTATCATGAGAATTACCGCTATTCTTATATTGGCAAACAATACATAAAGGAGTATTGACATGAAAAAAGATAATATAAAGCAAAATTTCCGTAAGCCGGTTGGACGTGATCTGGAAATCGTATCAGAAGATATGCTGAAAGAGAAAGATGTAACAGGGAATATCATTGGATATGACAAGTTATATAATCTCATCATCTTACAGAGGAAGAATGGAAATTTATATGTTGAAAGTGGAGCTGGAAGAAATCCGATTTATGATTTTGAGAAAAATCTGATTTATCAAAGTGTAAGAAGAGAAGATTCCATTGTGATCACTGATCCAGAAAGAGAAATCTGCACAGAACAAATGCAAGATTATCTAATGAAGCATGGATATGCTATTAAAATCTACAATGCGGAAAGTATGAGAAAAACACAGGATATGATATCTGTAGATTCTCTTACAAAAGAAAAAACAATCTGGTTTATCGTTACCAGACAATATCATAAGGATCAGTCCGTGTTTCGTACATTTATGGGAAATTTGTATAAATCTCTGATCACATCTGCTGAAAATGCGAAAATGCGAAGCAATGTTCAAATGATTCTTTTTGGATATCCGATGTATGGAAGAATTGAAGGGATTCTTGAATATATGGAACATGGAAAAGCGGCAGGGATTTATACGGCTATATGTACGAAAGACTGGATAATGCGTGGTCCGGCAGACAGAGAATGGTTGAAAATCAAAAAGGACAATGAAAAGTACAAAATATGTCGAAATAGTGACATAACCATGTATGTTGGATTACGTGGATTTTTTGATATTGATGATGGCGAAAGTGATCCATGGAAGGATAAGACATACGAAGATTTTTATATTGGCGGCTATTTTATCTCAAGATATGAGCAAGATGCTGGTATTTATTATAAGAATTCCAAAGGCGAAAAAATAGAAGATGCTGGATGTAATCAATATATGTCTAAAAAGAATCCCTATGGAATCCAGAAAACATGATTATAAAAATCGTACTCTGGCAGCAGCAAGATTAAGAAAGGAATTAGAAATGTTAAGTGATAAGGTAAAAAAGTTAATGAATTTTGGTCCACACTTTCATATCTGTGATGTATCTGAAATCACAGAGGATCATATCCATTTGGAAAGTTGGAACCATGATATTAAAAAAGAAGAATTTGTTGAGATTGCACGGTTGATTGAAAAGGATGGATATGACATTTAAGGGTTTGAATTAATCGAGATTCCACATCCAGAAGTCTTTTGTTTCGCTAACTATGAAAAAGAAGAATATTTCGATGTTATAAAGCTGAATGGCAAATGGCAGTTTTCTTATTTAGGATATGCTAAAGGTGATGGTAATTCTAAGACTTTGGCTAATTTCCCAGTAACTTCCATTGCAGAGGCTGTTGAGAAGTATCTGGAATCTTGGTAATGTTAACTATCAATACGTAAAAATGAATGACAAAAGAAAGTTATAAAATACGCAGGCAAAAACCAGTGGCTTGTCATGGGTTCGGTCAGGATACACAACACGAAAAGAGGCTTTCCTTTTGTAATTAACACAATTATAATTATTATTGGCAATCAATAATAAAAGAAAGGTGTTTTTCAAATGTATTATATACTTGACGGAAAGAAAATCAGAGAGCTTATGGAACAGCAGAACATGAATGTATCAAAATTGTCAGAGCTATCAGGAGTGTCACAGAGTTGTATTCGGAATATTTTAAATGAAAAAGCAATGAGTACAAGAATCAACACTGCAATGCATCTGGTAGGAGCATTAAATATGGATGCTGAAACAATAACCTGTGAAGATCTGCTAAAAGATAACATGGAAATCAAACAAGGACACAACCAAAGCTTTATCTGTCA
>ENA-OPSH01000471-OPSH01000471.1-human-gut-metagenome-genome-assembly--contig:-NODE-471-length-23049-cov-2.860050_pt1 | contig 23049 bp, 17 predicted proteins | sample MGYA00241802_ERZ501895 | MGnify/ENA primary metagenome ERZ501895 (study PRJEB25962, sample SAMEA2042304) | human gut metagenome | biome: human gut; feature: human-associated habitat; material: faeces...
GGATGCCGAGGCCGAGCGCGTCCGCCGCTACGCTCCCAAGGGCCGCCTGTTCGACGATGATGAGGACGACGATGAGGGCACCCAGATGTACGATACCGATGACCTCGACTACGATGACGAGGACGACGGTTACGACAAGAAGTCCAAAAAACGTGGCCGCTACGCCGATGACGACGAAACCAGTGAGGACGACGTCATGGCCGAGCGCATCATCCATCTGGCCCCGCCCATCACGGCCATTGCCTGCGCCTTGATCGTGGCACTGTCTCTGGTCTATCACTTCGTTCTGGCGTAAAAAATTGCCGGGCCGTTTCCCGAATGTGGGGAGCGGCCCGGTATTTTTGATTTTTCGGCAATATCCCGCGGGCAGATATGGAATGCGCCCCTACGGGTATTTCCCGGCAGTGTGCTGCACCGCAAACTTCCTCCGTCAATCTGCCACAAAAATATTACAAAACTTTTACGCCCTGCTGACCGAAACGTCGGTGGGGCTTGTTGTTTTTGACGGCGCAAAATGTTACAATAATTATACAAGCACGCAAAAAGCGTGCAATAACAAATGCGGAGGTTTTCTTCCATGGGCTTCCTGAAAAAATTCACCAAAGACCGCGGAACCGAACTCATCAACGCCTACGACAAGCTCATCGGCATCCAATACCAGCTGATGGGCCTGGATAAATACGGCAAAATCCCGGAAAACCGCGTCCTGGCCCGCGTGAACTTCAACTACTACATGTTCCGCGACGGAGACGGAGTCGCCTACCTTGGAAACGACGGGACAATGCGTATGGTCACCGACCCTGAAAACGTTCTCAAGGGCGATGCCTGCTGGGGATTCTCCCACGAAGTAGGACACGTCATGCAAATGCGCCCGATGACCTGGGGCGGCATGACGGAAGTCAGCAACAACATCTTTTCCCTGCAGGCCGCAGCCAAAACAGGCAATGAAAGCCGCCTGAAGCGCCAGGGCAGCTACGACAAGGCCCGTAAGGAAATCATCGAAGGGGAAATCGCCTACCTGCAATCCAAGGACGTCTTCAACAAGCTGGTTCCCCTGTGGCAGCTCCATCTTTACTTTACCAAAAACGGACACCCCGACTTCTATCCTGACGTCATGGAGTACCTGCGCAACAACGCGGGAAACTACGGAGGGAACGACACCGTCAAATACCAGTTCGAATTCGTCAAGGCATGCTGTGATGTCACAAAAACCGACCTGACGGACTTCTTTGAGAAATGGGGATTCTTCAAGCCCGGAAAATTCCACATCGGCGACTATGCCCAATACGACTTTAACGTCACCCCCGAAATGGCGGCGGAAACGAAAAAATGGATTGCCGGCAAAGGCTACCCGAAACCTGAAACCGACATCACCGAATTAAGCGAGTAACGAGATTCGGCAATCCCGACGATTCCTTTTAATCATCAAATATGCTGCAAACGGATAAGAAAACAGGGGCTCAAGTTCAATTCTTTTGAAAGTATTTTTGATGATGGAAGATTATTAAGAAGTTAAATTCCCTCACCAAAGGGTGGAATCATTTCTGATTCCTCCCTTTTTCATTTCTATATCCATCCCCCTATTCCCAGCCATACTGGGTACGGCAAATGTCAGGTACCCCTAAATTAAATGTATTCCCCCATTTGATAGCCTACCCAGGAATTGATACAATCGGTAGACAGCTCCTATTTTGATCAGACATCTCAACAGGAAGTAAAATACAATGCTTTTTGATGAACCCGCTTTAGCTGGCTCGTCATCCGTATAGCGATGGGGGGATAGCGTGCTTCCCTGATGGTCACAAATAAAAAGGTCGTTTCCCTTGAGAAAGGAAACGACTTCAGAAGAGCATCTCAGCAGTTTTCCTTTTTGAGTGAAGAGAATTTGCCCTTCAGAGGAATTACCCGGACAAATATTCCTTGTCGGTATGCAGCTCCGATCATGAATCCACCATATCGCGAAACATGGGCTTTATACACAACAAAGCTCCATGACAGTCAATTGTTTTCCCCACAATCTAATACCGCTTGATGAAAATATTCAAGACTGGAGAGGAAGAACGACTTTACGCGTTTTCGAGGAATGGGGGGACTCCGGTTGTTCGTTGATAAGAGAGGAGATGGACCGAGCCACCATGTCTCCCAGGGATATCCCCTGCTGGGATGCCTTGGCTTCAAGCTGCTTGTAAAGTTCGGGGGAAAGTTTAACCGACAGAGACAAGGAAACGTCTACCTGAATATCGGGAATGGAATTGGGAGATGATGTTGGTTGCGCGGCTGGCATCTGAACCATCACCCGTTCAATCAGCTGTTGCTTCAATGGGGGAATTATCTTCTGGGACATCCAATTGCGAACAGTAATTTCAGAAACTCCGCATTGGTCAGCCATCCATTTGTAATCAAGATTTTGCTCTTTGAGCCATCGTTTAACTCCCATCTTGAATATGGATTGATCCCCCTCTTGTTTCATGGAAGGGATTTTATCACAATTCCCGGAAAAGACAAGGCAACAAGCATCTCTGTTGGAGACATGAAGTATCTATTAGAGGATGGAATGGAGATGACGGGCAACGAGTTCCTCAAGGGAACAACCGGATTCCAGGGCTTTGCGGGACAATTTTGCATGATCCTCCAGAGATAGTTCGAACTTGAGGCCGTCTTCCCTGTTTCCTTCAATGAAGGAAACTGTCTTTCTGGAGGACTCAACCATGCTCTTGAGGCAATGGGAAAATCTCTCGGGAATACCTTTTTGAGATATCCATTGACGTACCGTACGCTCCGAAACTCCACAGGCAAACGCAATACTTGAATAACTCAATCCATTGTCCATCACCCATTTTTCAAACTCCTTCGCAGACCGAACGCCTGTTCCATGCGTCTTCATGAGAGGAGTATGCCACAAGAGCAATCTCAAGAAAATTATCTTTTTGAGATATTAAGTGTTTACAAAAATCTCTTTAGGAGATACATTACTCTCTCCACCTGAGAATTCCATATATGGCCTTATGGAGATTTCCGACAAAAGGCAGAACAACGAAACCGATACAACCATGGAAAACAACAATAATCTAACACAGGAAGATGAAAGAGAAAAACTTCTAAGAGAATTAAGCGTAAAGGCTGAAAACCTTAGAATCAAATATTCTGAGCTGTCCCCTGCCGAGGAAAAGGAATTAAACGATATATTGGGAAAAATAGCTTTATTGGAGAATCAGAAGAACAACTGATTCTTCCCATGTGATCTGCAACCACTCACCAAAATCGATTATGAAGCCACATCTGCCTACAATACTTCTAGCGGCCGTGCTTGCCTGCATTTCGCAACCGGTCATTGCCACGGAAACAATCAATCTGAATACCCATGACTGGGATCAATATGTCGGAAAAACTCCCGAATTTGATAACGTCAATCTGAGCCTTGATGGCAATTGGTCTGTTAATCTTGATAAATTTTACGGCCCATGCTGGGGATCAACGGATAACGGCTCCTATACGTTGACAGGACAAGGCACTATGGATTTCAAAAATGATAACTTTATTATATGTGGAGGATCTTCCGATTGGCCTGATTCAGCTAATCCTCCTACTGGCAATGCCCAATACACCATCAGTTCTGGCATCGTTTTAAAAAATGTATCGTTAGATGCACAATTAGGAGCGCAAGTGAAATTCAATGGTTCCCTCGAAACAAGCAGCAAGGAGTCCTCCTGCTCATTCTTTGTTGATTCTACTGTTGATGGCCCATTATCTATCATTGATTTGAGAAACGCGACGATTAAAGATAACGACTTTGTTAATTTGGAATTTTGTCGAGGAACTATTATCAAAGATCAATATACTGTATCAACTACTCATGGACTTAAGATCTGGAATTACACTTCATTTGAAGGGAGTGGAATTCTACAAGGGAATCTCATTCTTTCGGACGGAGGAGAGGTTGCTCTATTGGACTATGGTCGTAATAAATATTCTAATATAACTGTAACTGGAACTTTATCTATTACAGGGAATACAACAATTGATTTCCACTGTATTGGTCCAGAAGACAGTTTCCTTAGTCCGGAGACGGGGACGATTGTATTTTACTGTAAAGATATTACTGGTGAAACTAGTCTTTTGAAGATTACTGAAAGTTATGATGGAACCACCACAGTTTCCCGGGACATTGCTGACAAGAAGTTCGTTTCCATTGCTCAAACAGATGGACGTTATGCCCTGACACTGGTTGACAACGATTATAATCCCGGTCAACCGGAACAACCGGGAACTATTATTACCGACGGCAAGGCTCCCGATATTCTGTCCCAAGATGTTGTCGTTTCCTTGGCGAACGGCGGCAATGTTGATGCGACGAAAGTTACCAGCGGACTTAGCAATGCCTATGTCCAAGGAACGGGAGGAACATTGGTCACCAGTAGTTCACAAACATTTACGATGTCGGGATCGGATACACTCGGTTTCAACATGGTGGGAACCGATGGAAATGCAGGCGCAGACATTCAAGTTGGTCAGGCAGGAGGAAGTATTACCGATGCCGCCATTGTTTTGACGGGGGACGAATACGAATCCAATCGGATCAATGTTCAGAGCGGTCTTCTGGAAATCGGTCAAAACACTGTTCTTGGAACAACTGATTCCGTGCTTACTGTTGGAACTCCCAATGGTTCCGAGGATGCAGTTACTGCTTCCGTCAACAACAGGGGAACAATCAACAATGACGTTGCCATTAATTCCGGTGCATCCCTGGACAACAGGAATACCATCAATGGAGACGTACTCGTTAATGGATCATCCATCTTGAGCAATAACGGGGTGGTAAAAGGGATCGTAACGGTATCGGAAAACGGCTCTGTCAATGGCAGCGGCACCTTTGGTTCAACCATCCTCCAATCAAATGCACTACTCTATGTCGGTAACAGCCCGGGATTCCAAAAGCATAACAATCTGACTTTGAATAACGGTTCGAGGCTCGGTTTCTATCTGGACGGAATCACAGCCGCTACGTCGTCCAATCACGGTTCCGGAACCTATTCCAATCTTTCCGTGACCAATTCCCTTGCGGTTAATGGAACGGTGAATACCGAAGTGGAAGTAGGCCTTGGAATCCTGGCCGCAGGGACGGAAGCGTTTACTCTTAACCTCATCAAAGCCAATGGGACGGGGTCGGTCAACGGTAATTTTGCCCTTTCCCTGAATGATGAACACCATCTCCTTAAGGAAGGCCATCTTTTCTGGGATTCTACTACCGGGACATTAAGTTTCACTGGACAAGTTGACGAATCCGTTGCCGCCCTGTTGAGCGGAAAAGACGGTTCCAATATCGCCAACATGCTTTGGTCCAGTACGAACGTCGTCAAGAGCTTCGGACAAACAGCTGCATCCCAGCTCAAAACTGTTCAACCAGGAGATACCAATGCATGGGTAAGCGGTCTTGGTGATTTTATCAATATGAACTCAACCTCACACGCAGGAGGATTCCAATACAACGGAGGAGGTTATGCTATCGGTATTGATCACGCGTGGACGAAAAAATTCCGTGCAGGCATCGCTTTGGGGCAGACGTTCGGCGTTTTCAAGACGGATGAATACCAGGCAGGATCTAAGCAGAACAGCATCATGGGCGGCCTGTATGCCAATTACCTTGCCCCCCTGTGTGACAGGCAGAATCTGGAATGGAGCGGTTATTTCGCTTACGGTTCCGTTGAAAACAGAGGTTACACGCTCGTAGGAGGCTCCAATAATCTTCTAGGCCAGTCCAAATGGAACGACGACGTATTTACTTTCGGACTCAAAGCCGATTGGAATATCAAGGTCACCGAGAAGACAACGCTGACTCCGTTTGTTGGAATCGATTATGTTCATGGAGCGCAGGAAAGCTTCACGGAAACGTATACCGGCGGCAGCCGCCAGTACAGGAACGGTAACATGCAAGTGTGGAGCGTACCCGCAGGTGTTACCGCCAAAACACAAGTAGCCTTGGGAGGAAACCAATATCTTATTCCCGAGCTGACTGTCTCCTATGTGGGAGATGTCTCCCGGACGAATCCTTCCGTAAAATCCTCCATTTATGGAGTTGAAGTTAAATCGGAAGGAAGCAATCCGGGCAGAAGCGCTTTCATGATGAATGCCGGAACCAACTGGGTTATCAATCAAAACTGGAGCGTTGGAGCATTCTACACTCTGGAAGCCAGAAGCAGCCAGGTGAATCAATCCGCTTCACTTTCGACAAGGTACAGCTTCTAAAATAGACAAAGAACAGTCATCAAGGGATGGAATCAGCAATGGTTCCACCCTTTTTCATTTCTATATCCATCCCCCTATTCCCAGCCATACTGGGTACGGCAAATGTCAGGTACCCCTAAATTAAATGTATTCCCCCATTTGATAGCCTACCCAGGAATTGATACAATCGGTAGACAGCTCCTATTTTGATCAGACATCTCAACAGGAAGTAAAATACAATGCTTTTTGATGAACCCGCTTTAGCTGGCTCGTCATCCGTATAGCGATGGGGGGATAGCGTGCTTCCCTGATGGTCACAAATAAAAAGGTCGTTTCCCTTGAGAAAGGAAACGACTTCAGAAGAGCATCTCAGCAGTTTTCCTTTTTGAGTGAAGAGAATTTGCCCTTCAGAGGAATTACCCGGACAAATATTCCTTGTCGGTATGCAGCTCCGATCATGAATCCACCATATCGCGAAACATGGGCTTTATACACAACAAAGCTCCATGACAGTCAATTGTTTTCCCCACAATCTAATACCGCTTGATGAAAATATTCAAGACTGGAGAGGAAGAACGACTTTACGCGTTTTCGAGGAATGGGGGGACTCCGGTTGTTCGTTGATAAGAGAGGAGATGGACCGAGCCACCATGTCTCCCAGGGATATCCCCTGCTGGGATGCCTTGGCTTCAAGCTGCTTGTAAAGTTCGGGGGAAAGTTTAACCGACAGAGACAAGGAAACGTCTACCTGAATATCGGGAATGGAATTGGGAGATGATGTTGGTTGCGCGGCTGGCATCTGAACCATCACCCGTTCAATCAGCTGTTGCTTCAATGGGGGAATTATCTTCTGGGACATCCAATTGCGAACAGTAATTTCAGAAACTCCGCATTGGTCAGCCATCCATTTGTAATCAAGATTTTGCTCTTTGAGCCATCGTTTAACTCCCATCTTGAATATGGATTGATCCCCCTCTTGTTTCATGGAAGGGATTTTATCACAATTCCCGGAAAAGACAAGGCAACAAGCATCTCTGTTGGAGACATGAAGTATCTATTAGAGGATGGAATGGAGATGACGGGCAACGAGTTCCTCAAGGGAACAACCGGATTCCAGGGCTTTGCGGGACAATTTTGCATGATCCTCCAGAGATAGTTCGAACTTGAGGCCGTCTTCCCTGTTTCCTTCAATGAAGGAAACTGTCTTTCTGGAGGACTCAACCATGCTCTTGAGGCAATGGGAAAATCTCTCGGGAATACCTTTTTGAGATATCCATTGACGTACCGTACGCTCCGAAACTCCACAGGCAAACGCAATACTTGAATAACTCAATCCATTGTCCATCACCCATTTTTCAAACTCCTTCGCAGACCGAACGCCTGTTCCATGCGTCTTCATGAGAGGAGTATGCCACAAGAGCAATCTCAAGAAAATTATCTTTTTGAGATATTAAGTGTTTACCAAAATCTCTTTGGGAGATATTATTGCACAGTTAGATCGCAAATCTCCCTATGTTCTCGTGGAGATTCTCTGACAATAAAAACTCAAAATCGAATACGACTATGGAAGGCAAAAAAGAATTAACGCAAGAAGAGTACGAAGCGATTAAAGACAGAGTTGAGGAACTTCATCTTAAGGGAAACAATATGTCTCCACTTGAATATGAAGAACTGAACGGAAAACTCGCGATAATGGCTTCAGTAGAATCAGGAGGAATTCCCGTACGATAATCAATAACACTCATCTGATGTCGCGTTAATTCGTAGCAACATCACAAACGAAGTGACTCATCGCGACATCAGATTTTCGACTTTAATAAAACACATCAACAATAAATGACTATGAAGACTATCGCTATTTTATTAGTCGCAGGAAGTATCGCTCAGGCTGACATAGTAACCATTTATAGTCCAGGCGCAGACGATTATAATCCAGTTAGTCCTCCTTCGTATGTTATATGTACTTCTTTTGATTTTACTCTTAACAATTCGACTTGGTTGACAACTTCTGAAACATTGACAGATTCAGTACTTTTGCAAAATCTTACCATTTACGGAAGACAAGTTGGTAAAGGTTTTCCTGGAGGTTTAGGTATTGCTATTTTTCAAAAAAATCAAACATCCACATGGGATTTTGTAGGCAAATCATCTTGGAATAATGCTCCTTATGGACCAGGAACTCTGGTAGGTTCAAATCCATTCGATTTTGAAGATCTTAAACTAAGTACTAATGTTACGTATACGGCAGTCTTCTATGGAAAGGACAGTACCTTCAACTATCTTAAAGCGGGAAGTACAATCACCAGCCTGAAAGGTACAACAAGTTCTACAATAGAATGGGCAGATACACCAATTGCGGCACCAGCTATTGGTGTTACGAGTACTAATTCGCATGAGAATATCTATAAGGAAAATGGAACTCCTTATGATGAAACAGATAAGGTTCTTATGCCTGGTTATGAGGATTATGGGATATATATATCAGGACTAGACCGTTTGACGCCAGTTATCTCATTTACACTCGAAACTCTACCTAACGTACCAGAACCGACTACATCATCACTCAGCCTCTTAGGTCTCGCAACTCTTATGATGCATCGTCGTAGAGTCTAATCAGTCAATCAAACATTCCTTCAAAGAAACAAGGTGAGATCTGTCTATAGGTCTCACTTTGTCCTATTTCATCATACCCATACCATCTACCGTATACCCTACCTCATTCCATACACTACCCCCATTAAATCAAAAGTGCGCCCCAGTTGACAGCCCCCCTATTCCTTCCCGGTATATACAAGGAGGCTTTCACATGAAGAAAGACTTCCCCAAATGCTCCAAAATTGTTTTCCTAAAAAATGAAAATATTTTTTTCTGCATTAGGAAATGTATCAATGGGAGAAATGAAGGGAGCCCGTCCCCCCGGCCCTAGGAAAAATGATTTTTTTCACCTGTTACTCCCTCCTTTCACTTACTTCTTCTATTGAATGAGACCGGATGAAGCCTGCTTTGTATGCTATGGAGTTCTTTTTAACTTTAAATTAATTTCTAGGGATTTAATTTATAAAAGGAATATATTTTCCAGGGAAGAACCCGGATAATTCTTATCAATGATTCTGGAATTGTTTAGAATAAAACAGGAAAGAACGCCAGGAAGACCTTTTCACTTTCTGTGAAATCTTCACTGGAATATACGGATAGGGAAGCAGGAATTATTTTTAATGATATAAAAATAAGTACACTATGAAAATAATCGATTGAAAAAATAGAAGGAAAAAAGACATTTTTCAGTTCTAATTATTTAATAACGAATACATTAAAACATCAATAGATCTTATTCAATAGGGGTGCGGGGCGTGGCGGGAGGGGGAGTTGAGTTTCTTATCTGTTGCCTCCATCCCTCAATACTGGTGATTGAGGATTGGATGGAGCTTTTTCCTTTTATACAATGAAATCAGGAATGCCTTTTTGGAAAAGGAAGAGTCGAAAGACCTTCCTATGCCCTCCTCTTTTCCTCTATTGTATGAAACCGTATCCCAGATCTAATTCTAAATTGATTTCTACGGGAATTATTCAGGAAAGAAGGTAATTGGTAAGGGGAGACATTGAAAAATCCGTATAATCAATTCTGGGGATATTCAGAATAAAATAACCCGCGTATAGATGATTCTCCGTATACTACCATCTGCATTTCCTCAAACATGGATTCTCCAAGTGATCCTGTAAAATGGAATAATAGAGAGGAAAAAGGCTTATGAAAACGTGCTCAAAATTTACAAATATATTGCAATGAGCAAGTTATGAAAAATATGGTCTCATACAATGTATATTAAAGATAAAGAGAGATTTTGCAAATGTATACCGCTATATTCCATGTATTGTTTCCCTGGAAATCCCATAGAATTCACAAGAACATGGAAACAGATAAGTTATAATAAAAATAATCTCACTCAGTATATGAATATAATGAATGGAGGAATTACCAAATGTATGATTACGTATGATCAGATCCCAGGATTTTCAAGGGCAATTAGTTTTGTACAAAGGTATTTTTAATTAAATAATCGAAAGTAGTTAATCCTAAATAATTTTTACGAAGATTATTTAGGATATAGGGAAGATATCAATGAGTAACTTAGGGATCAACTGTGGCTATACGATGTTGGTACAATAGTAATATCATTTTCTAATCTTTTCACTGGTTGTGTATCTATTCTATTTTTAGGAATACTAACAGAGAAAGTAATTCTATTATCCACTCCATATTTTTCCCAAATAGTACCTTCATGTGCAAGAATTATCCTTTTTGCTGTATATAATCCCATTCCCGATCCATTTACATGCAATTTTCTGGCTTGAGGAGTACGCTTGCCAAATTTATACATATCAAGCCGTTCTAGCTCTGAAGGAAGTTTAATCATAGAAAAATTTGAAATGCTTACAACTAATCTATCTGTTTCAAAAAGAGAAAAAATTTCGACAGTTCTGGAAGGATGGGAGTATTTAACAGCATTCATTAGAATATGTTGTACACACAATTTAAAAGCCCTTTTGTCTCCAAGTATAGCAAAATCTCTAGTTTTTTCTTTATCATATTTTATAATAATATCAACTTCTTTTTCACGAGCTTCAGACTCCAATGAAGAGGAAACTTCATTTAGTGCTATAGATAAACTGAACCAATTCTCAGAACGTAAGGAGTACTCATCATTGAGCGTTATTTCTAATGAATCTGTTAAGGCATATGCATTTAACAAATCCATTCTAGCTTCATCAGCCTTACGTCTAAGATAATCATCGGCAGAAGAACGTGTGGCAATAATTCTTAATTTGGCATTAATAGATTGAATTTGGGTTGCCATATCATGCCCTATTTCTCGAATAAATAATTTAGTAGTGTTAAGTTTATAATTATTTTCTTTCTGTTCAATTTTAGCTTTAAAATAATCCTTAAAAAATGGGAATGCATTTCTAACCGATGGAAGCAAATCATCATTATTTGATATAATGCTTTTTATGACGGCAATTATGATATAATAATAGTTTTCCTCTAGTTCATAATAACATAAAACACGACATTTTGAATCATCGTATTTAATTAGCTCAAAAATATCTGTAAAATCTTTTTTATCAATAGAAATTCCATGTTGATTTTTAGTATGAATTAAAATATATTTAACAAAATTTATAAAAGCATATTTTTTTGCATTTTCAAAAGGATCTATAGGAATTCCATAATTTGAAGCAATAGTCAGATCTAATTCGTCATTTATATTTTGACGCAAAAATAGAGAAAAAACCATTGGTTTATTATTACATTTACTATCTAGTGAATCTAGAAAAAATTTCCATAATAATTTCTCAGTTGGCTCTTGTGTTCTTGTTCTCATTACTCAATAATTGCATTAATAGTTTGTAATAATTCTATTGGATCTATAGGTTTCCGTATAATTTCATCTACTAAACCATGAAGAATCTGAGGCAACGGATGCCTTGTTCCTGTTAATACGCAAATTTTGAGATCAGGAAATTCTTCTTTCACCTTTTTAATAAAAAATACACCTGCCTGATGTTCATCCAAGTCAGGATCATCTCCCCACGTAGCATCCCAACTAATTTGTATATCTACTATCAATAACGTAACTGGAGCAGCTCTCAAATATTTTAGAGCAGAACTAGGATGAGGTACAATATGCACATAATATCTATCTTGGAAAAAATAGAATGTATCCCTTAACTTATCTACTTCGTCATCTACACTAAGAATTATAGGCTTACTTCCTCTACTTAAAATATCATTCTCTATTTTTAAATAATTCAAATAGAATGGATTGACGGATGACAAATTAGGATCTCTTTTACATTCAATTTCTACATTATACTTTCTTCTTATGATTTCTCTACATTGTTCATCATTTAGTGCCTTTTCTATAGGTCTACACACTTGTAATAGCCAATGAGAAATACTCTCTTCTTTAGCTGGAAGAACTGCTGGTTTTAGGTATATATAGTTGGTACCATTTAGATTAGCATAATCATACGTATTCCCTAATTCCCATTGCTTAGTAATTATATGTTTGTACCAATTCCATTTCGATAGAGGTTCCATATCTTCATATAAACTATTAAAAGCACTAATGGGAGCTCTAGAAGGACCAATATCCATTTCATCTGCTAGTCTTAATAAAGCTCCCAAATATTTAATTTTTTCAGGTAACTTTGAGAGTTTTATACTACGGTGAGCTTCTCCTATTGAAATGATTTTTTGTATAGTATCTAAGTCGAACCCGATTTCCGCAAGAAAAGATGATTTTTGTTGTAAAAAAGATTTTATAAGATTATGATGCTTTATTCTAATAGCATTTTCTAGCTTTGAAGGATCATCTAAATCTGAGCTATCTTTTTTGAGTTCATCTAGAGTAAAATCATTCAAAGCAGTTAACATCCCAACATCATGTATACAAATAGCAGCACAAAGCAAAAATAAATCTCTATTATCTATTTTAATTCCGCCATTAATTAAAATGGCCAAATTCTCAAATATATTGTCTGTATGGACTCTTCCATGAATTGTAAAAAAGTTAAATCTAGGACTGAATTCGTGCCATCCATCAGATTTATTTTTAAGCAATTTTAAAAGCTCTAAATCTCTTTCAGGAAGTTTTTGGCATATATCTAACATAATCACTTAGCTTAGAAAGTACTGATACCAGTATCAGTTTCTCATACAATTATGTCCAGTTTATTTCCCCATTTTTTCCCATGCCCAAACAAACAAAAACCGCAATATACTCATCACGAATATATTGCGGTGGAAAATTGATGGCGGACAGGGAGGGATTCGAACCCTCGGTACCGGTTTGCGGTACACACACTTTCCAGGCGTGCTCATTCGACCACTCTGACACCTGCCCGTTGGAGATTGTGCTAGATAGGAAAGCAGGAGCAGAATAATGGCAGAAGAGAGGTTTGGCAATCTTTTTTTCATCCGGAAGAAATTTTCCCGTCTTCCCCGAGTTTTTTCACGTTTCCGGTTGTTGCTCGAAAAGGGTGAAAAGCGCTCCGACAACACGAGGAAGTCTTCAACAGGAATAAGCAGAAACGAAGCGTATTTTCAGAAGTTTTGAAAGGAACAGGTTTCCGTGGTTCACAAAAATTATCCATGAGGGCATGGAAGATTTTCTGCCCTCCCTGCCCTGTTTTTCCCGCAGAGCAAATAAGAATTTTTCTCTTTCTCCACCTTTACGGCTTCCGTGCAATCGGGGAAGGTTCAGGTAAGAACCTCTATTGATAAGCTTCTTTCCGTCCTGGCTCCAGGATTAACCAGCAGCCGTTTGAGAAGTTTCAAGAGCGAGACGGGAAGAGAAGACTGAAGGATTCCGGAAGCCCAAGGTTCCGAGAGTTCCGGAAAGGCGCGGCAGAAATGGGAACCCACGCTGTGAGAAGAGAAAGCGGGACATGCCGTTTCTCCGCGTATCTTCATTTCCGCGGCTCCGCATTCCTCCCGTCCTCAAAAAAAGCCAAAGGCTTCCGGCATGTCCCGGAAAAGGCGTTTCCCGACCGCACTTCCCCCTTGACGGATGCCCCAAAGACAGGTTTGCTAGTCCTGCGCATGGGAGAGTCCTTTTACACACGCACCACGGAGGCCCCCTCCTCCGCTTTTGATTTGTCCCTCAGACCGCCCGCTTTCAGCGAGTTCTGCGGGCAGGAGAAGATTAAGGACCGCCTGATGCTGATGGTGGAAGCCGCCAGACAGCGCGACGACGTGCTGGATCACATCCTGTTGAGCGGTCCCCCGGGCCTGGGGAAGACGACGCTTGCCAATATTATCGCGAATGCCGTCGGCTGCCGCATTCATACGACTTCCGGCCCCCAGATTGAAAAGGCGGGAGACCTGGCCGGCGTGCTGACCAATCTGGAAAAGGGGGATATTCTGTTTATTGACGAGATCCACCGCCTGCACCCGGCCATTGAGGAGTATCTGTACCCGGCCATGGAGGATTTCCGGCTGGATATTATCATCGACCAGGGGCCGAACGCCCGCTCCATCCAGCTCAACCTGCCCAAGTTCACCCTGGTGGGGGCCACCACCCGCGCCGGGATGCTGACCAGCCCGCTGCGTTCCCGCTTCGGCCTGGTGAACCGGCTGGATTATTATACGCGGGAGGAGCTGTGCGCCATTATCGAACGGTCCGCGGGGCTGCTGAACGTGCCCGTGGACCCGGAGGGAGCCCTGCAGATTGCGCTGCGCTCCCGCGGCACGCCCCGCGTGGCCAATTCCCTGCTGCGCTGGGTGCGGGATTACGCCCAGGTGCGCGGCGACGGCGTGATTACGGAGCAGTTGGCGCATGACGCCCTGACCATGATTGAGATTGACGACGACGGCCTGGACGAGATGGACAAGCGCCTGCTGGAAGCGATGATTTACAAGTTCAACGGCGGCCCGGTGGGCCTTTCCTCCCTGGCGGTGGCCGTAGGGGAGGACGCTTCCACGCTGGAGGACGTGCACGAGCCTTTCCTGATTATGCAGGGGTATATCAGCCGCACCCCCAGGGGGCGCGTGGCGATGCCTTCCGCCTATCTCAAGATGGGAGCCGCGCCGCCCGCCAACGGCCAGGGGTGGCTGTTGTAGGCCATTCATTTACGGCATGGAAGGAGTGCTGCGTTTTGTGCTGGTCATCAGGCCCGCTTTCTTTTAGACTGTTTCCACATAAAACGTCAGGACGTTTTCTGTTCATCATACGCCCAAAGCTATGGCCGCACATTCTGATACTCCCTTTAAAAGACTGCCCGTCAAGATTATCGGTACGGGTTCCTATGTTCCGGAACGCCGCCTGACCAATGCGGATCTGGAAAAGATGGTGGACACTTCCCACGAATGGATTATTGAACGCACGGGCATTGTGGAACGCCGCATCGCCGCCCCTGACGAGTACACTTCCCATATGGGGACGAAGGCCGCCCAGCGCGCTCTGGAATCCTGCGGGCTGAAGCCGGAGGATATTGACCTGATTATCGTCGCCACCATCACGCCGGATACGTTCACCCCTTCCACTTCCTGCTATATCCAGGATGCCCTGGGCGCCAAGAATGCCGCCGCCTTTGACATTTCCGCCGCCTGCTCCGGCTTCCTGTTCGCCATGAAGACCGCCGTCCAGTACATCGGCACCGGCCAGATGAAAACGGCGCTCATCATCGCCGCTGAAAAACTTTCCACCGTCGTCAACTGGGAGGACCGCAGCACCTGCGTCCTGTTCGGGGACGGCGCCGGGGCAGCCGTGCTCCAGGCCTCCACAGGGGAAGAGGGGGAAGGTTCCGTCCTTGCCACGGATATCGGTTCGGACGGCTCCCTGCATGACCTGCTCCAGATTCCGGGCGGCGGCTCCCGCTGCCCCACCACAGCGGAAAACGCCCATGAACGCCTGGCTACCCTGGCCATGCGCGGCAATGAGACCTTCCGCCATGCCGTCACGCGCATGAAGGCTTCCGCCGCCAGCGTCATTGAACGCGCCGGCCTCACGGCGGACGATATCCAGCTGATTATTCCCCACCAGGCCAATCTCCGCATCATTAACGCCGTAGCGCAGCGCCTTTCCATTCCTGAAGATAAGGTGTTCGTGAACATTGAGAAGTACGGCAACACGTCCGCGGCCGCCGTCGCCATCGCCTTTGACGAAGCGCGCCGTTCCGGCAGATTCGGCAAGGGAGACAACGTTGTCCTGGTCACATTCGGCGCCGGGCTTACCTGGTCCGCCGCCGTTATCCGCTGGTAATATTCTTTTTCACCCCCCCTCCATCATCATGACCACTGAACCATACGGCAAAAAAAATCCGTTTCCCGCTCCCGTCCTCTCCGTCAGGCACATCACCGGGGAAGGCAGCCCCAAGGAAACCATCCACATTGAATACAGCCTGGACGGTTCCGGGATGAACTATATTGCCGGGGACGCCCTGGCCGTTATTCCCGCCAATGATCCGGCCCTGGCGGACGCTCTGATTGACAAGCTCGGCCTCAGCCCGGATTCCCAGGTTCCCACGCCCGAAGGGGAAACCGCAAGCCTGAAAGACGCCCTGGTTCACTGCTATGACATTACCAATGTCAACAAAGCCCTGCTGACCAAGTGGGCCGCCGCCTCCGGCAGCCAGGAGCTGGACACGCTTCTGGCCGGGGATAAGGACGCCCTCAGCGATTTCCTGTGGGGCCGGGACGTGCTGGATCTGGCCACGGAATACCCCGCTTCCTTCGAATCCGCGGAGGCTTTCGTCGGCATCCTGAAAAAGATCATGCCGCGCCTTTATTCCATCGCCTCCAGCCCGAACGCCCATCCCGAACAGGTTCACCTGTGCGTGGGCGCGGTGCGCTATACGGCCCGTGACCGCAAGCGCGGCGGCGTTTGCTCCACCTATATGGCGGACCGCCTCCAGCCGGGCCATACGGCCAGGGTATTCGTACATACCAACAAGAATTTCCGCCTTCCGGAAGACGGGGACACCCCCATCATCATGGTGGGCCCCGGCACCGGCATCGCCCCTTTCCGGGCATTCTGGGAGGAACGCGCCGCTTCCGGTGCCAAGGGCGGCAACTGGCTGTTCTTCGGCAATCCGTACAGGGCCACCGACTTCTGTTATGAAGACGAGCTGAACCAGTTGACCGGCACCGGCAAACTGAAGTTGTCCGTGGCCTGGTCCCGCGACCAGGAAAAGAAGGTGTATGTGCAGCACCTCATGGTCCAGGAAGGCGAAGAGCTCTGGAAATGGCTGGAAGCCGGCGCCTGCTTCTACGTCTGCGGGGACGCCTCCCGCATGGCGAAGGACGTGGACAACGCCCTTCATGAAGTCATCCAGACCTGGGGCCATAAAACTCCGGAGGAAGCCGCGGCATATGTGGCGGACATGAAACAGCACCGCCGTTACCAGCGGGACGTGTACTAATTCGGGATCTCCCCCTTGAACCTGTCACCGCGCCTTTCCATCTTTTCTGGAAAGGCGCTTTTTCTTTTTCCGGAGAAAAACCGCCACGTATCAATCCAGCTTCTTTCGAGCCGGAGAAGCCATCTTCCGCCCCCCTCTCCATCAAAAACAACGCCGGACCGGAGAGAACCCGTCCGAGCAAAAGTTCCCCTCCTCCTTCAAGCGTTTCCTTACCCTTATTCCAAATCCTGCCGGGCGCCGCAAACGGCCCGTTTCACTTTCCTAAGCTTGAAAAAGAAGACCATGCAAAATAAATACAGCTTTTGCGGCAAACAACGGGCTATACCCCTTTTTCCTGGTCCTTTTAAGGACCATCTTTGAGAAAAGGAATAATTCACCAATTCTGCAACTGATCAATATAGCTTATCTTTTTTCTCCTCTCCTCTATTTCAGCAAGCAATTCTTTCCGCGAACGAAAGACCAGAACAAAGCTCTCCAGCAACTCACCGCACAGTTTCATCCCCGCTTCTACGCTTTCTTTCAACTGCTCCAACATTACTAAGTCCTTCCTTTCAAAAGCCTCTGCCGTCTGCATGTCGGCAAACCGGAATGCGCTACTGACAGCGGAGATATTTTGTGCTGCAAAACGGTAATAACACAGAGCCGTATCCGGCAATTCATAAATATTACCCTGCAACCATGCGTGAAATGCCATTAGATCATCCTCAAAATTAGCCGTTATCGGAAAAGCATTTCCCCACTCGTATGCACTTTTTCTGATGATCATAGCAGATCCATAATGAGCTGAAGAAGAAAAAGCCCCTTGTTGGAGCACGACAGCCGGCATTTCCCGTGGAACGGAGGGAAATGCCGGGAATTCAAACGCAACTCCCGGTTCCTCATAGACGTTAATCATCTGGCTGACTACAGCCACAGCATCCGGATACTCCATCACTGCCCAGGCAAAAAACCTGCATCTCCAGGGGAAGGAACAATCGTCCCCATCCTGACGGAGAATCCATTCATGGGAAGCCAGACCAACCGCCTGCCGGATATGAGGCCCGCGCCCCAGCGGCGTTTCATTCCGGTTCAAGATTACCCGGTACGGCCCCCTGTATTGAGCCGCCATTTCCTGCATGACGGCGAAGGTTCCGTCGGAAGATCCGTCATCCGAAAGGATGATTTCAACCGGCCCTTCATAATCCTGCCCAAATACGCTCCGGATGGCATCCCGGATGCAATGCTCCTGATTATGCCCGGTCAGGATAATGCTGATGGAAGGGAGTCGCGAAGAATTCATGAAAAAAAGTGCAGAAAAGGAAGTGAAAAAAACGAAAGGAATATTGCTCTTCCCCGTTTACATATAAGACATCATGTTCATACCGGATTCCCAATCCGTTGTCAATGTAAATATCTGAAAAGGGAACCTATCGGGCAGAAATATTTTTATTACTACTCAAATGAAAAGAAGAATATGAGAATGAATTTAATCATAACATTTTTATTATTAAATATTTGTTGTTGAATAAAAAGATATCGGATTGGGAATCCGTTACCTGTGCTTTTTTGAAGTACCTGATACACATGAAATTATCTACATTCTGCATCTTATGCTGCCTTTCCACGAGTCTTTCCCAGGCTGCCACCTACATCTGGAGCGGAGCGGCAGGAAACGGAATTTACGGAGACGCCAACAACTGGACGGTAAATGGCACGCCGAACGGCTATTATCCGCAAAGCAATAGCGATAATGCCATCATCGGAAAAAATGCCGGAACGGTCACCTGGTCCACCTCCCAATCCTATTTCGGAGCCACCAGACAAGTCATCATAGAATCTGGAAGCACCCTGCTTTGCACAACGACTGTAGGAGACCTCAACGTCGATTCTTTCACGCTGGAAGGCAATTCCCAATTGATATTTGAATCCAGCAATGCCCTTGGGCTGGGACGTAACTTCACATTGAATTTCGGCACGTTTACGGCGGAAGAACACGGCACCCTGACCGCTACGGATATCTCCGGCTTCTGGACCAACGGAAAAACAGTCGTCTTCGCCGGCATACTGGATACGAGCAGCCTTTCCGGAAGCGGAACTATTGAACTGGCTTCCATCAAATCCGCTCAACTGGGAGGAAATCTCTATCTGGATCTGTTCGGCCTGGATATTTCCACCAGCGACCCCAAAATTCAAACGAGCGTGGCACAGGTCACGGAAAACGGCGTCACCAAGGTGTTGATTAACTACGAAACCGTTCCGGAACCCGCAACGGCCACGCTGGGCCTCCTGGGACTGGGCGGACTGCTGCTGAGAAGAAAGAGACAGTAGCCTCTTCCGCACGACTGACTTCACCCCGGCTTATTCCTAAAGGAAAGCCGGGATTTTCTTTTGCCGCCGGCCCGGTTTGCGCACGTCTCTCCCCTTATACCGCAACATTTATCCTGCGGAACCATACGACATCCTTCCAGACGGGAAAAACCGTTTCCCGCGGCAGGTCAGAACTCGCAATTCCGCGGAGTACGGGCAAAAGGCAGCACGTCGCGGATGTTGGTCACTCCGGTCACGAACATCAACAGACGCTCAAACCCGGCTCCGAATCCGGCGTGCGGCACCGTGCCGTAGCGGCGCAGATCCGCATACCAGCGGTACGCCTCCGCATTCATGCCCATGCGGCGCATGTTTTCCTCCAGAATGTCCAGCCGTTCCTCACGCTGGCTGCCTCCCACGATCTCGCCGATGCCGGGCACCAGCACATCCATGGCGGTGACGGTCTTCCCGTCTTCATTCAGGCGCATATAGAAGGGTTTAATCTCCTTCGGGTAATTGTACACGATAACGGGGCATTTAAAATGTTCCTCCGTCAGGAAGCGTTCGTGTTCGCTCTGCAGATTGATGCCCCAGGAAACGGGGTAATCAAATGTTTTGCCGCTCTTGAGCAGAATATCCACGGCTTCCGTATAGGAACAGCGCACAAACGGCGTTTCCTTCACATGTTCCAGGCGTTCCCACAGCCCCTTGTCTACAAAACGGGTCAGGAATTCCACTTCTTCCGCGCTGTTTGCCAAGGCATCGCCGACGAGAAAACGGACAAACTCTTCCGCCATGTCCATGTCTCCATACAGGTCGCAGAACGCCATTTCAGGCTCCACCATCCAGAATTCCGCCGCATGGCGCGTAGTATTGGAGTTCTCCGCCCGGAACGTGGGGCCAAAAGTATAAATGTTGCTCAGGGCGCACGCGAACGCTTCCCCTTCCAGCTGGCCGCTTACCGTGAGGTAGGCCGCCTTGCCGAAGAAATCCCGGGAGGCGTCACGGGAAGCAGCGTCTCCCACATCCAAAGTCGTCACACGGAACATTTCTCCGGCCCCTTCGCAGTCACTGGCGGTAATAATGGGAGTGCTGACCCAGGAAAAATCCCTTTCCTGGAAAAAGCGGTGGATGGCGAAGGCCAGTCTGCTGCGCATGCGGAACACGGCACCAAACAGGTTGGTGCGGGGGCGCAAATGGGCGATGGAACGCAGAAACTCCGGCGTATGCCCCTTTTTCTGCAAGGGATAGGAATCCGGAACAGCCCCCACCAGCTCCAGGGAAGCGGCGCGCAATTCCCATCGCTGCCTTCCCTGCCCGGCAACCAGAGCGCCACGGATGCTCACGGCAGACCCCGTAGCCATTTCTCCAATCCGTTCATAGCCGGGAATACCCTCATCCGCCACTACCTGCAGGGAGGCGACGGAGGAACCGTCATTCACCTCCAGAAAGGAAAAAGCCTTGGAATCACGGCGCGTACGCACCCATCCCTGAATCAGTACGTCCGGCATTTCCACCTCACTGTCCAGGACATGTTTCACCAATGTTCTGTTCATCATGGCGCAAGTATAATACAGCGCCTTGCCCATGCCAGCAGAATTGCTTCACCACGGAGAGAATATTCCGGATTTTCCGGCAGAGAAGGAGGGGATATGCCGCACCTGTTATTTGGAAGGCTGCATGACCTGCCGTCCCGTCGTAATGGCGATGGCATCTGCCAGCGGCATTTCCTTCTCCGTATGGGCGGCCCCCCAGGAATCTGAAAAGATAAGCGTTTTCTTTTCCTCGTCAAAACCGGTAATCAGCCTCAAATGGCCTCCGCGCGTCTGGGACAAACGCAGCGGTTCCGGAACAATGCCAAGCTGCACGGACCAGAACACGGGGATGCCCGCCATGATATAGGGCTTGATGGCATTGAGCCACCTGTCCACCTGGGACGGTGATCCGGCACGCGCCAGCTTCAGGACTTCTCCGTCCGCATTGTCCCAGAAACCGGACCAGTCATGTTCATTTTCCACCTTCTCCTTTTTCAGCTTGGAGGCGGCGCGGTTATAGGCTTTCAGCAGATTCCTGAAATCACGGGAATTCGCCAGGGAATCCAGCACTTTGATCCGTATCTGGAAGCGCGTCCCGATTTTTTTCAGGTTTTCCGCCATTGCCGCCGTATTAGTGCCTCCGTCCGCAGAGGTATTGGCCAGGGAAGCCAGTTCATGCTGATCCACATAATCCATTCCATAATAGGCAAAAATACGGGCGGCGGTAGCCACCACGCAATAACCTTTCTGGCCCTGGTCCACCATGGGAATATCCTGAATCACCACCCGCTTTCCTTCTTTCCTGACGTGCTGCTTGATATCCGCCTTTCTGGCCCGGGAAGAAGCATCTCCTCTCGCGATGGAATCTTCCGTGGGACCGGCCTTCATCCGGATAAATTCCGCTTCAAACTCCCTGCCCTCCCGCGATGTATTGATCTCCAGGGTAATCGCCCCGTTCTCCCAAATCCAGGACCAGCCGTTGACTTTGACTACCGCCTCCTTACGGGAGGCCCGGTACTCCTTGGGCTGAATCCCGGTAAGAGCGGTCAGGGATTCCTTGATGAGCTCCAGGCGCTTGTCAAATTCATCCTTGCCAATGGCCCCGTTATCCCCCTTGTTGTACATCATGACAGTCATTGACTGGGGGGCTCCGTCCTTCCAGTTCACCAGCATTTCCCCCAGGGACATGTCCCCTATCTTGATGGAGGGCTTCGCAATCCGGAGCTGGGTCTTGCCTTTATCCACCCAGCCGCCGGGCTCTCCGTTAAAATACTTTCCGAACAAATCCGGCTGAGGCAACTTCCAGAACGCACCAGACTTTAAATCCGGCGCCATGTCGCCCGCTCCCCAGGCGGAGGGAAGAAGGCAGCAGACTGAAAGGAAAGGCAGAATGGCAGAGATAAATCGCATAACGAAAAAAGGGGCGGGGAATAGCCCCGCTGCTCGGAATCTACGCTGGTAATGTATTCTCCCACGACGGTTCTGCCAAGAAAAAATGAATCTTCCTCCAGCGAACCATTCCTTCTTTATCCTCTCCCATCCGTCCTTTTCTAATAATGCTGCCCGGTAAAAAAACCGGCCTGCCGCAGTAAACCCGCAGCAGGCCGGCTTAATGAATAAACCAGTCCGATGATTTACATGAACGGACGCAAACGCTGCATGATAGCGTCCTTGGAAGAAGCTCCCACCATCGTATCCATGATTTCCCCGTCCTTGATAATCAGAAGAGTGGGGATAGTGCGCACACCATAGGTGGCGGCCAGTCCGTTATTGGCGTCCACATCCACTTTGCCCACTTTGATCTTACCGGCCAATTCCGTAGAAAGCTGGTCAATAATCGGGGCGATCATGCGGCAGGGCCCGCACCATGTAGCCCAGAAATCGACAAGCACAGGAATGTCGGACTTCAGAACTTCATCCTCAAAATTTGCTTCAGAAAATACGTTTGCCATAGTACCGCTTAGAGTATTTCAATAATCATTACGTTCACTTATTCTTCCGCATCGGCGCCATCATCGGAAGGCTCTTCGGCAGAAGTTTCGGAAGAAACGTCATCGGCCGTTTCTTCATCGGCGGCGGG
>ENA-OPSH01000477-OPSH01000477.1-human-gut-metagenome-genome-assembly--contig:-NODE-477-length-22831-cov-3.536793_pt1 | contig 22831 bp, 32 predicted proteins | sample MGYA00241802_ERZ501895 | MGnify/ENA primary metagenome ERZ501895 (study PRJEB25962, sample SAMEA2042304) | human gut metagenome | biome: human gut; feature: human-associated habitat; material: faeces...
AAAGTCAGGAAGCTCTCTGGTACGTTTGCAAACAAGCCCTTTCCCATTCACGAAATCACGTGACACGCAATTCCGGCAATACTTTTCAATTTCTTCTACGGTAGCCATCTTTCGTTTAACAGTTTTTTTGCAAATATAGAGGTATTTTTTCGCGTGACGTTTATTTAATGCATATTTTTGTTGACTAAAATCTGAACGGATGATGAAACGGAAACTGATAATTAGATATATACTCCTGGGAGTACTGCTGCTTCTGGTATGGATGACACAGTCGATTCCCGCGTTGGGAAACCTGTATTCACAAACCGTTTATCCTGTCATCTCCCGCGTTTTGTCATTCTTCTCCAACTTATTTCCTTTTGCCATAGGGGATCTATTTATTTTTGGGAGTATCACGGGAGTCATCGTTTATCCTTTTTATGCCCGTATCCGCAAGAAACTGCCGTGGAAAAGGATTCTGCTACGTGACGGAGAATATCTGTTATGGGTTTACGTATGGTTCTACCTCGCCTGGGGATTAAACTATTCGCAGCCAAACTTTTACCAGCGTACGCATATTCCTTATACAGCTTACACACCGGAGATTTTTCAAGAGTTTGTGGATAACTATATCGACTCACTGAACAGTTCGTTTGTTCCCGTAAAAGGAATCCATGAGGAACAGGTACGTGACGAAGCTGTCAAACTTTACAATCAATTAAGCGACAGCCTGGGAGTACACCACCCTCCATTTCCCAACCCACGGGTCAAGACGATGGTTTTCACCCCATTCATATCAATGGTCGGAGTGACAGGAAGCATGGGGCCTTTCTTCTGCGAATTCACCTTAAACGGAGACTTGCTCCCCATCAACTATCCGGCAACGTACACTCACGAACTGGCTCATCTGCTGGGAATTTCGAGCGAGGCAGAGGCCAATTTCTATGCCTATCAGGTTTGTACCCGTTCACAAATAAAGGGAATCCGTTTCAGCGGCTACTTCTCGATTCTGAATCATGTATTGGGGAATGCCCGACGACTGTTGAGTGAAAAAGAATACGCCGATATAATCAACCGTATCCGACCGGAGATTATAGAACTGGCGAAAAAGAATCAGGAATACTGGATGGCTAAATACAGTCCGTTGATCGGTGATGTTCAAAACTGGATATACGACCTCTACCTGAAAGGAAACAAAATAGAAAGCGGAAGAAAAAACTATTCGGAAGTGATCGGGCTGTTGATTTCGTATCAAGTATGGAAAGCGAAAACCGCATCAGACCAATAAAAAGACTTTTATTAGCGCCCTTGCTTCTGTTTTCGTACCGATTAAGGCTATAAAAGACAAGGAAGCATTATCTTTGCAACATTATTTATAAAAAAATCAAAGGAATGATACATACAAGAGAAGAACAGATGGAAGCCTTCGGCCGCTTTCTGGACATCCTCGACGAGCTTCGGGTTAAATGTCCGTGGGACCGCAAGCAGACGAATGAGAGCCTCCGCCCCAATACAATCGAAGAAACTTACGAACTGTGTGATGCCTTGATGAAGGATGACAAGAAAGATATCTGCAAAGAATTGGGCGATGTGTTGCTGCATGTGGCTTTCTATGCCAAGATAGGCAGCGAGACCGGTGATTTTGATATAAAAGATGTGTGTGACCGTCTTTGTGAAAAGCTGATTTTCCGTCATCCGCATGTCTTTGGTGAGGTAAAAGCCGATACAGCCGAAAAGGTGACTGAGAACTGGGAACAATTGAAGATGAAGGAGAAAGACGGTAATAAGATGGTGCTGAGCGGTGTTCCTTCCGCGCTGCCTTCATTGATTAAGGCTTACCGCATTCAGGACAAGGCTCGTAATGTGGGATTCGACTGGGAAGAGCGTTCGCAAGTCTGGAGTAAGGTGAAAGAAGAGATAGGCGAGTTTGAAGCGGAAGTGGAGAATATGGATAAGGAAAAGGCGGAGGCGGAGTTTGGTGATGTGATGTTCAGCCTGATTAATGCTGCCCGTCTGTATAAGATTAACCCGGATAATGCGTTAGAACATACGAATCAAAAGTTCATTCGTCGCTTTAATTATCTGGAAGAGCATACCATCAAGCAAGGTAAAGAGCTGAAGAATATGACGTTGGAGGAAATGGATGCCATTTGGAATGAAGCGAAAAGTAAAGGATTATAACTCGTTTTTTCTCTTCGAAAATCATCGTTGGAGGTATGGATTTACACGTACGTACGCGTGAGGCGATACATACGTATGTGTGAGGCGATACGTACGTATGCGTAGCCCTATGCATACGTACGTATAATGCCACACGTACTAACGTGTGATTTTTTGCATGCCGGGCATCTTTTTCAATGGTTTCATCCTCATGTTTTTTACTTCAAGGAATGCCGGCCGGCGCAATCTGCACATAATCCTTTCAATACATAATTGACCGAGTTGACCGTGAATCCCTGTGGAAGTGTAACCATAGGAATATGAATACTTTTCAGGCAAAAGGTGCGATGGCACTTTTCACAATAAAAGTGGGTATGGAGGTCGTCTACTTCACAATTACAGTCATTGCTGCAAACGGCATATTTCAGAGAGCCCGAACCGTCGTCTATGGCATGAATGAGATGGTGTGTCAGGAATAGGGTAATAGTGCGATAGATGGTAGATTTGTCTACGGTATCTAAATCGTTTTCCAAATCCAATAAGGAAAAAGCTTCTTTGTGCTGCATCATTGTTTTCAGAATCAAAAGCCGTATGGCGGTTGGCTTTATTTCCCGTAGCGCTAATTTCTTTAAATATAGTTTTTCGTCCATCATAGTGTTTTTATTGATGAAACAAAGATAGCAAAAATAAGATGCAACTAATTTGCAAATTATGTATTATCTTTACCTCGTTATTTATATAAAGCGATATGAAAAGACAATTTTTTACTCTATTGGCCGGTCTTTTGTGTCTGTCAGGAAGTGTGGCGCAGGCGGCAAAAGTGGATACGCTGTCTGTGCGCAGCAATGCTATGAACAAGAATGTAACAGTGTTGACGGTACGTCCCGATAAGGCAGTGGGCGGAGAGAAGTGTCCGGTAATTTACTTGTTGCATGGGCACGGTGGAAATGCTTTTACATGGATGACGATAAAACCTGATTTACCTCAAATAGCCGACCGGGAAGGTATCATCTTTGTGTGTCCTGATGGTAAAAACAGTTGGTATTGGGATAGTCCTCGTAATAAGGATTATCGGTATGAGAGTTTTGTTGCCAAAGAATTGGTGGAATATATAGATAAGAACTTTGCCACAAAAGCCGATAGAAGCGGACGAGTCATCACAGGATTGAGTATGGGTGGTCATGGGGGAATGTGGCTCTCCATCCGCCATCAAGATATTTTTGGCGGAGGGGGCAGCATGAGTGGCGGACTGGATATCCGTCCGTTTCCCGATAGTTGGAACATGAAGGCCCGGCTCGGTGAATATGCTTCTAATAAAGAAGTATGGGATAATCATACCGTTATCAATCAGTTGGATAGACTGAAAGATGGCAGCCTGGCCATTATTATCGACTGTGGTGCGGATGATTTCTTTTTGCAGGTAAACAAGGCTGCTCACGAAGCATTATTGAAGCGGGGAATCGGGCATGACTTTATCATACGGCCCGGAGCGCATAATCCCCGATATTGGAATAACGCGATAGACTATCAGGTTTTGTTTTTCAAGAAATTCTTTAATAAATCAAAATAAGAGATGGATAAGATTGTTTTTATCACAGGAGCTTCCAGCGGTATCGGTGCCGGATGCGCCCGTAAGTTTGCTTCACAGGGGGCAAGCTTGATTTTAAATGCCCGTAATGAAGAGAAATTGTCAGCACTGAAAGAGGAGTTGGAGCAGCAGTATGGAGCTAGAGTATGCTTGCTTCCTTTTGATGTGCGCGACCGTAAAACGGCGGCTGAGGCGTTGGCTTCATTACCCGATGAATGGAAAGCGATTGATATTCTGATTAATAATGCCGGATTGGTTATCGGAGTAGATAAAGAACATGAGGGTAATTTGGATGAATGGGACATCGTGATTGATACGAATATCAAGTCATTATTGGCTATGACCAGGCTGGTAGTGCCCGGCATGGTGGCACGCGGCAGGGGGCATATCATCAATATCGGTTCGATAGCGGGAGACGCTGCTTATGCGGGAGGTAGTGTTTACTGTGCAACAAAGGCGGCCGTGAAAGCACTGTCCGATGGCTTGCGTATTGATTTGGTAGATACTCCGTTGCGAGTGACTAATATTAAACCGGGATTGGTCGAAACTAATTTTTCGGTAGTCCGTTTTCGTGGTGATAAAGATAAGGCAGATAATGTATATAAAGGTATTCGTCCATTGACCGGTGACGATATTGCAGAAACTGTTTATTTTGCAGCTTCGGTTCCCGAGTATATGCAGATTGCCGAAATGTTGGTGATGCCTACTTATCAGGCTACCGGAACCATTGTTTCCCGCAATTAATCACAAAAAGTTAAGATACGAATTATTTCTATCAGAAAGGCGGCTCCTGCAAAAAGAAGCCGCCTTTGTTCATTCTCGTTTACCTTTTTACCTTAAAAATAAATTATAATTCGATAATAAGGGATTGGCGAGCACCTACGGTCATATTCCGTGTGAGGTCAATCTTTTTGCCACTGACAAGTTCTTTTCCGCTTTTTGAGTCGTTAGTCATCATACGATAGTATTTGTTGGCTACTACTTGTTCAGTGTTTGTACTGTTTAGGACAATGAGTTCAGTTTTCCCAGAATTAGTACGTGCGTACATATATATTCCGTGTTGGGGAATATGGTACTTAACTGTTTTCTTTTCCATCTTCTTTTAATTTAGTTTGGTTTTACGGCGGCAAATTTATATGTTTTTCAGCATACTTTATGTAACTAATCGTTCAAAATTCACAATAAATCATTCATTTCTTAATCTATGTCAATAAAAAAATCCTCTTCCACCCATAGGTAGAAGAGGATTTCCTATATTGTATTTCAATGAATTACATCAAGAATCCAAGTAAAATACCTGCTGCTACGGCAGAACCGATTACACCGGCCACGTTAGGTCCCATGGCGTGCATTAGCAGGTAGTTGGTAGGATCGTATTCCAAACCGATAACCTGAGAGATACGTGCCGAGTCGGGAACGGCAGATACACCGGCATTACCGATAAGCGGATTAATCTTATTATCCTTGCCCAGTACTAGATTGAATATCTTCACGAAGATAACACCTGAAGCAGTGGCAATGATGAATGACAATGCACCCAGTGCAAAAATCAGGATAGAGTCAAGAGTAAGGAACTCTGAAGCCTGAGTGGAAGCACCTACTGTCAATCCCAGCAAGATGGTGATGGTGTCAATCAGCGGACCGCGGGCAGTTTCTGCCAAACGACGGGTTACACCGCTTTCTTTCAATAAGTTACCGAAGAAAAGCATACCCAACAAAGGCAGGCCGGACGGAACCAGGAAACAGGTGAGTAACAAACCGATGATGGGGAACATTACTTTTTCTGTATGAGACACGGCACGCGGTGGTTTCATACGAATCAAACGTTCGTGCTTGGTAGTGAGCAGACGCATGATAGGTGGCTGGATGACCGGTACCAACGCCATATACGAATAGGCTGATACCGCAATCGCCCCCATCAGGTTAGGCGCCAGTTTGGATGAAAGGAAGATGGCAGTCGGACCGTCCGCACCACCGATGATACCGATAGCACCGGCTTGCATCGGGTCGAAGCCCATGGCCAACGCAATCATGTATGCACCGAAGATACCAAACTGTGCGGCAGCACCAATCAACATCAGCTTGGGATTGGAAATCAATGCCGAGAAGTCGGTCATTGCACCGATACCGAGGAAGATGAGCGGCGGATACCATCCCGAAGTAACTCCTTGATACAGAATGTTGAGTACAGACCCTTCTTCATAGATACCGACTTTAAGTCCGGCTTCCATGTTGAAAGGAATATTACCGATTAAGATACCGAAACCGATAGGAATCAGCAGCATCGGCTCAAATTCCTTGGCTACTGCCAAGTATATAAATAACAAGCCGAAAAAGATCATGACGATATGGCCGAACGTAGCGTTGGCAAATCCCGTATAGGTCCAGAAATCGGCAAGGTTATTTCCAATAAAATTAATAAATTCTCCCATATTATTCAATAATTACGAGGTCAGTACCTTCGAGAACGGATTCTCCTTTGCTCACGTTGATAGCGGTAATTTTACCGTCTTTGTCAGCATTGATGTTGTTTTCCATCTTCATGGCTTCAAGGATAATGATGGTTTGTCCTTTCTTCACCGCATCGCCGACATTTACTTTAATGTCGAGGATAACACCCGGAAGCGGAGATTTAACGCCCGATTTTCCGGAGGAAGGAGCAGCCGGTTTAACAACTGTCGTGGTAGGAGCAGCCGGTGTTGTAGCTACAGGGCGGACTACAGGTTTTACAACGGCTTTAGGAGCCTTTTCCATTTCAACTTTGTAAGGAGTGCCATTTACTTCAACATGGGCGATATTGTCTTCTATATCTCCAATGGCTACCTTATATACATTACCATTGATTTTATATTTATATTCTTTCATCGTTTAATCTTTTTATTTGGTGATTTACTTTTTGTGGGGAGTTTCGCGCAAGGTGTAAATCTTAGAACTCCATGGTGAATAACTGCGTTTGACACGGGTGATGGTAAGAACAGTTTCTTCCACATCGTGTACATCGCTTTGCATTTCGTGCATTGCCATGGCAATAGCAGCAAAAACTTCACCCGGAGCTTCACCCAGTTTCTTTTCTTTAGCTTCCTTTTTATCTGTGATTCCTTTTACTTTCATTGCATTGCGCTTGCTGAGGCTGACAGAAGCTTTTCCAATTAATTTAAAAGAAATAAAGAGTAACAGTAAACCAAAGAATACTACACTCATAGCAGAAATAGCCATACCGATGCCGATACCGTCATGTTCTTCGAATTTTTCCATCTTTGCATGACTGTTGATGGTCTTGTTGTTTGTACTTGGAGTGACATATTTTTCGGGACTTCCGCCTTTTACTTCCCATTCTTCGGCAGCGTCACTGACGCGTGCGTATGATTGGTTCACACTCAATACACCGGCAGGTACTACAATCTGATCAAGTAACTTTTTCCCTGAATCATAAAGACCGATCCAATTCTCTGTTGCGGCATTCAGTGTAAAGTTAGTGTGGAAAGTACCCCGGTTGGGTTCACCGTCAGCCCAGAACAAAGCATGTTGGCGAGGTTTAACCAATGTCATGACATCACCTTTAGGGATGAAATAGGTGGCAGTGTCACCCGGCTGGTTACTGACTTTCAGCAAGCAACCGGCAAGGTCTGCGCTGCCAAATGACCTGTTGAATATTTCAATCCATGCGCTATGTACCCCATAGTCGTCCTGAAAGTTGCTTTCATTTTCAATCAGCACCTCATTCAGCAACAGCTTACTGTTTGATTTTCGTTCTCCACAAGAACTTAATCCCACCATCAGCAGCAGAGAAAGGAATATTCCGATTTTAGTTTTATTCATAATCGTTCTTGTTTTAATGTAAAAAGCCTGATTACAATGGAATATTTCCATGCTTCTTAGCCGGGTTAGTTAATTTCTTAGTCTGCAACTGCTGTAAAGCACGAATGATGCGGAAACGTGTGTTGCGCGGTTCAATCACGTCATCAATGTAACCATATTTAGCTGCATTATAAGGATTAGCAAACAGTTTGGTATATTCAGCTTCTTTTTCTGCCAGGAATTGGGCGGGATTTTCCTGATCTTTTGCTTCGCGTGCAAACAATACTTCTACTGCGCCTGCACCACCCATTACTGCAATTTCGGCTGTGGGCCATGCATAGTTCATGTCGCCGCGAAGTTGCTTACAGCTCATTACAATGTGAGAACCGCCGTATGATTTACGCAACGTAATAGTTACCTTGGGCACAGTAGCTTCGCCGTAAGCATACAGCAACTTGGCACCATGTAAGATAACGCCATTGTATTCTTGTCCTGTACCCGGAAGGAAGCCCGGAACGTCTACCAGTGATACAATGGGAATATTGAAGGCATCGCAGAAACGAACGAAACGTGCGCCCTTGCGAGAAGCGTTGCTGTCAAGTACCCCTGCCAGATATTTCGGCTGATTGGCAACAATACCTACAGACTGACCGTTGAAACGGGCAAAGCCGATGATAATGTTTTTGGCATAATGAGGTTGAACTTCAAGAAATTCGCCATTGTCCACGATAGCACTGATTACTTCGTACATATCGTAAGGTTTGTTGGGGCTGTCGGGAATAATCTCGTTCAAGGAATCTTCCAAGCGATCGATAGGGTCTGTACAGTCTGCATAAGGAGCTTCTTCAAGATTGTTTTGCGGAATATAACTCAATAATTTGCGAATCAGGGCCAAACCTTCTTCCTCTGTCTGAGCAGTAAAGTGAGTTACACCGGATTTAGTAGAGTGTACACTTGCACCCCCTAAGTTTTCCTGGCTTACATCTTCTCCTGTTACGGTCTTTACAACTTTCGGACCGGTCAGGAACATATAAGAAGTGCCTTCCATCATCAGTGTGAAGTCTGTCAAAGCGGGAGAATAAACAGCACCACCGGCACACGGACCGAAGATACCCGAAATTTGAGGAATAACACCTGATGCCATGATATTACGCTGGAATATTTCAGCATAACCGGCAAGTGCATTGATACCTTCCTGAATACGTGCACCACCCGAGTCGTTGATACCGATGACCGGAGCACCCATTTTCATGGCTTGGTCCATAATTTTACATATTTTCATAGACATTGTTTCTGACAAAGAACCGGCAGAAACAGTAAAGTCCTGAGCGAATATATAAACTAAACGTCCTTCGATGGTACCGCAACCGGTAACTACACCGTCACCCGGATAATGCTTCTTTTCCATACCGAAGTTGGTGCATCTGTGTTCAACGAACATGTCCATTTCTTCGAAGCTTCCTTCGTCTAATAACATTGCAATACGTTCGCGGGCTGTATATTTTCCTTTTTCGTGCTGTTTGGCAATCGCTTTTTCACCACCGCCGAGACGTGCTGTTGCGCGGCGTTCGATAAGCTCTTTAATTTTTTCAAGTTGATTACTCATCTTTGTTTTACTGATTAAGTTATTATTTGAGGAGAGTATTGTTATTCCTAATCTGCGGTTATCACACCGATTAGGGTTTCTCACAAAGTTCTGTTAACACACCAAGCGTTGACTTTGGATGTAAAAAGGCAATGTTCAAGCCTTCTGCACCTTTGCGCGGCGCCTTGTCAATCAAACGTATACCTGTGGTTTCAGCTTCAGCCAAAGCATTGGCAACACCGTCTTCTACTGCGAAAGCCAGGTGATGCATGCCACCGTTGCCATTGTTTTTTTCAATGAACTTTGCAATAGTACTTTCGGGACTGGTTGGTTCCAGCAACTCTATTTTGACGTCACCTACTTTCAGGAAAGCAGTTCTTACCTTTTGGTCTTCTACAGTTTCGATGTTGTAACATTTCAGGCCTAATACGTTTTCATAATACGGTAGGGCTTCTTCGATGCTCTTTACAGCGATACCCAAATGTTCGATGTGTGAGATTTTCATGATCTTATAATTTAAATGTTTGGTATAATTCTAATGTTTTTCAGATAAAACTGCACAAAGAAAGTAAATTCGGGCTAAATAAAGAAATATTTCTTCAATTTTATTTCTTTTGGAAGGGATGCTTCATAGCAGGTTAAGCAAAAAGTAAGTCTTAATTGTTTTGCAGCTAAATATACATGCGGCATAAAAGGTTGTTTAACCACTTCCAACGGAAGCGGAACCAGCGGCGGGTACTACTTTGTTTGCCACCGAAGCGGAGGATGAATTCACGGTAACCGTGCTTCTTGAATGGGAGTCCGCCATCCATAAACTCAAAATGTTCATATCCTTCTTCCCGGGCATAGGTGAGGGCAGCCCAAACTGCTAATACACCGGGATATAAAAAGGCGTATGTCTTGCGCATGCCTCCTGAAAACCAAAGATATGCATTGCCATTAGAAAATACGCAAACCGATCCTCCGATAATTTTATCTTTGTATTTGACCAAAAAGATTTTTGCCATTTCTTTGTCGGGGCGTTGCCATGTCAAAAGACGGAAAAAGTTAAGATCGGGAAAGTGTTTTCTTACTTGAGAAGAGTAGGCTTTCTTCAGCATTTTGGAGAAGAGTGTGATATCTTTATCATTGTCTGCCACTTCTATATAAGCCCCGTTCTTTAAAGCCTTGTTTATTTGTCTTTTACGGGAGACACTCAGTCGCTCCAACGGAGTCCGGCTATGTAGCGAATTGTATACTCTTAACCAGTTGATGGGGAAATATTTGTTTTTCCTGAATGCTTTGTAGCCAAATAGCGGGTTGTCTAAATTGCGAAACTCTATCAGAAAAGATTTTTGCAATACTTCATGGGTAAGATGTTCTAATATATAGCTGAAGAGTTCTTCCCGATTCTGAGTTTCATCAAAATATTCTCCATTGCCATATATTTCACAACGCTTGATGATGGAAGGTGGGAAAAGGCGTACGCTTTTTCGGATGACGGCAAGTAGTTTGGCTACCGGGCGTTCTTCTAAATAGGCAACTATGAGTATAGGTTCATACCCACGGGTTAATTCGTACACACGAAATAGCTCCGTAGAATTGAAAATTGTATATCCCGGCAATGCCGGAATGGAATTTCCTTTGCGATATGTGGTTAGTCTTATCGGCATCTTCTTCGCAAATTTATTATTTTTTGTTTAGCAATCCATATTCTAATTGTATATTTGTGCAGAAAAATAAATAACTGAAAAGATTATGGAACAATTTAGTGACTTAATAAAGAACAGGCGTAGTATGCGGAAGTTCACAGGCGAGGAAGTGAATCAGGAGGAAGTTGTAACTTTATTAAAAGCAGCGTTGATGTCTCCATCGTCCAAGCGCAGTAATTGTTGGCAGTTTATAGCAGTGGACGATAAAGAAACATTGGAGAAACTTTCTCATTGCAAGGAGATGGGGGCTGCTTTCCTGGCAGAGGCTGCATTGGCTATCGTAGTAATGGCTGACCCTTTGGCTAGTGATGTCTGGATTGAGGATGCTGCAATAGCTTCTATTATGATTCAGTTGCAAGCGGAAGACTTGGGGTTGGGAAGCTGCTGGGTGCAGGTCCGCGAGCGTTTCACTGCTACCGGGATGCCTTCCGGAGAATATGTACACGAGGTATTGGATATTCCTTTGCAGTTGCAGGTTGTTTCTATTATTGCTGTCGGACATAAAGGCATGGAGCGTAAACCTTTTAATGAAGAGCATTTGCAATGGGAAAAAGTTCATATCAACAAATACGGAGGTAAATAGAAGTGGCTGTAAATCATAATGATACTTATAAGGCTTCTGCAATATTCCTGATAGTAATGGGAATACTTTATTTGGTTGATAAGTTGATAGGCTTTGCTTCATACGGATTGCCTTGGGTGATGCAGAAGGATAACTTATTGCTATATGCGGCAGTTATTTTTTTATGGTTTAAAACTGACAAGTCGGTAGGTATTGTTTTGGCAGGCATCTGGTTAATATTGAATATTGGTCTTGTGATAGCTTTGCTGGGACAAATGTCTGCCTATCTGTTGCCGGCAGCTTTGTTGATTATAGGAGTGATTTTATATTTGGTTTCTACCCGATGATAAAAAAGATAGTTTTGATAGGTGCCGGAAACGTGGCTACTCATTTGGGAAGTGCGTTGTGTGGGGCAGGCTGTGATGTGGTGCAAGTATACAGTCGGACAAAAGAGTCGGCTATGGAATTGGCTGATAAACTTTCGGCCGAATATACTGTTTCTGTTGATGGTATTCGGTGTGATGCCGATATGTATATTGTAGCGTTGAAGGACTCTGCTTTGCAGGAATTGTTGCCTATGTTGGTGAAAGGCAGGGAACAGGCTTTCTTTGTACATACGGCGGGCAGTATGCCTATGGACATTTGGAAGGGATATTTATCCCATTACGGAGTTTTTTATCCTATGCAAACGTTTAGTAAACAGCGTGCTGTAGATTTTGCCACAGTCCCCTTTTTTGTAGAAGCTGGTGGAGAGACAGAATTAAAGATGTTGAAGGAGCTGGCAGGAAAACTGAGCCCTAAGGTATACGAAGCAACCTCTGAACAGCGGAAGTATCTGCATATAGCAGCCGTTTTTGCTTGTAATTTTGCAAATCACATGTATGCACTGAGTGCCCGGATTCTGGAAAAACATCATATCCCTTTTGAAGTGATGTTGTCTCTGATAGATGAAACGGCTAAGAAAGTGCATGAACTGCCTCCGGCAAAAGCCCAGACAGGACCTGCCATTCGTTATGACGAGAATGTAATCAACCGGCATTTGGACTTGCTGGCTGATGTTCCTGATATGCAGGAATTATATGAAAAGATAAGTAAAAGCATTTATAAACAGAAATAGATATGATAAATTATGATTTAACCAAGATAAAGGCATTGGTGTTTGATGTGGATGGCGTATTGAGTGGTGAGACCATCTATCTTCATCCGAATGGCGAACCGATGCGCTCTGTGAATATTAAAGATGGCTATGCCCTGCAACTGGCTGTCAAATGTGGTTTGCATGTAGCCATTATTACAGGTGGAAATACTGAAGCGGTACGTAAACGCTATGAAGGTCTCGGTGTGAAAGATGTATATCTGGGTGCTGCTGTGAAGACAAAAGAATATGCACATCTGAAAGAAAAATACAATTTGAAAGATGAAGAAATACTTTATATGGGCGATGATATTCCCGATTATGAAGTGATGCGTTTGTGTGGTTTGCCTTGTTGTCCGGCAGATGCGGCTCCTGAAATAAAAGAAATAGCTGCTTATATTTCTCATCGTAATGGTGGTTTTGGTTGTGGGCGTGATGTGGTGGAGCAAGTACTGAGAGCGCAAGGAAAATGGATGTCTCACGAAAAAGCCTTTGGATGGTAAGTATGCTATGTTGAAAAATCTGGAGAAATATAAAGTAATACTGGCTTCCAACTCACCCAGACGTAAGGAGCTTCTATCCGGTTTGGGAATTTGTTATGAAGTAAAAACCTTACCCGGCATAGAAGAATCATACCCCGATACTCTTTCTGGAGAAGAAATCCCCGTCTTTATAGCTTGTGAAAAGGCGGATGCTTATCGGCAAACCATGCATTCGGATGAGTTGATTATTACCGCAGATACAATTGTGTGGCTAGATGGTTTGGTTATGGGAAAGCCTGAAGATGAAGAGGATGCCAGGTGTATGCTTCGTTGCCTTTCAGGGAAAACTCATCAAGTGATAACCGGAGTGTGTCTTACCACAACCGAATTTCAGAAAAGCTTTGCTACTGTTACTGATGTTACTTTTGCCGAATTGACAGAAGAGGAAATAGATTATTATGTACAGAAGTATAAGCCGATGGATAAAGCCGGTTCTTATGGCATTCAGGAATGGATTGGTTTTGTGGGAGTGGAAGGCATTACAGGTAGTTATTTTAATGTAATGGGCTTGCCTATACAGCGGTTGTATAAGGAAATCAGTAAGTTGTAAGTAAATCAATGGATTATGAATATTATGATAAGTCAATATTGCAAATATAATTAGTAATATTGACTTATTTGTTTTACCTTTGTTTTACTTAAACTGATTTTTTTATTAAAAAAAGTTTTACCCTGAATAAATTACACGATTAATCTATATATCATGGCAACAGTAAAAGCTGTAATTCTCAAGGAGAAAAAAAGAAATGATGGTACTTGGAACGTCAAGATTAGAATTATACATGAGAAGAAGGTATCCTATATGGCTACCTCTCATTATGTTTCTATAGACTGTATCAATAAAAAAACATTTGAGCTAAAAGAGCGCAATAATCCAGTATATGACCAAGTAATGATAGATGTTCTTAAAATTAGAAGCCAATTATCTGCTTTAGGACATCAGATTGATTACTATACAGCGCAAGGGTTGGTCCGGTTGATGAAGGACAAATTATCTGGGAAACCGGATGGGATAAATTTCTTCGATTTTGCGGAAAATCATATCCAAAAATTAATAAAGCAAGACAAGAGGACGAGTCAGTCTTATCGTGCTATGCTCTCAAGACTAGAAGAATTTGCGGGTAGTAGGAATCTCATGTTCTCTGATATAACTTCTAATTTTCTGTTTAATTTTGATACATTTCTTCGTGCATCTGATTCAAAACATGGGTTTGGTAAAATATCCTCGTCAGGTGTCAGATTATATATAGGTAAGATACAGCATTTGTTCAATTTAGCTAAACTGAAATATAATGATGAGGATGCGGGTATTGTAAAAATAGCCAATAACCCTTTTGTGAAATATAAACTTCCGAAGGTGAATGGAATAAAGAAGAAAGCCTTATCTGCTGAAGATATTAAGCGGATAAAGGAATTTGATATTCCTGTAAATATGAAAGGTGCCATGATTGCGAGAGATGTTTTTGTTATGTCCTTTCTTCTTTGTGGTATGAATACGGTGGATATGTATTTTTTAAGACCGGAGATAAACGGTCGATATGAGTATGAGCGTAGAAAGACGGCTGGGAGAAGGGATGATAAAGCATTTATTTCAATAAGGATAGAGCCTGAACTTGAGCCTTATATTGATAGGTATATGGATGAAGTAGGGGACAGGGCGTTCAATTTCTTTTTAAGGTATTCCAGTGATAAGCAATTTGTAACCAAAGTGAATGGAAATTTGAAGTATATTGGAGATGCTTTAGGTATAGAGAATCTGACCTTGTATGCCGCTCGGCACTCTTTTGCGACTATTGCCCGCAATGATTGTGGTGTTTCAATGGATGATGTAGCAATGGCTCTTAATCATAAATCGGGGCATGACGTAACGGATACTTATATTAAAAAAGATTGGAAGCGTATTGATGACGTTAACCGGAAAGTGATAGATTATGTATTTGGGAAGAAAGAAAAAGCCGGGGAATGACACCCCGGCTTTATATTGTTGGCTTAGCCTCACTGCTTATTTTGGCTATTGCGTCATATTTTGCTTTTTGCATCCTCATATTTGATGTATTTGTTTCTCATCTCTTTGATGTCATTCGTTATTTCTCATACATTGAAGAAGAGAATGATTTGCAGTACTCTGAGTATGATAGGTATTACAAAGCATATCTATGTGTTTGTTTATCAGTCAGCCTATAGATTTTCTTTCCCAACTAAAGATATTGCATCAAATTGCATCATCTTATTGCAATTTGTGCATGTTCGCTCTATTATGGGCTTGCATTTTCTGTACATACCTCCATCTCCAGTTGCTATTAATGGAGTAGTAGGATTCAAATCCATTTCCCAAATAAAATCTATTCCTTGGCAAAAAGGGCATTTAGCTTGATTAGCTCTTTGCAAACTCTCAGTAGCTAACTGAATTTGTTTTTCTTTCAATTTAATCTTTGGTCCCATATTTTTCTTATTCACATTATTACTATTTACACTTTTCACTTTATATCAAATGACGGTATTATTATCTTATATACTATTGGTATGAAATTCATGGATGTTTATACTTTGATTACCAATTATGATAATCACTTGTTACTCTCAATTCACCGGCAGGAAACCCTTCGTTTGTTTCTATTGCGTCATTTTGCAAGTAAACACTAATTGAGCGGGTCGTATCATTTTGTAGTTGTATATTCGCTATGACATCAAAGTACCTATTCCTTACATTAGGAAGGATAAAAACTTCATCTCCGTTGTTCTTTGCTCTATTAATAATTCGACTTATGGAATTGACAGCAATGTTTATTCTATCTTTGGGTAATCCATCTACTATTGCTAAATTGAGAGCATCTATATATCCGTCTATGGCATAAGAAGTTTGATTAGCTAAATCCATTCTCCTTGCATAATTGAAGACATTACTAAGCGCTGTGTCGGCTTTCAGCTTTTCAAGTTTACTTCTTATTCCTTGAAAATCGTTCTTTAGATTTTTATTTTCGTTTATTAATTCTTCTATTTGCTGTGCGTTTGCACTCTTCATATCCTCAAGTAGTTCCTTGTTTTGTTCGTCAATATCCTTCTTCAAGTTAAAAGACTGATAAATTTGAGCAGCAACAAATACAGCGACAACCAATGAAAGAATTGCCACTATTGCACCGAGATAATCCATGCTAACATTAGTCTTAGGACAATATACAGCTAAAATAATGAGACATATAGTTAATGCAATCATTCCTGAGCATGAAGAAAATATATTAAACCAGTTACCGCATTTTATTTTAGTTGTTCCCTTATACACATCTTCTTCAGTAAAAGACTTATCCTTATTAAAGTGTATTTCAATTTTCATAACCTCATTTATTGAGTATCTCAATATTATTATCACCAAATACAAACCGAATCATCTGTTCCTTTTTCTCACCACCTATTTCAATAGACAATGTAGCATTAATCTCTTTCGATTCTGTATTGTCTGTTTTTAATTTTTGGTTTATATAGGATACGTCATTAATATCTAATGATATATTAAACATTTTCTCCATCATTTTAATAGATAATTCGCTTCTATTTTTTACATTCAATTTTTCATATATGCTTTGCATTTGATTTCTTATTGTTGCAACTGATTTAAATCGTATGTTAGCAACCTCTTTAGCTTCTAATCCTGACCCTATCATTTGCGCTACCTGGTCTTCTTGCTCAGATAATTCATCAAAAATTCTTATAGGGCTATTTTGGGCTATTTGCCTTAATAGAATATTTGTACTATAATCATTACTATCCATAGGTATATTAATTTAGTTTATAATGTTAAATAGTATAAATGTACTATTAAAATAGCAGCAATAGTTTGTTTGTATTATTATATATAGTACATTTGCACCATCAATCAATTATACAGCAAATATGATAATTGATTTACGCTATATCAATAGTATAAACGCATTAAAATTAAAAAGCCATGAGAGCATATCCGTTTTTAACAGAAGAAGGCAAGTATGATAGAGCAGCCATTATGCGCCATGCGCACTTAATGATGTTCAGATTCTCATTATTCAGCGAATCACTGAAATATGTATGGGGATTGGCTAAGCGGAACAAAAGAGATTATATCAAGGCTTCTGCGCTTCTTCAAGAAGATGTACCTTTTGCAAAGAAGAACGGCAATATATTGAAAGAATCATTCTTGATAAATCATCCCGAAAACAGATACTATGATAACTCATGGCGATAATAATCCGCACACGACAGCTTGTGTAGACGTAGAGAATATTCTACGCAAGCACTTTAATTAATCTTCTTGATTAAGTTCTTTGACAAGTCTGTGAAAGCAATTACGGTGTAATTCATAAGCCGTTTTTGCCAACCAAAGATAATAAAATATAGAAGCTGTCATAGCAGAGATGCGGAGATTGCCAGTAGGCTATATTTTGAAATGAAATTTACTTTCAGCACGCCAATTTGTCTTTAGCGTAGGAGTATGCTTGGTTAGGCACAAGTATCGCTGAAAGGTCTAATATATCCCCTCCCGTAAGATTCGGGGTAACAACCGGTTTAAGCCGTTGAGGGGAACAAACTTATGATTAAATGACATGAATGAACTAAAACAATTCAAGGATTTGCTTTTTAAGCAACATGAAATGGCTAAAGATGCCTTTCTCTTACCTTCTCCTATCCGTGAGGAATATATGAACGCAAAGCATGCTATAATGCAGTTTGAGAACGGATATGGAGTAAGTGTATTAAAAGGCACTTCGTTTTATTCCAACGGTATTGATACTTATGAGGTTGCAGTTCTTGACAATAATGGAATTTGCTATAACACTCCAATAACAAATGATATAATCGGCTATGTAGATGCGGATGAAGTATCTAACATAATGAAGCGAATACAAGAACTTCCAAAAAAATAATATAATGAAAACAGCCAATTTTATCATGTCTTTATTTGCCGCCTTATGTTCGTTAGGGATGATTTATGGTGCGATAGTTACGGAAAGTCCTGTAAAATGCGTATCTGTGATTATATTTTCCATTATCTTCCTGTTGTGCATAAGACTGGTAGTCCTGACATACAATGAACTGAAAGACTAATATTTTCTCTATCTATTTTTTAGTTAGTAATATTATCCGTTCATGCCGGTATGTGAATATAGGTATGAACATCCTCCGAAAGTAGCATTATGGAATGCATGTGGTAATTTAATAATAATCATATTCTTTATGTAGGTCTCATTACCCCACAAGAAGCAGGTTCGATTCCTGCCTTTCGGACTACACTTTAAATTATACGATTATGACAGTAGAAGAATTAAAAAGCATGACTCAAGAAGACCTAGTAAGGCGCGTACAAGAACTGGAAGAAGCTAACGAAAAATTAGCTGAAGAGAAAAAAATATTGTATAAAGCTTGGAGTGATTTGCAACAGAAGTTTGATCATTTCAAGAATGCGGTTAAAAGCATTGTTCTGATAATAGATTAGATATTCGTGTTTTATATTGTGTCTGTACTGGGTGTGCCGTCCGTGAGGATAGTGCACCTTTTTAATCAAAAAGGATGGTTAGCTTATCGGTTAGAGCTTCGTGTTGCGCAACCAATTGGCACGATTGAGAGGGGTTCGACTCCCTTACCATCCACGAATCATTAATTAAAATTTATGTATATGGAACAGAAAAGCATTATGCAAGAACTTAGAGAGATTCCGATAGGAAAGCACAAGGATTTCCCAATAAAGCGCATGAGAACCGTCCAAAATTATAGAACCATGCTGAACCAAGAAGGGTATTTGGAAGGGAAAATATGGGAAGCGGTCATCATCAAGGAAGAAGGCGTAATAAGAGCCAAAAGAATATCGTAGACCTTTAAACTTACACGATTATGGAAAGAGTATTTACGGAACTCACTCCCGAATGTGAGATTACAGCACGAATGTATGCACAGGGGTATGAGAAAAAAGAAATTGCAAACCTCAAATGCCGGGCGGTTAGTACAATAAACAACCAACTGCAAAAGGCTTTTGAGATTCTTCATGTGAGAAATGGAAGAGAACTGGCGACCATGCTATATGAACGAATTACGGGCTTGAAATTCACTATGGACTTTTCACCTGTTGCTCGTTCTGTTGTTGCCTGCTGTTTATTATGTGTATTCTCAATTACGTTTTATCAGGATTTCCATTCGGATATGCGTAGAGCGAGAAGGATAAGAGAAGCTAAAATAGAATATAGAATCAAAGATTATGATAGTAGCTTTAAATGACGAAATGCTATATAAAATTGCTGATAGGATATTCGCTATTGGCAGAAAACAAGGACAAATAGATACAGGACAGTTCCCTAAGTTCATATCGCAGAATAAAGCTGATTTTATATATGGAAAAGGCAATGTGAGGAAATGGATTAAGGCAGGGCTTGTAAAGAAATATAAGGATGTGGACGGTAAACCTACTTCGAGGGTAAGACTTGAAGTTATGGAGCTTGAAACTGCATCACTTAAATGTAATTGCATTTCTGATTTGTCCCCAATGGCAAAAGCGGAGATGTCTGATTTGATAAATGATTAACTGTTTAAATTTTACGATTATGTCACTGATTAAGAAAAGTAATGAATTAGTTATACCTGCCACCGTAAAGATGATGATTTACGGTCAAGCTGGTATGGGGAAAAGTACAGTAGCTTTGAGTGCTCCGAAACCTTTGTTGTTGGACTTCGACAATGGCGTTAAGCGTATGAATATGGCGCATTTGGAAAACATAGATACTGTACAGGTCACTTCATGGAGTGATGTTCAACAGGTTTTGCAGGAGGATTTGTCTGCTTATCAGACCATTGTAGTTGATACAATCGGTAAGATGATGGATTTCATCATTACTTATAAATGTGGCAGCCGCCAACCGTCTATCAGGGATTGGAGCGGTATCAATGCAGAGTTTTCATGGATGACACGAACACTTTCGGGGCTTAACAAGCACATCATTTTCGTTGCCCATCGCGACACAAGAAAAGAAGGTGATGATACGGTTTTTATCCCTGCCTTGCGTGAAAAATCCTACAACTCTATCGTTACTGAACTGGATTTGCTCGGTTATCTTGAAATGAAAAGCGAAAAAGGCGTCCAAAGACGTACTATCACTTTTGACCCAACTTCAAGAAATGACGGTAAGAATACTTGCAATCTTCCTTCAGTGATGGAAGTTCCTACCATCCTTGACAAGAATGGTAATCCAACCGCAAAGAACGACTTTATCACCGCCAAGATAATCAATTCGTATTTGGGTATGCTTGCTCTCAAGAAAGAGGCACAGGAAAAGTATGATAAAGTTATTGAAGAGATAAAAGAACAGATCGAACTTATTACGGATGCGGAATCTGCCAATAATTTTATCGCGCAAATAGATAACTTTGAGCACGTTGGCTCTTCAAAGCAAATGGCGGCAAAGTTGGTAGCTAACAAAGCGAAGTCTTTGAATCTGAAACTTAATTCAGAAAAGAAATATGAACCAGCAGCCTAAATATCGTATTTACGCAACGCTTCTTGATGCCTTTGGGGCATATCTGAATAGTGATGTGATTTGGGATAAGTACTGGGGGTGGTCAGAAAATCCACCCCATACTCCCGAAGAATTTCACGAACAACAGTTTCAAGAACTGATAGACCGGATTAACCGCAAGCCATTCGATAGCGAAGCGGCAGACCGTGGTACGGCTTTCAATGAAATCATTGATTGTATGATTGAGAACCGTAAATCTTCTATAATGGAAATTAGCAAGGCATATCACAATGACGGAAAACTTTACGGGATAAAAGCTGTTTACAACAATCGCACTTTCACTTTTCACATTGACCTTTGCCGCGAGTTTGCCAACTACTTCAAAGGAGCATTAACCCAACAAAGAGTAGAAGCCATCTTGCCTACTGCATACGGTAGTGTATTGGTTTATGGTCTGATTGACGAACTGATGCCTACCAGTGTTCACGACATCAAAACAACCGGAAGCTATACCGTAGGGAAGTTCAAAGACCATCACCAACATTTGGTTTATCCTTACGCTTTGATGAAGAACGATTCGGATGTGCGGACGTTTGAATACAACATTGTAGAGTTCAACAAAGGCGGTTATGTGGTAGATACCTATACAGAAACATACGTTTTCAATTCTGAACGTGATATTCCTATTCTTACTAATCATTGTGAGGAATTTATCCGGTTCTTGGAAGAAAACAGAGAACTTATAACCGATAAAAAGATTTTTGGAGGAGAAAATTAATGGCAAACCAAATAACCGGACGGATAATCGAAATCGGACCAACTGTTCAAATACCATCCAAAAACGGTGGTTCCTCGTTTACAAAACGGGAGTTTATTTTAGATGCTACCACTTACGACCCTTATACGGGAGAGCGTAGCGAGTATGAGAACATTATTCCCTTAGAGTTTTCGGGTGACAAGTGTACAGAACTTGACCGCTTTAATCAGGGTGATGTTGTTACTGTATCATTTGTCTTACAAGGACGTTCTTGGACGAATCAAGACGGAGAACTCAAACGTATGGCATCTATTCGGTGCTACAAAATAGATGCGCGTGGTGGTGTATCGGAATCCCGACAAACAACATCGGTACAACAGCCAGCGCCACAGTCGACCTATCAGCAACAGCCGCAGAATTTCCCGCCTCCGGTTGATGCTAATGGCAATGTAAAGGACGATTTGCCTTTTTAGCGTATGCTGTTTGACTTGAAGAATGAATATCAGATACCCAAGTTCAAGGAGTATGTAAACAAGCTGTTTAGTGAACGTGCGGTGGTGGAAGTGAAAAAGAAACTACCTAACCGCACGCTTGCCCAAAACAGCTACTTGCATCTTCTTTTAGGGTATTTCGGTAGTGAGTACGGTTGCAGTCTCGACGAAGCAAAAATTGATTTTTATAAGAGGACTTGCAACCGTGATTTGTTTGAGAGAAAGACGGTCAACAAGAAAGGTAAGGAAGTAACTTACTTAAGAAGTTCTGCCGAGCTGACAACAGGTGAAATGACTTTGAGTATTGACCGTTTTCGTAATTGGAGTGCATCAGTGGCAGGTATCTATCTGCCGGCTGCAAATGAACATCAAATGCTGATATACGCCCAGCAGGAAATACAAAGAAATCAAGAATTTATTTAGTTATGATAGAAACAAGAAAAACAGAAATCAGGTATGTGACATCTGACCCGAAAAAGATGCTCAACATGTACCTTGCAAAACGTGTTCTCAAAACATGGGAGGAGTCTTTCATTGATGAAGATACAGGTGAAACAGTAACCATCGAACGGAATGAAATTCTTTTTGACCGTGGCACGCTGATAGACCAAGACACTTTGGCGAAAATTCGTTTCAGTATGGAAGCTGACGACATTAAGGAAGTGGAAGTCAGCAACCAGAACCGCTTGGCATTCGAGAACGAGAACAAATTCTTATATCCCTATCTTGCACAGGCACAAATAGGGGACAAGAAACATAAGTTCCTGCTGTATGCCACCGGATTGGAAAATTCTTGTAGTATCTTGAAAGATTACATCGAACTAAACTATATGTTCGGATTCACCTTGACAATGGTCAAGGAGTTCGATTCTTGTGTGATTCTTACTGATAATTTGAAAGAACGCAAGGTAGATGATGCCACCCTCGAAGAATTAAAAGATACATTCCTTTTAAACGATTCTGTAACGGAAGAAGATGAAGAAGAGGGAGATTCCAAGCCCAATGAAAAGAAATTCTATCAGATTGAGATGAAAATCACATTCACGGATGGGGAGAATGAAGACGAGAGAG
>ENA-OPSH01000485-OPSH01000485.1-human-gut-metagenome-genome-assembly--contig:-NODE-485-length-22478-cov-2.784864_pt1 | contig 22478 bp, 35 predicted proteins | sample MGYA00241802_ERZ501895 | MGnify/ENA primary metagenome ERZ501895 (study PRJEB25962, sample SAMEA2042304) | human gut metagenome | biome: human gut; feature: human-associated habitat; material: faeces...
TAGGAGTGAATATCATGAATCTGAATATGCAAGCTTTTAACATCAACACGCTGCTTGGCGGTCTCGATAAAGTCCGGGACGTCATGGGTGTTTACCAGCAGCAGCTTCTTCTGATTGTGATTGTTTTTGCCCTGCTGAACTGTTTCTTCGGCTATGCGCTCCGCAAGCTCTGGAGCGTCATTCCCGGATTTTTTCTCGGCGCGGCCGCTGGTTATGCAGCGGGTACCTACACGAATCAGACCACGACGATCACCCTGGCGCTTGCCGTCGGCACCGGTCTTCTGACCGCAATCATTGCCTTCGTCCTCTACCGGATCGGACTTTTTCTTCTGATCTGCGGGCTCGTCGGCTTTTGCCTCTGGCATCTCGTTAATCCAAACGATACCACAGGTTATGGACTCGTCGCCCTCGTCGCTTTCGTGATCGGCCTGATCTGCGTTCCGTTCGAACGCATTTCCGTAATCCTGGTCACCTCCATCTGCGGCGCCCTCACGACGATCCGCATGGCATATTTCTTCAAGGACCTCGATCTGAACATGATGTTCTGGATTGCCTCTGCCATTCTCGCCGCAGCAGGCATGCTCTTCCAGTTTAAACCGTGGAAAGAGGCGGACTACTGGGAGGATGACGACGAAGAAGAACGCGAACACCGTGCAAAAGCGCGCGCCAGACGGAAGCGCAGATCCGGCACGATCTGCAAATCGCAATCGGGGAACTGGTGGACGCCATCGCATCCATCAAGTCCAAGGGATACAGCACCGAGCAGGTGCACGAAAGGAGAACAAGGAAGATGACTGAGGAAAAAATCGCAAGAGCAAAGGAGCTGCGGGCACAGGGCTGCACCCTGTCCCACATTGGCAGGGAGCTGGGAGTATCCGCTGTCACCGTTAAAAATGTGCTGGACAAGGCAAAGGAGGAGCAGGAAGTCCCGCCTGCTCCCACCCTGAAAGCGCCGGAGGAGCAGGTGCCCGGATCCGTCCTGCGCTGCATCCAGGACGCAATCGACGACAAGCTGCGGCTGATTGAGGTCTATGAGGCACGAAAGGAGGAGGCAAAGGCGGAGCTGGCAGAGCTGCGAGGCTACGTCCGAGCCTACCAGCGGGGTTAATCCCCGCATCGGTAATGCGGCCAAAGGCGGTGGCAAGCCCGCAAGAACGCAGAGCCACGATAAAAAATAAGGAGGATCATGAAATGGACAAAATCAATATGGACGCAGTCCTGGAGGACATCCTGGCGGTCAAGTCCCTGGAGCAGGATATCCGGGCGGTCAAGGAGGCACAGGACGCCGCCAAGGCACGGATCAAGGACACCATGACCCAGTTCGGGCTGGAGGAGCTGACGGTGGATGTATTTACCGTGCGGTACAGGGACGTTACCACATCCCGGTTCGACAGCAAGCGGTTCAGCCAGCAGCATAAGGCGCTGTATGAGGACTACCTGACCAGCAGCACGTCCAAGAAGCTGACCATCAGCTGAGGTGGCGCATGACGAAGGAACAATGGTCGGCGGTAGAGCAGAAGATCCTGAACTACTCCTACACGATTGCAAGGATCCAGGCGGATGGTCATGTTCTAAGCCTGAGCATGCAGCGGGATAAGATGCAGCTGGTGATCGTGGTGTACGTGGACGGCAAGATCGATTACCACTGGCTGCGAGAGGATTGCGAGATCCGCAGGAAGTTTTTCCAGCAAAGAAAGCGCAGCCTGCTGACCCAGAAGGATCGGGAGCGGCTGAAACGGGAGAAGAAGTCGATCCGGGAGGAGATCACGGCACAGGCCACCTACTACAGCTATTCCCCCTACTGGACATCCTTCACCGCCCTGCGGCGGCACCTGGAGAAAAACTGCGAGAGCATCACGCCATATGAGGAGGGAGAGCATGCGGACACCGACCCCGACGGGGAATCCGTTATTTGATGAATTCTGGGAGGCCTACCCCAAGAAGGTGGCCAAGCCCAAAGCAATCCGGGCGTTTGCCAGGCTGCATATGACCCGGGAACTGCTAGATATCATCCTGGCAGACATTCGGTGCAAACAGCGGACAGAACGTTGGAAGAAGCAGGACGGGCTGTATATCCCCTACCCGGCATCGTACCTGAATGACCATCGGTGGGAGGATGAGGTCACGCTGCCCCAGCAGCCGGAGCAGTCCCACAGCTACAACCTGGATGACTACAAGTCCCTGATGAATCGGTTCTAGCCATGGCTGCGAAAAAGTACATGAACATTGGCCGCAACAAGCACGCAGTAAGCTACATAGACGCATACGGCAGGCGCTGGATTGCCTGCCCTGACTGCGTTATGATCGCCGGGTGCAGCATTGGTCAAAGGGTGCTGGCGGGCAGCGATGAGGAATACGGATGCTGTGCTGGAGCGCTGGCACCGGGCAAAAAAATGAAGGGAGAATCAGAGTATGGTGGATTTTAAAAGCAACGAAGAAGCAATGGCAACATTCTGCAGTACGAGCATAGCTATTTTGCAAACGTGTGGACTGGAGGAGGCCACCGTCTCATTCACAGACGCTTCCGGGGAGCACTATGAAGTGGTGATCCGGAGAGCCGGCAGCGCAGCTGACGAGGAGGACGACACATGATCTACCGGGTGTGGCGCATCAAGAACCGGATCACCGGTAGGTATCTTGCCGCCCAGCGAGAGGGCGGCACAGTCGTCTATCTGGTTTTTCTGGCTGAACAGGCGGCAATGCAGTACATCACAGACAGGAGGTTGAACGCCCGGATCTTCCGACCCTGTGCATCGTACAAACAGGGCACGAGATAAGGAGGGATGCAGAATGGCACTATTCCTGATTGGCCTGATCCTGGGCGGCATCACCGGCGCCCTGATCATGGCTGTATTGATCGGAGGTAACAGCGATGACGACGATATCAACTAGCCAGATATCCAGGATCTACGCCGCAGCCCGGGATCTGGGCATGTCCACCAAGGGCGAGAGCGACGACCTGCACACCCTGGTGTATGCCGTCACCGGCAAGGACAGCATCCGGCAGCTGACCGCCGCAGAAGCCAGGGAGGTGATCCGGGAGCTGGACAAACGGAGCGTCCCGGCAGACACCCATCGGCGCAGGCCTGCCCCGAACCCCAGCGTATACCCACCGGGACAGATGACCCCGTCCCAGATCAATAAATGCTGGCGGCTGATCTACAGTGTGTGTGCTTCGGATCCGTCAGATGTGCCGCCGGCGGATCGGCTGGCAGGTGCAGCGGAGCGATTCATCGGGCAGCGGCCCAACATGATGGCGAAAAACCCGTTCCGGTTCTTCACACAAGAGCAGGGATCCCAGCTGATCGAATCCTTGAAGCGGTTGGAGTATTCAGCGGAAGTGAAGAAGCTGAAGCGGGACAGGGAGGGGTGAGCATATGACAGATCAGGAGCTGATCTGTGCCCTGCGCCGGTTAATGGTGGAGACCGGCAGTCTGGCGTGCTTGGGCTGCGGACATGAGCATAGTTGCGGAATTCATGGCTGTGCCGTCATTCGCCGGGCGGCGGAACGGCTGGCAGAGCTGACACGGGAAAAGAGCTAATCGGTGTGTAGATGGGAGGCAGCACATGGATCACAATGACATTGAAATGACGGATCTGGAGGGCGAGCAGCGGGAGCTGGCGGAAACGGTGGGGATCACCGCGTATAGAAAGCTGGTGCAGGTCTATGCAGGACAGTTTGTCTATATTTCCAAATCAGAAACTGTCCTGCTGAAAAAACGGAATCAGCGAATCCGTGCAGAATACACCGGGCAAAATGTCCGGGAGCTGGCAATCAAATACAATCTGTCCGAAAGCACGATCCGGGTGCTGACCTCCACGGAAAAGAAACGCATCGACAACGAGCCAACAGAAGGGCAGATGCCCCTGTTGTAGTATTATTTTCAGACTGTTATAGCCTTTTTTGCGGCGCATTTATTATATGGTATAGTTTGATCAAGAGAGATCGAGCTATACCATTTTTGTTTGGAGGATAGATCATGGACATCAACGTAATCGTGGCTGTGGTGGAGGGCATCATCAGCCTGGCAGTGGGGGCACTGACATTCTTCCTGCGCAGGACAATCACGGAGCTGGACAAATGCCGGGAGGATATCGCCAAGGTCAAGGAGGACTACATCACCAAGGAGGATTTTTTCCGGGAGCAGGCGGATACCCGCCGGAAGCTGGATCGGATCATGGACATCCTGCTGGAGATCCGGGGAGGTAAGTAAGATGGACGAAAAAGAACAGATCCGCCGGCGGATCGCAGCCGGCAATTTCGTGGCTAACAACGGCAGGGTGCTGCGTACCATCAATATCCTGCGATATGACTACAAAAAGCTGCGTGAGATCGAATACGCCCTGCCGGATATGGAGCATGGAGAGATCGTGGACAGCGTCAACTACCTGGCGGAATGCGGCTACATCAAGCTGCGGCATGTGGTGTCCCAGCAGCCTGCTGCCCTGTCGGACACCAGGTGGGAGGAGATCGAAGCCAAACTGACCGCTGACGGCATCCGGCTGCTGGCAGGCTGCAAGCAGGACGCATGCGTGGAGGTGTAGGCCATGGCCAATCGCCGACACGCCATCATTGACCAGTTAGAGCCGCAGATTCAGGAAACCGTCAAAGAAATGCTCCGGGCGAATTTCACATACAAGGATATCGTGGATTACCTGGCATCCAACGGCACCCAGGTGTCCCAATCGGCAGTTTGTCGGTATGCGGCAAGGTTTGCGGAGACCACCGAGGCGCTGCGGATGGCACAGGAAAATTTCCGTGGTATCATGGAGGAAACCGCCAAGTACCCCAACCTGGATCCTACGGACGGTATCCTGCGCCTGATCAGTCACCAGCTGCTGGACGCCATCAACGGCATGCCAGAGGAGCAGCGGCAGGCCAAGAATTTCGATGAATTGATCAAATCTGCTGTAGCCCTGACCCGGGCAGTGGCATACAAGAAGCAGGTGGATGTGCGCAGCAAGGAACTGCTGGAGAACGGGGCTGACCAGTTTGCTGGAGCATTGTTTGACGCCATGGCAACGGAGCGTCCGGAGCTGTACAAGCAGCTACGGGCATTCCTGGACGAAAAGAAGGAGAAATCGCCATGATGTATGTGCTGCAGACCAAGCCCGGCCAGGATGACTGTGCTGTCCGGAACCTGGAGCGGCTGGGCTACCGAGCCTATGCCCCAAGGCGGATCGCACTGCACCGGAGGGGCGGCACCTGGTGGGAGGCGGAATACCCGGTATTCCCGGGATATGTGTTCCTGGATGACCTAGAACTGACGGACGTGGACTATCATCGGATCATGCCCTGTGTGGGGGTCATTCGGTTCCTGGGGCACGGCGCCCCGGAGCCGCTACCGGAACACGAAGCAGAATACATCCGATGGCTGCACAACGGCGGAAAGCCCATCGCCCCCTCCGAGGTCCGGATCCGGCCGGACGGCAGCATGCAGTGTGTGTCCGGGCTGATCAGCAGCTACGCCGGGCGGGTGGAACACAATTCACGGCAGCGGCGGGCAACGATCCGGATCAGCATTGCAGGCAAACTGCACCGCATTACATTGGCGGTGCGATACGTCCAACAAACCGACCTGATGGCAGACCCCGGGGTTGATACGTCCCCCGGTGTCGCACAGGATTGCATGATGCCAGTCACCTGATTTCAACCTGGAATCAGGAATGGCGGAGCATGCCTGTTTAAAATCGAATTTACGCTGTTTAAAATCGTTTAAACGATTCCGCCCATGAAATGATACCCTCAGAAACAGACACGCCTTACAGCGCATTGTAGGGCGTGTTTTTACGCGTGAAAGGAGATGCCCTGCATGGGAGCATTGAAGGACGCAGGGATCCGATCCCTGCAGGACAATCTGGCAGCCTACGACGCTGCCAGAAAACAGGAGGAAAAACAGGATGCAAACAGCCTGAAATCCCTGTTTGATGCCTATTTAAACACAAAAAGCAAAGCGAAACGGGAACGTATGCTGAAAGAGTTTTCCGAGCGAAGACTGGAGTTTGCAGCCTATCTGCAGGCACATCCGGAATTGGTAGCCGCAGAAACCAAGCGTGCCTTGATCACGGCAGCCTTGGGCGGCGAATATGTGGAGACGGAAACCGGCGTGGATTCCGCCGGCAGACGGCACAAGCGCCGCCGGGTGCGGCAGGTAGCGCCCAACCTGCAGGCAATCCTGCAACTGCTGGAATCGGATGTGACGCCAAAGCCGGAAAATAATCTGCTGGAAATTATCCGAGAGGGACTGGAGGCAGAAGATGAGGTATAAAACCATGTCCCCCAAGCAGCGAAAAGCCATGCTGTGGTGGGCAGATCCCCGGACAGAATCCTACGATGCGATTATCTGTGATGGCTCTGTCCGGAGTGGCAAAACCATGTCCATGTCGGTGGGGTTCCTGATCTGGTCCCTGTCCCGGTTTGATCATCAGACGTTTGCGCTGTGTGGCAAGACCATTGACAGCCTGAGACGCAACGTGATCACGCCGCTGCAAACCTGGGTGGAGGGGATCTTCGAGATCCGCCAGTACGTCAGCCGCAACTATCTGGAGATTACGGACGGTAGCCATGCCAATCGGTATTATCTGTTCGGCGGAAAGGACGAATCCTCTGCTGCCCTGATCCAGGGCATTACCCTGGCAGGAGCCTTTCTGGATGAGGTTGCCTTGATGCCCCGGTCATTTGTGGAACAGGCAGCAGCCAGATGCTCCGTCAGCGGATCCCGGCTGTGGTTCAACTGCAACCCGGATAGCGCAGAGCACTGGTTCTACAAGGAGTGGATCTGCAAAAAAACGGAAAAGAACGCCTTGCATCTGCATTTTACCATGCAGGACAACTACGCCCTGGACAAGAAGATCCGGGAACGCTATGAGCGCCTGTACACCGGCGTGTTTTACGACCGCTACATCAAGGGCTTGTGGTGCATGGCGGAAGGTCTGGTGTATCCAAACTGGTCAGACCGATACGTGTTGCACGGGGATATCCGGCTGTCCCAGGACGTGGAGTGGTACATCTCCATCGACTACGGCACCATCAACCCGTTTTCAGCCGGATTATGGGCGGTCAGCCCACGGAACGCCATCCGGGTAGCAGAGTACTATTTTAACAGCAAAGAAGAACGTACCATGCGGACGGATGAGGAGCACTACGCCGCCCTGGAGCAGCTGGCAGGCGACCGACCGATCCAGCATGTGATCGTAGACCCTTCCGCTGCCAGCTTCATCGAGTGCATCCGCCGGCATGGCCGATTCTCCGTGCGAAAAGCCCACAACGAGGTGCTGCCCGGCATCAGCCGGACGGCGACCCTGATCCAGAACGGCAGGATTCTGATTCATGAAGGCTGCCGGGGCATTCTGCGGGAATTCGCCCTGTACCGGTGGGACGACAAGGCTACGGACAAAGTAATCAAGGAAAACGACCACTGTATGGATGAGCTGCGGTATCTGGTGAACACGGTACTGCGGCGCACGATCCTGGCAGACATAGGAGGTGATGCGCATGATTAACAAATCGGAAATCGAAAAGGCCACCGGCATCCGGATTGCCATGAGCGGAGAGATGCGGGACAGGATCCGGCTGTGGCGAAACATGCTGTGCAACGAGCAGTCCTGGGTCAGCAATCGTGTCCGTGGGCTGCGGCTGCCGGTGAAGATCGTGGACGAATTTGCCCGGCTGATCCTGTTCGGCGCGTCCGTATCCGTCAGCGGATCCCGACGGGGCGCATACATCGACCAGGTTCTGCAGCAGACCATGACGGACGCAAAGAAATGGGTGCGCCTGATGTGTGCCGCCGGCGGCGTGGTGCTGCGACCGGTGTATGACGGGCACCAGATCCGGGTCAATTACATTACGGCGGACAAGATCTACCCCATTTCCTACGATGATGACGGCAGACTGATTTCTGCCGTATTTCTGGACACCTACCGGAATGGAGATCGGTTTTATCACAAGCTGGAGATTCACGAATTTCACCCGAACGGCACAGGCAGGATCCGCAATCAGGTGTTTCAGTCGCCTAGCGGAGACATGCTGGGAGATCCATGCTCTCTGCGACAGACAGGGCTGTGGGCAGACCTGGAGCCGGAACGCAGCTACATGGATCTTGGCGGTCCCCTGTTTGCCTACATGTCCATCCCGGCGATCAACACGGTGGATCCGGACAGCCCCATGGGCATGTCCGTGTATGCCGAGGCGGTTGACCTGATCCGAGATGCGGACCAGCACTGGGAAAAAATTAAGTGGGAGTTTGAGGCCACCCAGACCGCCATTGATGCACCGGCAGATTTTCTGAAGCCCACCCCCTCCGGGCTGATCCTGCCGGATACTGCAAATCGCCTGTACCGGCGGTACAACGCAGATCCGTCGGACGCCCAGCTGGGGCTGCAGATTTTCAGCCCCCAGATCCGGGACACATCCCTGTTCCACGGACTGGACGGCATTTTCAAACGGATCGAATTCAACTGTAACCTGGCATATGGGATGCTGTCAGATCCGCAAAATGTGGAAAAGACCGCTGAGGAGGTGCGGGCATCCAGGCAGCGCTGCTACAGTGCTATTTCTGATATTCAGGGCAACATCCGTGCCGGACTGCGGCAGCTGACCAGTGCCATCAATGACTGCTGTGCCGTGTACCAGCTGACGCCCCCGGGCAGATACCATGAATGCTATGAATTCGGCGATGGGGTTATGGAGGACCCGGACAAGGAGTTTGCACGCCGGATGCAGATGCACACTGCCGGGCTGCTGTCGGATACAAAATTCATAGCATGGTATTTCGACTGCGACGAATCCAAGGCAGCGGAATACAAGGCAGCTGCATCCACCCTGTTTGCAGGCGGTGATATCTGATGCTGACGCCGGACTACCTGCTGCACTGCACGGACTCCCTGACGGAGCTGCTGGATGCATACGACAATGCGGTTGTATCGGACATCGCCCGGCGCATTGTCAAAACCGGATACGTCACCGAAACCGCCAAGCACCAGCTTAGGCAGGCACAGCAAATGGGGCTGCTGTATGAGGACATCATCCGGGAGATTGCCCAGCGGACGAACGCCACGGACAGCATGGTGCGGACGCTGTTTGAGGATGCCGGGGTGGAAACCGTGCAAACGGATAATCGGCTGTACACCGCTGCCGGGCTGCAGACCACCGATCTGCGTGCATCCCCGGCCATGCTGCAGATGCTGCAGGCTGGCTACGAGAACACCCTGGGCACCATGCACAATCTGACCCTGACCACCGCCAACACGGCGCAGCAGGCCTACATATCCGCCTGTGACCTGGCCATGCTGCAGGTGCAGTCCGGGGCAATGTCCTACCAGCAGGCCATCCGGGCTGCCATCCAGTCCGCTGCATCTGACGGCACCCGGGTACTGTATCCATCCGGCAGGACGGATCGCATTGAGGTGGCAGTGCGCCGGGCGGTGCTGACGGGGGTGGCAAAAACCTGCCGCACCATCGGGGAATACAATGCCGCATCCTGCGGCTGTGACCTGATGGAGCTGTCCGCCCATGCCGGAGCAAGACCCTCCCACGCCCGATGGCAGGGGCAGCTGGTCAGCTTGTCCGGAAAGAAAGGATATCTATCAAAGGACGATATCGGCTACGGATCCGGGGACGGATTCGGCGGCTACAACTGCCGGCATGACTGGTATCCGTTCTTCCCGGGTATCTCCCAGCGAAACTACAGCCAGGAGAAACTGAACCAACTGGAAACCATGACGGTCAACTACAACGGGCAGGAGATCCCCTACTACGATGCCACCCAGGAGCAGCGGCGGCTGAAACGCCGGGTGCGGGACTGCAAGCTGCGGCTGTCTGCCACGGATGCAGCCCGGCAAGAAACAAAGGACCCAAAGCTGCGTGCCCAGCTGGATGAGGATTTTGCAAAGCAATCCAAAGCCCTGCGGGAAGCACGGGACAAGCTGGCGGATTTCCAGACCGGCACCGGTCTGCTGCCGGATACATCCCGTACACAGGTGTACGGCTTCGGCCGTAGCATTGCCCAAAAGGCTGTTGCCGCCCAGAAACGGGTTGACAAATCCGGTGGAGGTGGTATAATAACATCAAACAAGCAATGCGTAATTCATGGGAACAAGATCAATAAGTTTTTCTTATCTCCGGGAGCAAAGCATGCACAGGAATTTTTTGATGTTGGTTATTCACCGGATGATTTCGATGCACTAAACCATGACCTTGTGGACGGATTCGACTACAATCAAGCCATGGATAAACGTGTATTTGACAACGGCGTTGAAAAATTCAGCGTATTCATGTTCCTGGGAAAAGGAGAGCAGAAGAAACGCTTCCGGACCGTATGGCAAAAGGACACGCCCAACAGTGTTCCGAGAATTATCACTGCACACAGAGAGGACTGAGTATATGATTGAATTGTATGACATTGTAAAAATCAAGTCAACCGGTATAACCGGCACTGTTGTAGATGTAACGCGCGTAAATAACGAAACCGTTTACACAATAGAAAGCAATACAGAGAACACACCCGGCGGATACGGTGGGAAGTGGAAGTTGTTTGAGTGCAAACGAGCGGATGTCGAAAAGATCAGCACCCCCTAGGGGTGCTTTTCTTATGCCATAAACCGCATTGAAACGTCCTTTTCAGGGCGTTTTCTTTATGGTCAAAGGAGGTTACCATGATCCACAACCGCAGTCCCTCTTGCGCCTGACAGCAGGCGCTATTTTTATACCCAAACACAGAAAGGATGAACAGAATGGAAAAACAGTTTCTGACGGATCTGGGCATTGCAGATGACATTGCCGACCAGATCATCACCCAGGCAGCGACAGAGGTCAAGGCTGCCGCTGAGGAGACCGCCGGGATCCAGGCGCAGCTGGAGGAAACCAACAAGCAGATTGCCGGGTTCAGGGAAATGGACATCGACAGCATCAAGGCTGCTGCGGAGGACTGGAAAACTAAGTACGAAGCCGCAGAAGCGGACAAGACCGCCATGCAGCACAAGCACAGGCTGGAGGGCTATGTGAAGGGGCTGGGTCTCCGGGACGACGTGTACGAGGCGCATGTCACCAAGCAGCTGACGGACGCAGGGCTGCAGTTCGATGATGCGGGCAAGCTCATTGGTGGCGACGATATCGTCAGCAAGTTCCGGGAGAGCCACCCGGGCGCATTCCTGGATACCAAGCCGGAAGCCCGTGTGGTGGCATCCACTATGCACCATGAACCGGCTGCCAACAGCGTGGAGGCAGCATTTTACGCCAAGAACCCCGGCCTTGCGCCGAGAGACTAAGGAGGAATCAATATGGCACACGAACAGCAGGAACGCTACTCTGACCTGGTTCTCGCCAAGCTGCGAGACAGCCTGGTGCTGAAGGACGGCGTAGTTTTCAACAACGACTACGAGGGCAAGCCCAGCGCCGGATCCGTCAAGATCCCGGTACGGGATACGGAGGTGCAGGTGTCGGATTACGACAAAGCTGCCGGCATCACCGCCACCAACGGTACCACCACCTATCAGACCCTGACCATCAACAAGGACAAGGCTGTGGGAGAAATCATTGACGGCTACGATGCCGAAGCCGTACCTGCCAATCTGGTGGCGGATCGGCTGGACAGTGCAGGCTATTCCCTAGCCAAAACCGTTGATACCGACAGTGCGACCGTGCTGCTGGCAGAGGGCACTGCATACAACGCAGCCAGCGTGGATTCGAGCAGTGCTTACGATCTCATCGTAGACGTTCGCCGTGCAATGAGCAAGGCCAATGTGCCCACGGATGGCAGATATCTGCTTGCCACGCCGGACTTCTATGCCATGCTGCTGAAGGACAAGGATCATTTTGTGGGGGCTTCCGGTCTTGGTGATCAGATCAAGCAGACCGGCGCTGTGGGCAAGATCGCCGGGTTTACGGTGTACGAGTTCAATGACGACACCGCAGGTCTGATGTTTATCGCCGGGCATCCCCGGTTTGCAGCCCGGGTCAAGGAATTTTCCGTGCCGGTCAAGCTGGAGGATCTGAAGGACGGCAAGCACATCGGCGCAAGCTGGGTCAACGGCCGCATGGTTTATGCCCACAAGGTGCTGCGCCCCAAAGCGATCCAGAACGTATATGCACCGGGCAGTCTGACCGCCACCCTGGCAAAGGGCAGCGCCGAGGGCACCACCATCGCCACCATCAGCGCCGGAAACACCGGAACCACCTACGCCTACAAGGTGAACCCCACTGCCCGTGCAACCTACAACCAGACATCCGGTAGCTACAGCGGAACGGCGCTGACCTCCGGCACAACTGAAATTGCCGTCAGCGTGGGCGACGTGATAGAGATCGTCAACCTGTCCAGTTCCAAGGTGGTGGCTGTGACCTATGTCACGGCAGCGGCGGACAAGATCAAGTAGTCGGAGGTGACAGACATGTACGCTGACTATGATTACTACCGCACCTTGTACGGGGGTAAGCTGTCCGAGGAGGAGTACACCTTTGCGGCCGCCCGGGCGTCGGAATACCTGGCGTCTGTGACCCACGACCGCATTACGGAGGATATTCTGGCGGACGATACCACCGGCAGGGCGGTAAAAATGTGCTGCTGTGCCATGGCGGATCTGATCCAGAAGCAGGAACAGCGGGACGGCAAGACCGCCGAAAAGGTGGGCGACTATTCCGTATCCTATGCCGACAGCAGCACCAACCAGACTACCCGGCAGAAACGGCGGTACGAGCTGGCGTACATGTATCTGTCCCGGTACGGACTGATGTTTCGGGGGGTGGAATGATGTACACCAACGCAGACTGTACGGTTTACAACCGGCAGTTAGATCGAAAAAACCGCCGGGATACCTGGGTGCGCACTCAGATCCGGGGAGTGTTCTGGGACGGCAGCCATGCCCACCGGCACGGGGACAAGGGGGATATCACGGCGAATAATGTGACCGTGTACATCCCGGCGGATGCATGTGAAAAGCCCTACAAGCCGTCCAAGGACTATGCGTCGGATCCATCCGGCGCATACACCCTTGCGCCCGGTGACCTGATCATCCGGGGCCTGATCGAGGAAGACATCGGCACTGACACTACCGTGGCTGCGTTGCTGCAAAAGTACGATGATGCCTATACCATTCTGTCCTGCGAGGACAATCGTTACGGCAGTTCAGATCTGCAACATTTCTGCGTAAAGGGGTGACGGCATGGCAATGGAGATCAAGACACCCAGAGGGGTGGTGTCCGTTTCAAAATCCGGAAAGGCCAAACTGACCTGGAGTGAGGATTTTTCCAAGCGTCGGGGTGAGCAGTTTGACGCGGTGCAGAAGATGGTGGACAGAGAGGTGCTGCGCCAGTCAGACCCCTATGTGCCCATGCGCACCGGTATGCTGAAAAAATCCGGCATCCTGGGCACCGTCATCGGGGAAGGCATTGTAAAATACATTGCCCCCTATGCTAGACAGAACTACTATACAAACACCGGACGTGGCCGGGAGGGCACCCAGAATGGTGGCATGCGGGGCAAGTACTGGTTTGAGCGCATGAAAGCCGATCACAAGGATGAGATCCGGGAGAAATCGGGAGGCAAGCTGAAATGAAGTCCATTATTGAAGCCATCGTTGACTATGTGGCGGGCTGCCCTCTGTTGGAGGATGGGCGACTGAACCTGGATTATCTGGGGGCGGACCCCATTGAATATGTGGTGGAATCCGTCCCCTGCGACCCGGTGTACACCCAGTACACGGACGGCGGCGGCCTGTGGCAGTACCTGTTCGTGTTTGCATCCCGGGAGGCATACGGCACGGACACGGTGCAGAATCTGGCAAACAGCCAGTTCTACGAGCAGTTTGCAGAATGGCTGCGCCAGAACAATGATGCAGACATCCTGCCACGGCTGCCGGCGGGCTGCACCGCCCAGACCATAGAACCCACCACCGGCGGATATGTGCTGCTGGAAGACACCAACCACAATGCACGATATCAGATTCAGTGCAGATTATTGTACACAAAGGAGGAATAACCATGGGAAAACTGGTGAAACGATCCCAGCGGCGGGCATACTACGGGGTGCCCGCCGCGGAACCCGGGACAACCACATATACCCGGATGACCAAATTCACGTCACTGAGCAAATCAAAAAACCCGAAAACCTACAGCCGTCAGTATGTGGATGAGGATGCCGCCATCGAGGATGTAGTGGGGTATGCGGAATCCATCTCCTATGCGTTTGATGAAGAAGTCGGCAACACCGTGCATGCGGACATTGCCAACATCGCCGATGAGGAGCAGCTGGGAGAGGACGCTGTCCGGGAGATCATTGTGGTATTCCTGGATCAGGAGGGAGAAACCAGCGGATCCAAGCGGGCGGTCAAGCGTTCCTATGCCGTCATCCCCAACGGAGAGGGCGACAAGGTGGAGGCATATACAAGAGCCGGCGATTTCAAATGCCGGGGGCCACAGGTATTCGGCGAGGTCACATCCACCGATGATTGGAAAACCGTCACATTCACCGCGGACACGTAATGTGCCCGCAGTTTTTTAAGGAGGAGAGCCAATGAACCAGGAAGATCTGACAAAGTGGGAAATCAACGGCACCACCCTGGTGCTGGACATTGACGACATCGGCGATCTGGAACGCTACGAGCGGGCGTTCCAGCAAATGGGGGAGGCGGCAAAGCAGATCCCCAAGGACGGAACTGCATCCGAGATCACCAGGGCATACTGCACCACGTTCTACAGCATGTATGACTGCATCTTCGGGAGCGGCACCGCTGAGAAGATCCACAGCAAGAAATACAGCGCTGCGGAATGTGAGACAGTCTATGCGTCATTCCTGGCGTTTGTATCCGCCCAGCGAACCGCCCGGGATGCGGCCAGGGCGCAGATTGCCCGGTATCTGCCCCAGAACCGTGCCCAGCGGAGGCGGCAGAAATGATCAATTTACTGTTTGATCCATTGCCCGAATGTGTGCAGGTGGATGGGGTGGACTATCCGGTGGTGACGGATTTCCGAGACTGGATCGCATTTGCGGATCTGATTCTGGATCCGGGCATATCCCAGCAGAACAAGGTGGCAGCAGCCATGCAGTGGTATCCGGACGCCAGACCGCCGGATGCCACCAAGGCACTGCATGCCCTGAAATGGTTCTTTACGGCAGAACCCCTGCTGACCGGGCGGCAGCAGCGGCGCATGAGCGGCAAGTCATCCAGACCTGTGCTGTCCTACAGCCAGGATGCGGCATACATACTGGGTGCATTCCGCCAGTGCTACGGCATGGATCTGATCCGGATCGATTACCTGCACTATTGGGAGTTCCGCAGTCTGATGCAAGCGCTGCCAGAGGACTGCCCGCTGAAAAAACGCATGGCATACCGGGCGGCGGATCCCACCCGGATCCGGGATGATGCGGAACGGGATCGGGTACGGCGGATTCAGGCGGAGATCGCCATTGAATATGAATGTGACGACGAGGAAATTGCAGACGCTTTCCTGTAGGAGGTGAACGCATGCGGGATATTGCATTTCCGCCAATTCGGAGAGATTGGCTACGATGTCCACACTGCGGGGCAAAGCTGATTCTGTACGATAATACCGCTAGCTGCAGCGGTGTATTCATTAAATGCCGCAGAGGATGCGGCAGAGAAGTGGAAGTAAAAATCAAAAAAGGAATACCGGAAAGATAGTGCATTGAGCCATAGCGCCGCACAATCCGCCATAAGGAGGGATTGGTGTGGCGTTTGATGGTTCATTGAAATTTGACACCGCCGTGGACAGCAAGGGGTTCCAGGGTGGGATTGAGAAAATCGGTTCCCTTGCGGCGGTGGGCTGTAAGGCAGTTGCCGGCGCATTTGCAGCAGCCTATGCAGCTGCCGGAGCTGCGGTAGTCGGACTGACCAAAACCGCCGTAGAAAACTATGCAGACTACGAGCAGTTGGTAGGCGGTGTGGAAACCCTGTTCAAGGACAGCGCTGACACAGTCATGGGCTATGCCAACGCTGCTTTTGAAACTGCCGGACTGTCCGCCAATGCCTACATGGAGACGGTCACGTCATTCTCCGCATCCCTGCTCCAGTCCCTGGGCGGCGACACGGCGGAAGCGGCGGACAAGGCCAACATGGCAATCGTGGACATGTCCGACAATGCCAACAAAATGGGCACGGACATGGTATCCATTCAGAACGCCTACCAGGGGTTCGCAAAACAGAATTACACCATGCTGGACAACCTGAAACTGGGATACGGCGGCACCAAAAAGGAAATGGAGCGGCTGCTGGCGGATGCGCAGAAGATCTCCGGCGTGAAGTACAACGTGGAATCGTTCTCGGACATCGTGGATGCCATCCATGTGATCCAGACGGAAATGGACATCACCGGCACCACCGCCAAGGAAGCATCCACTACCATCCAGGGTTCGGTGAATGCCGCCAAATCCGCCTGGACAAACTGGGTGACCGGTCTGGCTGATGATTCCCAGGATTTCGGGCAGCTGACGGAAAATCTGGTCAACAGCGTGGTGACCGCCGGGGAGAATATCATCCCCCGGATCGAGGAAACCCTGCCCAACGTGGTCAACGGACTCAACGTGCTGATCAGCACTGCGGTGGACATGCTGCCGGATCTGCTGCCCCAATTCGCCCAGATGGGCGCAGATGCCATCGGCGCAGTCACATCCGCCCTGAGTAACGCAGACGGACTGGCGGACGCAGTCGCCCAGATGGGGATCATTCTCCTCAATTCTGCCGTGGAGCTGCTGCCGGAATTCGTGAATGTGGGCATCAGCCTGCTGGAATCCCTGATCGGGGCATTGCTGGACAATATCGACGCAATCGTAGACGCTGCCATTGAAATCGGCATGGCGCTGATTTCGTCATTCATTCAGGTGATCCCGGAGCTGATCGTTGCCGGAATCGAAATCATCGCCGCCCTGATCGATGGCATTGCCCAGTCCCTGCCGGAACTGATCCCGGCAGCCAAGGAGGGCATCATGACCATCCTGCAGGCAATCCAGGACAATATCCAGACAATCCTGGCAGCCGGCATTGAAATCCTGATCGCCCTGATCGACGGCATCACTGAAATGATCCCGGAGCTGATTCCGGTAGCAGTGGAATGCATTTTTGCCATTGTGGACGGGTTGCTGGAGAACCTCCCTGAGTTGCTGACTGCTGCCGTACAGATCATTCTGGCGCTGGCGCTGGGGCTGATCGATGCGATCCCGGATCTGATCGGATACATCCCGGAAATTGTAAGCGCCATTGTGGAGGCTATCATTGATAACCTTCCTCTGTTAATCACTGCATGCTTTGAGATCATGCTGGCTATCGGGACGGGATTGCTGGATTGCATTGGACAGCTGACGCAGAATATTCCGGAAATATTGACGAAATTAAAGGATGAATTCCTGGATCACGACTGGTCAGAAATCGGATCCAACATTATTGACGGTATCAAAAACGGACTGATCGACGCCGGGAAAAACCTGTGGGAGGGCGCAAAGGAAACGGTCACCGGACTGGTGGACGGCATTACAGATTTTTTCGGCATTCACTCCCCTTCCCGCCTGATGCGTGACCGGGTGGGTGTCAACATTGCCGCCGGCATCGGGGTAGGGTTCGAGGAGGAAATGGGCACAGTGACAGACGACGCAGTAGCAGCTATGGACGACATGGTGGCCACTGTGAACAGCGATGTTTCTGCCGCATACCGCCCCCAGTACGGGGACGTGATCCACGATGATCACAGCCGCAGCAGCTCCGTGGTGCAGACGGACAACACGTACAACATCTATACCCAGGCAAGCAACGCGCAGGACGCCCGGGAAATCGCAGAGGAATTGGCACGAATCAAAGACCAGGAGGACGCTGCGAAGGGAGGATAACATGGCAGCCTATTTCATTTTTAATGAGAAAAACAGCGCAGAGCAAGGGGTGCAGATCCTGTCCATGGATCTGCCGTCCCGGCAGGCAGATCCCTACGAGGCGCTGCAAATCCCAGGGCGACCGGAGCCGATGATGCACCTGCAGACCGGACGATCCTTCCTGCCCATTACGGTTAAAATGGAGATCAGCAGGGATGCGGATGTGCGTTCCATCCTGGCATGGCTGACCGGATCCGGCGACCTGATCACCAGCGATGACCCGGCCAAACGGTACACCGCCTACGCCTGTGATACGGTTTCTATAGCCCGTTTAAACGGCGTTTATAGGAGCATTACAGTGCGTTTCCAATGTTCCCCCTTCGCCTACGCCATCGCCAACGACCCGGTGGAGCTGACATCCTCCCCGGCACAGCTGCAAACGGTGGGCACCATGTACTCGGAACCATTGATTGAACTGACCGGCACCGGGGACGTGACCCTGACAGTGAACGGCGTGACCCTGGAGATCAAGGATGTGTCCGGAACCGTTTTCATTGACGTGCACACCTGCCAGGTGTACAAGCTGGAATATGGCGCAAAAGCATCCATCCTCAGCGCCACCACCGGCTGGATCGAGCAGATGGTGCTGGTGCCGGATACAGAGGCGGTCAACGTCATCAGCTGGACCGGGGACGTGTCCGGCGTGAAAATCGCAAAGAATGAGAGGTGGCAGTAATGGCTACAGGCACCGGCACACAAGCAAACCCCTATATCGTCAGCACCCTGGCAGACCTGCGCACAGCGGCGGGCACAGCCGGGGCGTATGTGGAGATGGATCCGGATGCTTCTACGAAGATCCTGGATCTGAACGGCTCCGCAACCAACCCGGTCACCCAGCGGCTGGATATCAACTGCGCAAGCCTGGCTGGGAACGGCTGGCGGATCCGGAATCTGTATTTCTCCTCCCCATCGGATCATTTCCTGGTATCCACCACCACCGCCGTCACCCAGGTCAGCGACCTGCATTTTGACAATCTGGTGTGCAATAACGGGGCAAAGTCCCTGCTGAGCATGGCAAACACCACGCTGACCGCATGCAGCTTCACCGGGGTGAAATATTTCGCAGCCGGGGCATACCTGCTGGTGGCAGGCAGCAGTACCCATAGCATGACCTGCAAATCCTGCACCTTTGCCATGCAGGCACAGGGCAGCGGCATTCCCTACGGCATCGCCACCCGGTGCGATTTCACCGACTGCAATTTCATGCTGGATATGCCGTTTACCGTGGAAGGCGGCAGACGCGGGAATCTGTTCAGCTACTCCGGTCTGGAGGATTGTCTGATGCGGGGAAGCGTTACTCTGAGCGGCACCGGCAATGGCGGACTGCTGTACATCACGGACGGGAACAAGCCCATGAAAAACAGCTTTATCGCCGTGGAGTTCACGAATACATCCGAGTATACCATCGGGCTGTATCCGGTGAAAGCCACCGCCACATCCTGCATCGTGAAGGATCTGATCGGCAGCGGCATCACCTATTACAACGGGGAAAATGTCCAGTATGTGACCGCTGCACAGGGCAAGGATGCGGCATATCTGAACAGCGTCGGGTTCCCGGTCACGGAGGTGTGAGTCATGGCTTGGACGCTGGAAACGAATGTGAACGAGGGCTATCCCCACAACGCAAACACCAGGTATGGAAATCCGGGGCTGACTGCGCCCTATCCGGACGGTATGTGGATGATTCAGCCAGGTGTGAATGACGGGTATCCACACAAGCTGGGAGTGCCCCTCTGCACCCCGGGGCTGCATCCGCCCCTGCCGGAATACGGCTGGAAGATGGACGGGGTGACCAATGACGGGTATCCGTTCAGGCACATGGAAAAGGTGTTGGCTGTGGAGCTGCCGGATATCCAGAAGCTGCCCCGGGTCTATGCGTCCACGGACACAGAGTTCACCAGCAACGGCCTTGCTATCTTGATGGCTACGTCCGGAAAGATCACCGAGGAGCTGAACGGACAGTATGAGTTGGAAATGACCATCCCCATCCACGAGCAAAGCGGCTGGCAGTATGCCATCGAATTCAACGTCATCAGGGCGCAGGGTCAGCCCTTCCGGATTTATAGCAAAAAGACCAGCATGACGGAGCGGACGGTGTATGCCCGGCACATTTTTTACGATCTGAACGGGCACTTCATCCTGTCCGCCCATCCCACTGAATTGAACGGCCAGGAAGCCCTGGAGTGGATCATGGACCACACCTACACCCACCGGGGCACGGCTGGAACAGCCCCCAAGCCGCCCTTCCGGGTGCATTCGGATATCCCGGACAAGCGCACTGCTTATTACGAGAAAATGTCCCCAACATCTGCGCTGCTGGGGGCTGAAAACAGCTTTGTGAATCGCTGGGGCGGGGAGCTGCTGCGGGACGGGTACGACATTTACATCAACGAACGCCGGGGCAGGCAGGACGCATTCCGGCTGCAACACGGTGTGAACATGGTGGCAGTGGAAGAATCCATTGACTGTAGTGACTATACCCCATGTGTCTATTGGGAAGCCACCATCCGGGGCGTTGAGAATGCAGCCAGGGGCGTTGCCGCATACCGGCAGCTGACCCTTCCGGTGCAGCCCATGACATTTCTGAAGGTGACAGTGGATGAATCCATTACGGACGACAAAGAAGCTACCAACGACGCCCTGCGGCAGGTGCAGGAGTATGTGGCGGCAAATTGCATGCCACAGGTGAACTACCGGGTGAATGTGGTGGATCTTCGGCGCATGGAGCTGTACAAGAATTTTGTGGGGCTGGCTGAGTACAGTGTTGGCGATACCGGCACAGTATACTCGGAGGAGCTTGGCATATGGACTAGCCAGCAGATCGTCAAAAGCACCATAGATGCAGTCACCGGAGAGGTGCAGTCCATCGAGCTGGGCAGCCTGCGGAAGTCCATTGTGGCGAATACAGGCAAGACCGTGGGCACCTACCAGTTCGAGCAGCAACGGGCGGAGGAGGCGGCCAAGAACACCTACGGCTATCTGGGTGCCATGCTGTACACCTATGAACGATTGAAAAATACGACCTATGCCGAACTGGCAGGAAAGGTGATGGTGAAATATGATTGAGATTCTGGAAACCGATAACGTGAATCTGGGGCGGCAGAAGGCAAACACCAATTTTGAAACGATCCAGACCCACATGGACAGCCGGGAGAACCCACACGGGGTGACGGCTGTGCAGGCGGGGGCATTACCCCTTGCCGCCTGGAACACCGTCTGGGAAGCCGGGCAGGACCTGAACACGGTTCTGACCCCCGGCACCTACGCCGCTCCCACCAACGCAATCGCAGCGGCGTGCACCAACCTGCCGGAGGGCTATACAGCATCCGGACAGGCGTTCAAGCTGATTGTGGAAACCACATCTACCGTCAATTTTCTGCGACAGACCCTGATCGGCAGAACCGGCGTCATGTACGCCCGGACGTACAACGTCAGCAATGCGGCGTTTAGCGGTTGGGAAAAATACGTCACATCTGCTGAATTTGCCGCATTGGCAGCCAGGGTGGCGGTGCTGGAAACAGCGGCGAACATTACAACAAATGACGTGGCAATCGCCGCAGAAAGTGAGGAATAGCATGGCATACGCAGTAATGAGCAGGAAATTTTTACGGTACGAAAACGAATTGAGCGTAGAGCGCATGGAGATCTGCGTAGATGCAGCGTCCGATCTGCCGACCGTGAACAGCATCACAGGATGCAAAATCGCCCAGGGATCCATCTCCTGGGACGTGTCCACCGGGGATTTCTACGGCATGACGTCTACAGGCGAATGGGTCAACCAGTCCGGTGCCAGCAGCACAGCCCAGACGTTAGAATTGAATGCTGAGGATTATCCAGTGGCGGAAAGTGAGGTGGCGGAGAATGACCCTGTGGGAAATTTTGAGGGCGCAGAAGTTTGTGCGCAGTGATGATCTGTTCACCCGATTGGCGGCGGAGCGGCTGAACGGCGGGCGCATGCCCAGGAACACTATCGCTATCCAGCATGGTGCAGGCACGTTTAAGGCTACGGCAGAAGGCAAAAATGTTGTGTGGCAATACGGGACGCAAGAAATTCAGGGGAACACCTGCGAATTCACCATTGCTGAGGACAGTGCGCAGATTCTGGTCTCGTTTGATGGTTTATTGACAAAATTTGAAAACAAATCGGATGCGCAGACGCTACTGGATTTGTCAGATTTGGGCGGCCTGGCAACCAATTATTTAAATCTATACAACTGTTCAAATGTGACCGGTGATCTATCTGCCCTGGGCGGCAGGATAACCCATTATCTTGGGCTGTACAACTGTTCAAAAATAACCGGCAGCCTGTCCGACCTTGGTGGCAAGGTGACCTATTACTTAAACCTATACGGCTGCTCAAAGATAACCGGCAGTCTGGCTGATCTAGGTGGTAAGATAACCCATTGGATCAACCTGGGCGGCTGCCGAAACGTCACCGGCGTGTATTCCGGCGATTCGTATCCAACCAGCGTGAACCTGTCGAACACAGGATTAACTGCTGCCGACATGGACCAGACGCTGATCAATTTCAACGCCGGTGCTACCAGCGCTGGCACGTTCACTGCGAAAAGCATGACCCGAACGGCAGCGTCTGACGATGCTGTGGCGGGG
>ENA-OPSH01000507-OPSH01000507.1-human-gut-metagenome-genome-assembly--contig:-NODE-507-length-21861-cov-2.925479_pt1 | contig 21861 bp, 20 predicted proteins | sample MGYA00241802_ERZ501895 | MGnify/ENA primary metagenome ERZ501895 (study PRJEB25962, sample SAMEA2042304) | human gut metagenome | biome: human gut; feature: human-associated habitat; material: faeces...
ACAAAAAGCTGAAATACCAGCCTCTTTTGCCAAATCAGCTTGTTGTTGACGCACCTGCGGTAAACGTAGATCATAATACCCCAAATCAGCCGGAACTCGAGGTTGATAATGTCCTCTATAATATTTTTTAGCACGCCCTACACTGGTCCATTCTGTGAATCCTTTCCCCCACCATTCATCATTTTCTGGTATAGGATGAAATTGAGGTAAATAAAAAGCTATTACTTTTACTTTACTAGACATTACGAATAAAAATTAAAATATTATCTCTTTAAAACATATATAGGAGATATCAACAAAAACAAATACAAATAACTAAAAATAAATGGTCGTTGATAAATCAAAGAAAAAAGTACAATAGACATAATCAAGAAATTTTTAGACATTGAATGGCTCCTCCAAATAAGATAAAGAAATGAGAACATATAAATAGTAAACATGATAAAACCATGATCCACTATTAGATGTTTATAGGAGGCACCACCCGAATCGACTATTTCTGCCATACCTTTTCCACATCCTATCCAAAAATTCGCTGTGAACAAAAAATTCTTATACCAACTATCAAAGGAAGCTGTTGTACGATTATCTCCAGAAAACTCGCCTCCTGAAAAATCCAAACGAGTTAAAATAAACTTGTTCACTAACTCATCATTTTGCAAATACAGAAACAGGTCTGTCAAAAGCAATAAAACGAGAATCTTATACTGCACCTTTGCATAAAGCAGGAAATATAAAAATTGAAGTAGATAAAAATACAAAGAGAAACTAAAAACCCCACTCAGCAACAAAACCACATTCTTCCAATCCCTCATATTCCATCGGTTTGTAATGAGCATAACCCCTGCAATAGTACCTACTACACCCGGCTCATCATAACAACCACAAAAACGAAAATAAGAAAAATAGTTTTCATCTGGTATTACACAAAAAGGATAAGCTAAATAATTGTATGATTTTAAATTATTCAAAGGTTCTATTATAGAATGAGGTAAATCATATTCAATCCATACCACTAAAAAATAGACAACCAATGAAATCGTTATCGTATATACAAAAAAATCCCGGTACAGAGTATAAACTATCTGTACATCTCTCTTCTTCAAGAAAAAGACAAAAAATGGCAAAAAAGAAAATAATCTGCCTAATAAATTAAGATCTAATACATATAAAGAAGCATACAAATAAAAAACAAGAAACAAGAAGCTAGAAGTAAAACTCTTTTCTTCAACCTTCATACCGGATAGAATCAAAACCGATATTCCACATAGTAACTGTCCACAATTGCCAACTTTTAATCCCCAAAAGAAATACAACTCAGAGGATAATATCAAACCTATCAGAAATATGAATAGAACATATTTTCGTATTTGCATACCAAATAATTCTGTATATAAAGTATCATCATACTTAGGAAACACATTGCACATCCAACTAAATCAATCAGCCTAACACATATTTATTTTTTAAATACCTCCAAATAGTATTCAACACATCATTAAATCTAAATAAAAACAACGGATAAAACAAAAATAAAAAATTCAGCCCATAACTTCGTAACAATGTTGCAAAATAAATACTCTCTCTAGTTTCTTCCGAGTCAGAAAATCTTTTATCCAACACATCATAATCCAATGACAATTTAGAAAACTTAAAATTCAACTCTGAATCACCTAAAATTATCCTCTTAAATTCATCATTGAATTTAAGTTCATCCAACGCACAATCACCCAGCACATTTCCTATAGACTCCCTATACACCCTATCTTCTATTAATTTTTTCGCTTCTTCATGAAATTCTTCCAAATTTGTATATGCAAGTCTATATGTTCGATCGCCAAAATCAACTGGTTTATCATCAATCTTAGAGTAAGATTCAAAACTTTCCTTTAAAACAAAGGATAGAACAGGTTTTCTATTTAACATTGCATACTTTAACATTAAGCCACCAACAGTAGGATAAGTTTGAAGAAAAATATCAATATGTTTAAATACTTGATTTATATCTTTTCTATAACTAAGATTTATCAATCTACCATACAAATTATTTTTTAATATAAATTTACTCACATACTCATTATTGTCTCGCAAAGCAATAAGAACAATCAATGAATTATTATTCTCAATTAGTTTTTTAATAATATTCAAAAAAGTATCGTTCTTATCTTTGATTTTATATGAAGCTCCTCCTGTAAACATTAGAACTGCTCCCTCCTGTAGAGGAAAATCAAATCCTTCAAAACAATGACTATCAAGAACCGGATAAAAAGGTAGTTTAAACATTTTATTCTTAGGAAAACAACGTTTTTCCAAAGATACAGTATAGCCAAAATCATCAAACTCCAGCATAATATCCGTACAATTGATACCAACCCAAGTCAAATGACTACCTAAATTTATTCTATATCTAATAGAAGATGCAATCTTATTTAAAACAACAACGTCAAGGCAAGAAAAAGAATGAATAAAAATCTTCTCAGGTCTATATTCAACTATACTATTATATATCAATTGTATAGATTTTACGAAATCAGTATCCTTACTAATCTTTATAACTGAAGCTTTCTCATATTTATCCAACATAGATTGTATTTCTTCACTAGGGTGATCCGAAAGCTCTGTTTTTATATATAATATATTAACGCCCATATTCATTATTGCACTAAGATATTGTTGAGTCAAACCATGATCATCCCACATCATAGAATCACAGAACACATAATTACCTTGTATGGGGTGAAATAAACATTCTTCTGGAAATAATATATCAGATATTTTTAACAATATAGACTCCAGCTCATCATCTCTATAAATCGAACTGTTTATTTCTATATTAAGAACCGACCGAATCTTTTTTAGTGCCAAGTTTAAATTTCCAGCCTCAACATCTTGATGTATATTTTTCTTTGCTGTCAAACAAATATTATTCCAATCTACCCTATGTTTCATCACTTCAATTACAATTAACTCTACCAAAAGACTATTTTACATACAATATTCTTCTAAAAATAAAAACCATACAAATCAAATACACCACATAATTCACCAAGTACGCCTGATTGATTCCTACTACACCATTCATACGCATAAACAAGAAACCCAATATCACAAAATTCAAAGAAAACAACACTTCTGTTGATACAAATGCTTTTGTCATAGATTTAGCGACCAGTAAGAAAGATAACAGCCAACTACATATCTTAAAAAAATCTCCAGCCAATTGCCAAAAGAACAGATTCTCCATCGGCAAGAACTCCGGTGTGAAAAGAATACGGATCATGACAGTACGCAACAGGTAAACCAAAGTAAAAGCGACCAACAACATCGGAACAATCACTTTGTAAGCCTTCACTATTTCCCGCTTGATCTCAACAGAATCCTTCAATTCCGAAAGGCGTGGCAAATAATAAACAGAAAACGAACTTGTAATCACCATCAGATACATGTGAGAGATCCGGTTCATGCCTTCCCACCAACCTGCTTCTACAGGCGATATCTCTGAAATCACATATCCTCTCAACAACATTTGGGAAACAGGTACCGTAGCCGCTGTAGTAAGCGCCATCAAGGTATAGTGCATATATTTCCTCGACAAGGTACCGTTTATCTTCCGCTTAAAATTACCCCATGTAAACCAAGGTAATTTCCGCATCATCCAAAGCGTAATAAAGAACATAATGCTTTGATAGGTCACGGCACTGATCAAAGCACCGGGCAATCTTAAAACAGAAACAAATGACAATGTGAAAATCAAGCCTATTACGCTATTGGCAATATTAATCCTTACATATCTCTTAAATTCCTTAAACCCGTTAAGAATCGAGATTAACATTAGATTTAAAGCATACAATAAGATTGTAAAACCAAATATGATAAAAACGTAATTATAATCCGGTGATAATAAGATGACCTTGCTTAAATAAGAGTTGAAGAGAATCAAAAAAGTACCAACAAGTAATGAACAGACAGCCGTGATCTGCAACGCAGTCGATAAGCAGTCCTTGATTCTCTCTTTATCCTCTTTATATTCAGCCACGTATTTGGTGATACCGTTATTGATACCTCCACTGGCTAAAGACATCGCAATTGTAGCGAAATTATTCAATTGTCCCACTAAAGCCACTCCAGAAGGACCAATTATTGAGGCTACCACTTTAACGCTAATCAGCCCCGTAAGCATCTTTACCACGGTAGACATGGCTGTAAAGGAAAAGACTTTTACGATGTCCGCCTTTAATGTCCGTTGGCTGAAAGAGAGAATTTTATGAACTATTCCCATTTATTCAATACATTTACCACATAAGTTGCCTCCTCTATTGTCAATACAGGACTTATAGGCAAGCTCAATTCTTGTGAGGCTATTTGTTCTGTTATCGGGAATGCTAGTTCATTCCATTGCTTATAACACTCCTGTTTATGAGGAGGAATCGGATAATGTATAACCGTACCTACTCCATTCTTGGTTAAATAAGCTTGGAGCTCATCCCGCCTTTCGCAAAATACCGGAAAAAGATGAAATACATTTTGCTCTTCAGGAAGCGTATCCGGAAAATTGATATGCGGATTGTTTATATGATCTATATAATATTTTCCGATCATCTTTCTGTGGGCGTTGTCTTCCTTTAAATATTTTAGCTTCACGTCCAACACGGCTGCTTGGATTTCATCCAAACGACTATTACGTCCCGTATATTTAAATACGTATTTCTTTTGGCTTCCATAATTGGCCAACGCTCGGATGGCTACAGCTAATTCCTTATCATTCGTCGTCACCGCACCGCCATCACCCAATGCCCCTAAATTCTTACCCGGATAAAAGCTATGGCCTGCCGCATCCCCCAAGTTGCCAGTCATACGTCCATCTTGATAGAAACAACCATGACTTTGTGCACAATCCTCCACCAATTTCAGATCGTACTTTTTGCATAACGTTCCGATTTTCTCCGTATAAGCTATACGTCCATACAAATGGACAATGGCAATAGCTTTCGTTCTAGGCGTAATGACCTCTTCTATCAAGTCTTCATCAATCTCAAGCGTATTGAGTTTCGGCTCTACTAAAATCGGCTTCAAACCATTTTCTGTTATTGCCAAAATCGTAGCTATATAGGTATTAGCAGGAACAATCACCTCATCACCAGGTTTCATCACGCCCAATTCAATGTACGCTCGGAATATCCATATAAGTGCGTCAAGACCATTTGCACAACCAATACAATACCCTGTTCCTATATATTTGGCATAGTTAGTCTCGAAAGTATCATTTTCCTTACCTTGTAAATACCAACCGCTATCAACCACACGACACACAACTTCGTGAATCTCCTCTGCGTGAAGAGCAGTCAAATCTTTTAATGAAAGAAATGGAATCATATTATTTATACTTTAAGTTGTTCTTATGATTCATTATTTTATCTCATACGTTTCATATCTTTTTGCATAATGAGCTCCTATTTTAATATCCTTAAAAATACAAGCTTCTCCACGAGCTATACGCAAAGCATTAAGCACAACATCCAAACCAGCCATACATGAATATTCAATACCAGCCGGAAGCCTAGGGTTAATTTCTATGATTTTTAGGCCTTTATTGGTTATGAAAAATTCTGCATTTATCACACCATTCAAATTAAAGATATCTGCAATTATACAACAGAGTTGTCGTATTTCAGGAATATCTACAATTTCCACCGCAATACCACACCCATTACTATTGCGGAGTAATTCTAATTTTTGAACAACCTCAAATTGCTCTGTTTTTCTATTACGAACTATGTCAACAGAAACAATTTCACCTGTCACATATTCTTGAGCAATATAATTATCCCAAACACTAGCATACTTCCACAGCTCTTCCATATTTTCAATTTTTCTGCATCCTATACTAGCTCTTCCCTCAACAGGTTTGATAAATATTGGAAAATTATCATTATTAACATCCGTTATATTTTCATATCTCTTTATACAATATTTTGCGATATTTTTTTCCGACCATTCTGCAAATAAATTCTTATTATGACAAGTAATTATAGCATCTATATTTGCGAGACACAATGTAATACCAATAGCATTAAAATCTTCTTTATGTTTTGCAACAACCTCAACTTCTTCATCTACCACACAAAAAAACACCTCTACATTATGTTCCTTACAAAAATTCAGTAGATATTGAACATAACCTTCCCTATCATGTAATACAGAGGGAAATTGAAAAAATTCATCAACTTCATTGGAATTTGCAATACTATATTTTCCATTTATATCAGCTCCAATCACATAAAAAACCTCTTCAGCCTTCTTTAATTCACTTATTATAGTTGTACAATTCATTGTACCTATTGCAGTAATCAAGACTCTTGTTTGATTATTATTCATTATATTAAAATTAGCAGATTTATCACAATGAAAAACAAAATACTAATCTCTCCTAAATTCTAAAAATTTATCATAATCCCTTATATAATCCCCCTCATCATACCCATTCGAAGCCAAAACCAAGCATACAGAACCCGAAGAAAAATCATCCAATGTACGCCATATACCCGGAACGATATAAAGCCCTTGATAAGGACGGTTCAAATGGAAAGTTCGTTTTACATTTCCGTCATCCAATGTAACCGTAAAACTACCACTTGCAGCAATAATCAATTGGCTTAGCTCCTTATGCGCATGGCCACCACGACTCTCACCACCAGGGACATCATACAAATAATAAGCGCGTTTCACATCAAAAGGGACAGTCTTTAGGTTCTCTACTACTGTTAAGTTTCCTTTTCGGTCGCTATGATGTTTATCAAGCTCTATCATTGTACAATCATAAACACTGGATGTTCGCATGAGTATAATTTTTAAATTCTTGATAATCGTATATATAATCATCCACACTATAAGGGATAGACGCTAAAACTAAGGCCAATGAGTTTGTTGAAAAATTGACCATTTCCCTCCAAGCCCCTTTGGGCACATAAAGTCCGTAATAGGATCGATTCAACAGGAATGTCTGTTGTCGTATCCCATCATCAATATGAACCTCAAAACTTCCCGACAATGCGATGATAAACTCTTCATTCTTCTTATAGGCATGACCTCCACGCACTTCCCCTCCCGGCACATCGTATATCCAATAACTACGTGCGATTTTGAATGGAACATGCTGGAATTCCTCTACAAAGGAAAGATTACCCCGCTTATCTAAAAACTTGGGTAGCTCTATTATTACCGGCTTGTTATCCATATATTTTCTCACCTACCGTTGTACATAGAATCATAATACCTCTCACACTCCCCACTCGTGATGTTATCCATCCATTCCTGATTCTCCAAATACCATTTTACGGTCTTTTCAATACCTTCTTCAAATTGATATAAAGGTTCCCAACCTAGTTCTTTCTGCAATTTGGTAGAATCAATGGCATACCGAGCATCATGTCCCAAACGGTCGGTTACATAAGTGATGAGATCCATATCCTCTCCTTCCCTACGTCCCAACAAACGGTCTACGGTACGAATGATCACCTTGATGATATCAATATTCTTCCATTCATTGAAGCCCCCTATATTATAGGTATCCGCAACCTTACCCTGATGAAATATCAAATCAATGGCACGGGCATGATCTTCAACGAACAACCAATCCCGCACATTCTCGCCTCTTCCGTAAACAGGCAGGGGTTTGCGATGACGAATATTATTAATGAATAAGGGAATCAGCTTCTCTGGGAACTGGTAAGGGCCATAATTATTACTACAATTAGTCACAATAGTCGGCATCCCGTAGGTATCGTGGAATGCACGAACAAAATGGTCACTGCTCGCCTTACTTGCGGAGTATGGACTATGTGGGTTATACTTGGTATTCTCATAAAAGAAATCCTTTCCGTAGGCATGGTGATGCCCACCCGAGGAAGCGGTAGTGATAAATGGCGGTTCTATTCCCTCCGGATGACTCATGGTTAACGCACCATAAACCTCATCCGTTGAGATATGGTAAAACATCTTACCTTCATATTTTTCAGGTAGCGATTCCCAATACAATTTGGCCGCTTGTAATAAGGATAGGGTTCCCATCACATTCGTTCGAGCGAAAGTGAACGGATCCTTGATACTCCGATCCACATGGCTTTCTGCTGCTAAATGAATCACACCGTCCACTTCATATTGCACCATTAACTCTTGAATCTTTATAAAATCGCAAATATCAGCCTTTACAAAAGTGTAATTTTGCCTGTTCTCTATGTCCTTAAGATTTGCCAAATTCCCAGCATATGTCAATTTATCCAAGTTAATGATATGACAATCAATATACTTGTTCACAAACAGGCGCACCACATGGCTACCAATAAATCCGGCTCCTCCTGTTATAAGTATATTCCGCTTAAATTCCATCATTCGTTATTTTTAGTCAATTATTTTTACGTTTGTAAGTATTCAATCCAACTCCTCAAACTGAGAATTCTGACTCTTAAACTCGGGGACAAAGGCTTTCATCTCCTTTACCATCGAGAGGATCTGAACACGGAGGGACAATTCCGTTAACACATTGATATGTTCTACCACATCCTTATAGTCATACTCACGAACCGCCGCCACCCAAATTTTCTCGTGAGGGGTCTCTTTCGTGTTCTCCTTGTTGTTCAATAGCTCCTCATATAGTTTCTCACCGGGACGAAGGCCAGTGTACTTGATCTCGATATCCTTGTTTACCTGCAATCCGGACAGTTCAATCATACGCTTCGCCAAATCCGCTATCTTCACCGGCTCACCCATATCGAAGATAAAGATCTCACCACCCTTGCCCATTGTACCGGCCTCTAATACCAGACGGCAAGCCTCCGGGATGGTCATGAAGTAACGGATGATATCGGGATGGGTGACCGTCACGGGACCTCCTTGAGCGATTTGTTCACGGAAACGGGGGATAACCGAACCGTTGCTACCCAATACGTTTCCAAAGCGGGTCGTAATGAAACGCGTCTCGCCTTTCACCTCTCCTCGCTCGATCGCAAGGCTCAGACTCTGTACATAGATTTCGGCCAAGCGCTTGCTACAGCCCATGATGTTCGTGGGGTTCACCGCCTTATCCGTACTGATCATCACAAATTTCTCCACACCATAGCTTACAGCGGCATCCGCCATCACACGAGTACCGAACACGTTTGTTCGAATCGCCTCGCAGGGGTTCTCCTCCATTAAAGGGACATGCTTGTAGGCCGCCGCATGGAACACTACTTGGGGATGCCAGTTGCGGAACACATAATCCACACGGTCCGGGCTACGGACATCGCCGATCACCGGGACAAAGTTTAGTCCCTTGTATTTCTCTTCCAATTCCAGACGGAGATTATGCATCGGGGTCTCAGCGGAGTCGAAGCAAACCAACTTCTTAATCGGGAAATGAGCCAGCTGGCGACAGATCTCGCTACCGATACTGCCGGCGGCTCCCGTGACAAGCACGGTCTTCCCTTCCAACAGATTGCCGATTTCGTCCAGATTAATATGGATCTCCTCACGACCCAACAAATCCTCGATACGGATCTCACGGACCGAACGCTTCGCCTCACCTCCACGTAGCTCCTCCATCTCCGGAACTACCAACGTCTTCAATGAGGCCTGCTCGCAATAACGGATCAAACGGTCACGCTCCTGATGGGCAACCTTTATATTCGGGAAGAGAACGCCATCCAAACTGTTGCGAGGGATCAAGCGATACAGATCCTCCACGTTCTCGATCTGGTAGACCGGTAACTCCGCGATCCGAATGCTTTTCTTGGAATTGCCAAAGGAAAGGAAGCCCATGATGCTATAATTCTGCATGAATACCTGACGGTTCGCCGAGGTAGCGATCATCACGCTCTCCTCCTCCGTGCCAAAGACCAGTACCCGCTTGCGTTTCTTGCCTAGTTGCAGGAGGACGCTGTTATAGACATTAATCACGAAGACACGCAACGTAACCAACATCACGATCGTCAACGTACTGTCCATAATTCCACCCAACCAATAGATAGGAGGGCTGAAACGGGCTTTCAACAGCCAAAGCAGCAGGAACATCAAGAGCGACTTGCCGATCGCAGCACCACCGATCCGCCACAAGCCACGCAGCGTGGAATGGCGAATAACCCCATGATATGCTTTGAACAGCAAGAACGAAACGATACTGGCCACAAATGAGGAGAGGCCCACTTTCAGCACATCAGACTCTCCAATACGTATATGCAGAATGGAGAACATTCCTAGTACGCCCAGCAACGATACGGAAAGCGAGACGAAAAGGTCCGCACTAAAAATGATCCAACGGTTGATATACCGCAAATTCACCAGACGGCCTAAGGCCAATCGCCATCTGCCCTTATGAAAATCCATCATTTGTATTTTGTTTGTTTTATATTCAATGCCCTAACTTTTCCCAACGGCGGCGCCTGTGACTCGTGGCGTCCCGAAGCGGCGGGCGTAATACAGCTTTCCGTCCGCAAGATCGTACCATCACCTTGGTGGATGATTTGGATCGCATGGGTTGCATTGGGCACGATCTGCACATTGCAACCGTAGATATGGAAGACGAAACGTGCTTGTTCCGCCCGCTCATGGTTTTCTGTCATATCGTAATTTTTTCAGTAAGGTTATCACTTTTCGTTTCCCTTGGAAAACGAGGTATATATGAATTGCCCTGTGAAGTATATATCAATTGCCTAACACAGTATATATCCTCGGGCACATGCAGTATATCTTCTCAAAAACGGCCAGTTGAGCGGTGTCTGAGACGACTGCTTCACGCATCGTTGATACGGGTACGGATGAAACGCTCTTTGACCATCTCCTCGGGGGTTATTTTCAGCTCGTTCTCTTGCATGACCAGAATGACTTGGGCCAACTCGGTAACCGTCCGGCACTCGACGATCTGCGCAAGATAGCGTTCCAGATCCTCTTCTTTATTTATATAGGCACGAAAACGGATCGTTTCAGGCATGAGACCGGATCTACCGTCCCCCTCTTCTTGGGAGGTCTCCCCGCAATATTCTCCCACATAGAAGTTCTGGATGGCTTCCGTAGCGTTGGGGAGTATCTGGTTATTGCCGCCGTGTATGGTAATCGTTATATCAGACATAAGGTATATATGAATCGTTTGTCAATGAAAAGTAAACAGTTTGTCAACGGTTATCAACGGATTTGATTTCGCTATCCGGGGGTTGTACTTTCGCATTGTCAACAATAAGTTTAATCTTTTAAAAAAAAGAAGTATGATTAATTATTCAACTTACATGTGGAAAAGTCCACTGGATGAGACCGCAAAGGAACAGGCGTACGCCAAGAACCAAGTGACGAAAGTGATGAGTTTCGATGATTTCGTGAAGCACATCTCAGATCACAACGGTGTTTTCACACGCGGCACGGTAAAAGGCGTGGTAAGCGACACCTGCTCATGTCTAGTGGAACAATTGCTGAACGGCTACAAGGTACAATTCGGCGAACTAGGAATCTTTAGTATCTCCATCACCTGCGAGCCGGCCGCTACACTCAAGGACTTCTCCAGCGATAATATCAAGGCGGTGAACATTCTATTCAATCCGGGTATAGACTTCGAGAACCTACGTTCTAAGGCAGAATTCAACCTAGTAACCAGCCGTGCGATCCAAGCCGCCTCGCTGAAGGCGGTAAAAGAGAATAAAGACACGGTGGACTTGGCTGCATTGAAGAAAGGAGACTCAGAATCTCCTGATGAGATCTAAATCCTACCATTGAGAAATACGGCTCTTAAACCATGAAGCTTATTTTATTCATTTATTTAAAGACTACAAGTATGAAAAAAACAAATTGGAAGAGCGTCTTGCTCTACATCATCCGTATTGTCGAACTGGTCATCCCCGGTGCCGCCGGTGGAGCCGCTAGCGGTTGGATCGGATGAGAACCATCACGCTGATTATCGTGCATTGCTCTGCCAATAGGCAGGGCAGCACTTTACGGATGACGGACATCGACCGCCTGCATCGCTCACTCGGCTGGAAAGGCTGCGGATATCACTTCGTTATCCCGACCGATGGTACGATCGAGACCGGTAGGCCCCTTGAACAAGTGGGCGCTCATTGTAAGAACCACAATCGGTACAGTATCGGGGTTTGCTATATCGGAGGACTCGCCAACGATGGAAAGACTCCCATGGATACCCGAACGGAAGCCCAACGAGAAGCCCTACAGGGTTTGTTTCGTGAATTGCATCAGCGATTCCCCAAAGCCCTAATCGTGGGACATCGGGACTTGGACCCGTCGAAATCCTGTCCCTGTTTTAATGTCGTGAACGAGTTTTCCGATTAGTTTAACGCAGGGAGTCCCTTCACCTCCCTCGAATGCCACGCTTGGTAGGCGGGAGCGGAGAGTTCAGGTACAGTCAATAACTTGTAATCCGCCCCGTTCTGCTTAGCTATATGTTTTCGTTCATACAAACGAAGGGAACGATCCGTTACGGAAACCATGACAACCGGAAAAGGATAAGCGTACAGGCGCATCGGCGTGATCTCACTATCCGGAAAGGCACGACGCAATTGATAAGCGGAACGTTCGAACGCGACCCAATAAGATCCCGTACAATATAAATGGATCGAGGTCTGATTCGCACACTCACGATTCATGATCTCTCTCAAATGCCCTTTCAGCAATAGCATCAAACGGATACCGGAGGGAGTTTCGCTTTCCTTTCTCATGACAGTCTACTATTTAATGTTTTAGCCAAATATCGTAATCGTGTAAACGCTGTATCAACAAGGCCTTGCTTCTCTTAGGCGAAGGGTCATCACGCCAGGGATCTACCAGCTCATGCGCCATACGGTAATACAGGTTGCTATTCGTGCAGCCGTAAAGCGTGACGAGCAGCAAGGCACGAGAATTCACTGCCTTAACCAATGGAAGCATATTGCGTAGGGTGGAATACAAGCGTTCAAACTCCTCTTCCTGATCCAACAGCTTATAGGCCGGAAGGAGTAATGAGTAAACCTTGCAACGCATCACGTCGGTCTCCACACGAAGGGAAGCATAGCCCTTCAGCACCTCACGAACCAAAAGTTCGTCTTCCTTTCCCAATTTACCCGAGAGATAATAACGCCCCAACGCCTTGTGCATACCTTCCGATAAACGATCGTTATCCAAATGGGTATAAACATGCTTGCCTTTCGTATTCAACTCGATCAGCTCATACTCGCCTTGCCTTACCTCAAATAGAGGAACCCACATACAGTCAAGGATACGTACCATGACATCCTTATGACCTCCACCCGGTTGCACCACCACCTCAGCCTCCATCCCGGCGAAATAGCCGGACGTGATACGTACACGGTCACCCTTCAGCAGGCGGCCACTGTCCGGAACGTACACCGGAAGCTCGTTGGAGTAAGATTCAGCCATCCAGCGTAAGGTCTCCATCTCATGATCTGACAGGTAAGGAAAATAAGAGTGTTCGCCCACGGATACCCGAGGAAGAAGATTATATAAGGGCATGATACGTTTCAAACGGAAAATCTCATTCTCCGAAGCATGGATAAACACATAGTTGTATAAAAGAGGCTTCCTCGTATTGACCATCTTGCCTCCCACCTTGCGAGCCTCGACATACGAGGGGGCAAAGTACTCGAACAAGGGTTCCCCACAACGTTTACGACGGGAAAGCTCGGCATCTAATCCTTTTGACGAATAGATATTATCACGTCCCCCTATGGCGGTAGGAAGCGTCAGTACGTACCAGCGTACAGCCTCCTGACTACGGCGATTGCGTATATGCACCATAGCTCTATCAGAGCTATTACTTGTCATGATATTCATTGAGGAAGATAATTCAGAGCCTTACCAAGATATTCTTGTAATACCCTGATAAATAAACACTTATGTGAAAATAAAAAGGAATTACTGAAAATTTGCATCCCTTCAATACTCATGCTACTTGGCGAGTAGCCAAACTGACTGCTACTTGGCGAGTAGCCTTAACAAGAGGAGTGAAAGGATATTCCTTAGTTGTAGAGACGGAGCGTGTCCCGTTTCATCCCCTTACAATGGTATTTTAGTTACTATCAGGCGGTGGGAGACGGAGCACGCTCCATCTCTACATGATGTTATATGGAGTTTACTTTGGATAACGTGATGATTTCGGGAATAACGAGGCCATTTCGTTTCTATTGCCATGTCTATACATCAGAAATAAGAACGAAGATTTAAAGAGAATTAAGGTTGAAACACAAACAAAGCCTAATATTTGCTTGTGTTATGTTATTTTTTACTACATTTGCGGCATGAAATGAACGCTACTCGCCAAGTAGCGTACTTTTCTTCACCCTACTTTCGGCGCATAATTATACACACTCTCGAAACAAAGTTTGTTTACGGTCGAGAGCTTTTCTAAAGAGAAACTCTTCAAGTATATTTGCGTAGTCTTGATAGATTTATGCCCTAACAGTTCACTGATCATCTCAATCGGTACGTTTTGCTCCTTCAAGGTCGTGGCGAAAGAGTGACGAATCGTGTATGAGGTAACCCGAGTACGAATACCGATGGATTCCGACAGTGTTTTCAATCTGCGGTTAAAACCTCCTAATACGGTATTATATTCCTTGTAGGCATCCTCACCGGTCTTCATTCCCTCTAAAAATGGAAACAGATAGGGCGAATCCTCGGTTGTATCGGCTGCCAACTCATTCAGCAGCCCTTGTGCCTCCGCTGGGATCTCCACCTGTATAAGGGATCCGCTTTTCTGCCGATAATAAGACAAGATCCCTTCCTTGATATCCTCCTTTCGCAAATGCGCCAAATCTACGAAAGCCATCCCGCAAAACAAAAACATCAGGCAAAAGGCTGATTGAGTCCTCTTCTGTTGCGGATCTGTCACTGGGCTTGTCATCAGCAAGCGCAGGCTTTCCGAAGGCAACGCCTTTTTACGTTTACTCTCAACCCCCGTAAACACATTCTTAAACAAATGAGGGATATAGGCAGCCTCACCCACCTCTACCGCTAAATTATAGATGTGACGAATCCGGCGCATATAAGTAGATACCGTGTTACGAGCACATCCCTTGGCCAACAGCCAAGATTGATAACGCAAAAGTGTATCCCGATTAATATACGCATAAGGAATCTCTTCCCGGCCACAAAAACATTTAAACGACCTCAACGCATCTTGATAACTCTTCGCCGTGGAATAACGCTTTTTCTCACGCAGGCAGGTGATATACGTAAGTACACCCACCACAAAATCATTCTCATTCATACTTTATCTCCTTAAGAATTAATACATAAAAAAATCCTCTATCTCTCCGTTTACACAGGAAAGATAGAGGATCTTCATAAAATCCTTAAAGAAATATATTATTTTCCGGCTTTCTCAGCAGCAGCTTTCTTATTGATCTTCTTCTTCTGCAACTCGTAAGCGATCGGAGTAGCGACGAACAAAGTAGAGTATGTACCGATAATGATACCTAATAAGATAGCGAACGTAAAGCTTCGGATCGTGCTACCGCCCAAGATGAAGATACACAATACAACCACCAACGTAGTCAATGATGTATTAAATGTACGACACAAGGTAGAGTTCAACGCATCATTGATCACTTGATAACGATCACGCTTCGGATACAAAGCGATTGTCTCACGGATACGGTCGAATACAACCACGGTATCATTGATAGAGTAACCGATAATCGTCAAGATAGCTGCGATAAACGTCTGGTCTACCTCCATTGAGAACGGAAGAACCTTCCATAACAAGGTATAGAAAGAAATGATACACAATGTAGTCGTAGCAACAGAGGCGAACGCACCAACAGAGAATGACACATCACGGAAACGAAGCAGGATATAAGCGGCCATACAGATCATGGCGAAAATTACCGCTAAGATAGCGCTATTCTTGATATCGTCTGCCATGCTAGGACCCACCTTCTGCGAACTCTGTATGAAAGTAGTCGTGAACTCATCTAATGTAGTTCCTTCCGGAAGTAAGGATTTCACGCCCTCAAACAATTTATTCTCGATCTCTTGATCTACCGTAGGATCGTTATCATTGATCTTATAGTTGGTAGACACACGTACTTGATCCGCTGTACCGATCTGGATAACACTAACAGAACCGTCTAACTGAGCGTCCAGCATATTACGAACATCGTCAGTCTTCACCTCTTGATTAAAACGAATCACGTAGTTACGTCCACCCGTGAAATCAATACCGTTATTCAAACCGATCGTCATCATGGAAATAGCACCCAATACGATAATAGCGGCCGGAATCAAATAACCGACCTTGCGAGCACCCAAGAAATTGATCTTCGGGTTTGTCAGCAAGTCTTTCGTCAGAGAAGTCGTGAATGTCACGTTCTTCAATTTATCTTTCGCTAACAATGCCTCATAAACGATACGAGTCAAGAACACGGCTGTAAGGAATGAAGCGAACAAACCGATGATCATCGTCGTAGCGAAACCACGGATAGGACCCGTACCGAAATAGAACAATACGATACCGGTAATGATAGATGTCAAGTTTGAATCGAAGATAGCGGAGAACGCATTGCTGTAACCGTCGGCGATAGCCTTTCCTAAAGACTTACCGGCACGAAGTTCCTCTTTCGTACGCTCATATATCAATACGTTAGCATCGACTGCCATACCTAGCGTCAACACCATACCGGCAATACCCGGCAAGGTAAGAACCGCTTGGAAAGAAGCAAGGATACCCATCGTGAAGAAAATGTTCAATACCAAAGCACCATCGGCGATCAATCCCGGTACCAATCCGTAGAATGCGCACATATAAACCATCAACAGCACCAATGCCAAAACGAAAGAAATCACACCGGCATTGATAGCCTCTTGTCCCAAAGACGGACCAACGACGTCTTCTTGAACGATATGTACGGAAGCAGCCATCTTACCCGATTTCAATACGTTCGCTAAGTCCTTCGCCTCTTCCGGTGTAAAGTGACCGGTGATTTGTGAACGACCTCCCGTGATCTCATCGTTTACGTTCGGAGCGGAATAAACCATCTCATCCAAAACGATAGCGATCTGGCGACCGATATTCTCTTTCGTCAAACGAGCCCAAGCCTTAGAGCCTTCGGCATTCATAACCATGTTAACCATTTGCTCTGAACGACCGGCTTGTTGCATAAAGTCAGCGTTAGCATCTGTTACTACGTCACCACCTAAAGCGGGACTTCCGTCACGGTTCGTTACCTTCAAGGCATATAACTCAAAGAACTGCTCTTTATCATCGATCGCCTTTACACCCCATTTTAAAGCCAAGTTACGAGGCAATACCTCTTTCACTTGTTTCATGTTCAGGTATTCGCTGATCTTCTCCATATCTTTTGCTTGAGCGATACCTACCGTCGAACCCGGAGACAACTGACCGTTGTACTGGCTAATCTGCAATAAAGCAAATAATGGATGTTGCTTAGCGAACTCTTCCATGCTTTGATTAGCTTCCGTATCTTTTTTATCTTGACCAAGCTCAGCCAACAAAGAATCGGCCTCACTTACATTCGCATCAGCGGCATCAGCGATTTTCTCAACATTATCGGTAGCTACAGAATCAGCGGAAGTCTCCTTACTTAGGATAGTAGCCAATACATTATCAGCGGCAACCAATTGTTGATAGATTTCCGGCAACTTATAAGTTTCCCAGAATTCCAAGTTAGCGCTACCTTGAAGCAACTTACGAACACGTTCCGGTTCTTTCACACCCGGCAACTCAACCAAGATACGACCCGCTGTCTCCAAACGTTGGATGTTCGGAGAAACCACACCGAAACGGTCGATACGAGTACGCAATACGTTGAATGAGTTATCAATCGCACTCTGCAACTCTTGTTTCAAAACAGAAACAACCTGAGCGTCAGAGCTCTGGGGCGTGATTTTATCTTTTAACTCGAATGTACTGAAAATAGCGGAAAGACGTGCGCCGCTATCCAACTTCTTATACTCCTCAGCGAAAAGGTCGATGAAATCTTTTTGGCTAGTCGCTTGATGCGCGTAAGCTAAATCCAACGCCTTGTTGAAATTCTCGTCTTGGTTGTTGTTAGACAACGAACGGATTACATCCGCCACGTTCAACTCAAGGACAACGTTCATACCGCCCTTTAAGTCAAGACCTAAACTAATTTCCATTTCACGGCATTGCTTAAGCGTATAGCCTAACCATACCTTCTGAGTAGATAGTGAGTCTAAATAAGCACTCTCTTTCGCAGGATCTCCACCCGCATACTCAGCGGCTTTACTGTTGTAATGTTGCGTCACGAACGAGAACGACAAATAGAACAAACAGACAAGCGTAAGTAACACCGCGAAGACCTTTACAAATCCTTTGTTTTGCATCTGAATCTTAGGTTTATGTTATTACATTATTTATATTCGTTTTTTCACAGGGTGCAAATATAGACTTTTTTTCTTTGATAAAGAGCAATTAGTATAATTATTTGTCACGCTCATAGTTTATTTCAAACGCAAATGTATATCTTTGGGGCTAAAATAATAAGGAAAATATACCATGAAACAGTTATTATTCGCTCTGTTATTTATCCCCGCCCTGCTATTCGCACAAGAGGATCAACACTATCTGGCAGGGGCCGTTCCGGTTGCAGACGGTAAAGTCGTTTTTACCCGAGAGATTAATGCCCCCTCTTTAAGCAAGGCACAAATCTACCAACAACTATTAAAATGGGGACAAGAAAATTTTAACACAAAGGAAAGTAGAGTAGCTTATCAAAATGAGGCAAAAGGCGAGATCGCCATTATCGGAGAAGAATATATAGTATTCTCCAGCACAGCCTTATCCCTCGATCGGGCGATGATGAAATACCGTATTATCATTGAATGTAAGGAACATGCTTGTACCCTGCAACTTGCGGGCATCCGATATGAATATAACGTGTCTTACCAGAACGAGCCGGAGAAATACCTAGCCGAGGAATGGATCACGGACGAGTATGCCTTGAATAAGAGCAAGACGAAATTGAACCGTATCAGCGGTAAGTTCCGTAAGGCCACGATTGACTTCGCGGACAAGACGTTCGATAGCGCAACCAACACATTAGGCGCACAGTTGCTGACAACCGCACCGATAGAACCAGTATCCGCTCCGCAACGGGAAACACGAGCTGTGGCACCGATGGAAGGTTTCGTAGCGTTCCAAGCTGACAAAATACCTAGCACGATCCTCCAAATGTTACCGGACAACGCTTTACAAATCAAAGCCGTAAAAGGAAATACGACCGACGCAAACGTTGAATGGAAAGGCATAGGCAATATGTTCGGTAAAACGATCAGTACAATCTCCATATCCAAAGATAGTCCTGCTTATAAAGCGATTGGCAATAACGATGTATATCGATTATCCTTCTCCAAGCCCGGCACATCTGCCGATGCGCCATGGATTATTATCGAGTGCCGTAAACAAGGCGAGACCTCCGAAGGACAGCAAACGATGTTAATCGGCGAGATTACGAATGTATGGATCAAATAACGAAAAAGAGAGTTGCATTTATGAAAAAGATTCTATTATTAATATATATGATGTTCCCTGTGCTAGTCATGGCGCAGGGGCATAAAGGCGAGGTAGACGAATGCGCCCCCATGAAAAACGGGAAGGTATGCTATAGCGATGATGTAGAGATCGAGAATACCTCTAAACTAGAAATATTCAACGCTATTAACGCATGGGCTAAGAAATCTTATGGAAAAGATGTCTTCTTATCCAACGTAAACTCGAACAAGAACAAAGGGACCATCTTCGTAAGCTCTAAGGTTGAATTATTGTTGAATGATACAGACAAGACTATCATTAAATATAAAATGCGTATCACCTGCTTCGACAACCGGTACACGATCGAGGCGAGCGATATCGTATATCAATATGATCCGCTAAACGATAAAAAGTACAAGACCTATAAAGCGGAAGATGTAATCGCCAATAATGGGGATAGCAATACGATAGCGCTGATCAAAGATCCTAAGCTATTCTGTAACGCTACCTTCTTCTTTGTCGAGAACTTGTTCGCCGACGTATTTGACGCTGCACAGAACGCAGAATCCGAGTGATGAAACCCTTTTATTCAAGTTTCAGATAACACCATAACGGGTAGTGGTCTGAATAAGCGACCTTATCCACGGAACAATTCATAGAGGTCATGTTCGGGGAATGCAGGATATTATCGATACGGAACCAGAAGAAATTTTGATTATAGGTAATGCCCATTCCCCGGCCAGACTCGGCAAAGGCATCCGTCAAATCCCCTTGGATCGTACGGTGCGCATAAGAAATAGGCGTATCATTAAAGTCACCGCATACTAAGACATAATCTCCTTTCGCGTTCTTAATCTCTTTTGATACCGCTTCCGCTTGCTTAGCCCGAATCCGGAAAGCAGGTCCTAGCTTTTGCTCGAACGCTCCTTTCAAATCGTCCAACCCATCCGAGCTAAAGCTCTTTATAAGGGATGAATAACGGGTCCGATCCTCCATCGTCAGTTTAAACGATTCCAAATGGTTATTAATCAAGGTCAACTTCTTTCCCTTGATGTTCACTTCATGTACGGAAGAGCCGTTATAATCCGAATCGTATTTCACCATCCGGGAATTCGACAGCGGATATTTGGAGAACACAGCGATGCCGAAACTCTGGAATTTCGTGGAGCTTTGATAAAATACGGAACGATAAGGATACATGCTCAACGCATCATAGATCTTAGAGGCAGTAAGGCTCTTCTCTGATTTAGCCGTGGCATATTCCTGCAAACAAACAATATCTGCGTCCGAGTTAGCGATATATTGGATAATCTTGTTCGGAGCTATCTTCGTATGATTCTTGTACCCAAAAGCCATCACATTATAAGTCAGCACCTTCAGTACCTCTTCCCGAGGAACATCCTTATGCGAGTGAAACGGAAAATAGCGTTTCACGGGACCCCAACATAACAAGAAGGAGAATATGCCGATCAATAAGAACTTCCATTCCCATAAGAACAGCCAATAGATAATAAAGCAAAGATTGACTACACATAAGACAGGAAAGGCTAATCCCAGATAAGATAACGTCATACTCGTCTCAGGAGACACCCGATCCGAATAAGCCGAGACTATCAACAATACGACAGCCACCACATTCTCTACGACGAATAAGAATTGAAGAAAAATCCGTAGAGTTTTCATAAGTATCTGTTATTTCTTACTGGCGTCGAAAAGTCGCTTTTTCTCTTCAGCGGAAAGGCTCTCATAACCGGAACGTTTCAATTTATCCAGTATAGTATCTAGATCCACCGACTCCTGATGTTTACGTGCGTTATACTCATAATCCGTCTCGTTACGTTTATAAGTCACACGCATCTTCGGTTTCCGTTTGCCCAAATTCACGAACCAGTCGATCAACCGATTCATCGGAGCGGTCAAGTCCTTTCCATTACGAATACGGGAAGCGAACCACATACCAAACAAAGCCCCGCCGATATGGGCGATATGTCCTCCCGCATTATCAGAAGTCATCGCCAACAAATCGATCACCAGCGTAAAGATAGCCAAATAAATTAATTTGATCCTTCCGATCAAGAATAAATTAATCTCCAAATCCTTCCGGTAAAACGACACGGCGAAAACGATCGCCATAACAGATGCCGAAGCCCCCATCAAATAGCTAAAAGAAGCCACGTTCTGGAAATAAGGGAAAATATTATAAGCAAGGACAAACAATACCGCACCGGCAAGACCTCCCAATATATACAAGCCTCCCAACTGCCGCTCACTGAAGAAATTCAAGAACAATCCCCCGAACCAATACAACCAAAGCATATTGAACAAGATATGCAAGAAGTCAAAATGAGTGAACATATAAGTAAACAACGTCCACGGAC
>ENA-OPSH01000511-OPSH01000511.1-human-gut-metagenome-genome-assembly--contig:-NODE-511-length-21795-cov-11.571481_pt1 | contig 21795 bp, 19 predicted proteins | sample MGYA00241802_ERZ501895 | MGnify/ENA primary metagenome ERZ501895 (study PRJEB25962, sample SAMEA2042304) | human gut metagenome | biome: human gut; feature: human-associated habitat; material: faeces...
TTATAGCGTATCTTGAAGAAAATATTGATTCACAGTGTTAACAGGTTAAGATGGAGTGAGTAATGAAAAGGGTAATTATAGCTGGAATGGGACCGGGCAGTAAAAGCTGCATTACAGAGGAAGTAAAAGCTGCAATTGATAATGCAGAAATTATAATAGGTTCAAAGCGGTTGATAGAGGAATATCCGGATAAAAAGACATTTTATGCTGTGACAGCAGATAATATAATAAGTATTATTGAGCATGAAGAGGCACAAGAATATGTTGTGCTTATGTCCGGTGATACCGGATTTTACAGTGGAACAAGAAAGCTTGCAGATGCGCTTGAAGGAAAATATGAATACCGTATCCTGCCTGGAATATCTTCTGTAATATATTTTGCCGCAAGAATAGGAAAGCCTTGGGAAAATGCGGCATTTGTAAGTGTGCATGGCAAAAAACAGAGCTACATACCAGTAGTTTTACAGAATGAGATGACATATTTTCTGACACAGGGAAATGTATCACAGATATGTAAGCAGCTTCAGAGTGTGGGGCTTTCAAAGGCACATGTCTGGATTGGGGAAAATCTTTCATATGAAAATGAAAAGATATCCAGTGGTGAAGTGTCAGAATTTACAGAATATGAGTCAGCAGGGCTTACTGTAATGGCAGTATACAATGATTATTCACATACATTTTCTATAACAGGAATTCCTGACAGTTATTTTATCCGTTCAGATGTGCCAATGACTAAGAGGGAAATACGGGCAGGTGTAATGAGCCGTATGGCAGTCAGAAAGAATTCATGTGTGTATGATATAGGCGCAGGAACAGGTTCTGTTTCGGTAGAGCTTGCACTGCATGCACCATACGGAACTGTATATGCGGTTGAGAGAACAGAAGAAGGATGCAGTCTTATTGCCCGTAATGCAGAGAAATTCGGACTTAATAACATAGAGATTATACATGGCAATGCAGCAGATGTAATTGATAATCTTCCAGCGCCGGATGAAGTGTTTATTGGTGGAAGTGGCGGTGAATCAGAATACATTTTTGACAGTATTCTTAGAAAAAATCCCAATGTCCATGTTGTGGCTACAGCAGTAACTTTAGAAACACTACAGGATATGATTTCATTAATGGAAAAGAATAATATGAGCATACTTGATATAGTCCAGATTGCAGTAACGCAGATAAAGAAAACAGGCAGATATCATATGATGTCTGCAAATAATCCAGTATTTATTGTAGAGGGAAGGAGAATGCAATGAGTCGTATAATGATAGCCGGAACAGGCAGCGGATGTGGTAAAACAACAATTGTCTGTGGTTTATGCCAGTGCTTTAAAGATATGGGACTTAAGACATCAGCATTAAAATGTGGACCTGATTATATTGATTCTATGTTTCATTCCCGTGTACTGAATATGCGTACAGGCAATCTTGACAGCTGGTTCTGTGATGATGAGACAATAAAATATCTGCTTGCACGCAAAGAATGTGAGAGTGATATAACCGTAGTTGAGGGCGTTATGGGATACTTTGACGGTCAGGGATTTGGCACAAAGGGAAGCTCCTATGATATAGCAGGCATTACGGATACACCGGTTATACTTATAGTAAACTGCCGTGGTATGAGTAATTCAATAGGTGCAGTCATAAAAGGATATACAGGATATGAAAAAGATAGTCATATCAGAGGTGTGATATTTAACAATTTATCATCCAGATTATATAAAGATGCTGCACAGATGGTTAAAGAGATGGGGATAGAACCATTAGGCTATCTGCCATATAAGAAGGAGGCCGTTCTTGAAAGCCGTCATCTTGGACTTGTTACATCGGCAGAGGTTGAACATTTTCAGGAAAAAGTCACCTGTATTGCAAGTCAGATGAAAGAAACACTGGATATAGACGGGATTCTTAAGATTGCAGAAAATGCCTCAGAGAATGAAATACATTACAAAGAAAAGAAAAAGAGAAATCTAAGAATAGCAGTTGCAAAGGATGAAGCATTCTGTTTTCTTTATGAAGATAACCTTGATTATTTAAGACAGAGTGGATGTGAACTTACGTATTTCAGCCCTCTTAAAGACAGCATTCTTCCTGAGAATATAGACGGATTATTATTATATGGAGGATATCCTGAGCTTCATGCAGAAGAACTGTCAGAAAATATATCAATGCGAAAGGATATTGCTGGCAGGATACAGTCAGGTCTTCCGTGTATAGCGGAGTGTGGCGGGTTTCTATATCTGCATGAGTATCTTGAAACTCCGGATAAAGAAAAATATCCAATGGCAGGAATTATCAGAGGGACAGGGTATAATGCCGGGAAATTACAGCGTTTCGGGTACATGAGCATTAAGGCTGTAAAAGATACAATGCTTGCAGATAAAAATCAAAGCTTCCGTGCACATGAATTTCATTACTGGAACAGTGATTGTCCGGGGAGTGATTATGAAGTCATAAAGGCTTCTGATAACAGCACAGCTTCTGCCGGTTACGGAAGTGATACTTTATATGCCGGATTTCCACACATTTATTTTTATGGTAATGAAAATGTAGCAGAGAGATTCATGGATGCATGTATGAAGTATAAGAAGAACAGCAGACAGGAAGCAGAACTTATTCCGGAGCTGGATAAGATAAAAGGTATTAATAGAGACGCTGTGATGAAAGCAAAAGCTCACTGGAATGGAATAGCAAAGCCATTACATGGTCTTGGGCTTATGGAAGAAATAATAACACAGATAGCAGGAATCCAGAATACAGTGGATGTACATATAGACAAAAGGGCCGTTATTGTAATGTGTGCAGACAACGGAATAGTTGAAGAGGGAGTTACACAGACAGGACAGGATGTGACCGCAGTTGTAAGCTGCAATATGGCGGATGGAATATCGAGTGTATGCAGAATGGCAGCTTGCAGTAAAACAGATGTGATTCCTGTGAATATAGGTATTGCAGCAGATAAACTTGCGGATGGAACAGATGTAGGAACTTATAAAGATCTTGTAAACAGGCGTGTTATGACAGGTACGAGAAATTTCCTTAAAGAACCTGCAATGTCACAGGAACAGCTTATACAGGCAGTCCACGAAGGAATTAAGCAGGTAGAATGGTGCAGTGAACAAGGATATAACATTCTTGCCACAGGAGAGATGGGGATTGGCAATACAACTACGAGTACAGCACTTGCAAGTATATTATTAAAACTTGAGCCGGAAGCTGTTACCGGAAGAGGTGCAGGACTTGATGATTCAGGGCTTAAAAGGAAAGTGGAAGTCATTGCAAAGGCTAAAGAAATGTATGGCAGATACGCAGATAATCCATTGAAACTTTTACAGAGTATAGGCGGACTTGATATAGCAGGACTTGTGGGAGTGTATATCGGAGGAGCAGTGTATGGGATACCAGTTGTTGCTGATGGTGTTATCGCGACGGTTGCGGCACTTATTGCTGTGAAGCTGCAGCCGGAGATTAATGATTACATTATTGTATCGCATCAGGGAAAAGAACCGGCAATGAAAGCACTTCTTGACAGTCTGGGAAAGAAAGCTGTTATTCATGCAGAGCTTGCGTTAGGCGAAGGAACAGGGGCAGTTATGATGTTTCCGCTTCTTGACATGGCTTTGCAGGTGTACAGGGAAAATACTACATTTGACGATATACAGATAGCTGCATATGAGGATTATGGAAAATGTTGATTATAATTACAGGGGTAAGCGGCAGCGGCAAGTCAGAATATGCTGAACAGATATGCTGCCGGCTTGCCGGAGATAATAAAAAATATTATGTGGCAACCATGCAGCCTTTCGGAGAGGAAGGCAGAATAAGAATTGAAAAGCATAAAAGGCAGCGTGAGGGAAAAGGCTTTGAAACGATAGAGCAGTATCAGAATATAGGCAGCGCATTGGATTGCTGTGATAAAGAAGAAAGACCGGTGGTTTTGGTTGAGTGCATGTCTAATCTTCTTGCCAATGAATGTTTTGGGGAAGCCGGAAAACCAGATGATATATTTGATGGCTGTATGAAACTGTATTTAGGATGCAGGCATCTTGTTATTGTAACAAATGAAGTATTTTCAGACGGATGTGAATATGATGCTGGTACAACTGATTATATCAGGCGGCTTGGGGAGATTAATGTGAGGCTTTCCAGAGCAGCAGATGCAGTTGTAGAAGTTGTATATTCAATTCCTGTATTTTTAAAGGGGGATATTGGCGATGTCGATAATTAAATCAATGGTGATTGCATTTTCAATGTATTCCAAAATACCAATGCCACATCTTGAATTAGATGAAAAAGACATGAAATATGTAATGGGATTCTTTCCGCTGATTGGACTTATAACTGGAACTTTGGTTTATGGATGGATATATGCCGGGAAAATTTTATATGTGCCGGATATAAGCAGGACTCTGGTACTTATCATACTGCCGGTTATTATAACAGGGGGAATCCATGTTGACGGTTATATGGATACATGTGATGCACTTAACTCATATGGTGACAGGGAAAAGAAACTGGCAATATTAAAGGATTCGCATATTGGTGCATTTGCAGTTATTAAACTTCTGGTTTATTATGTGCTGTATTTTGCTGCTGCATTTATTGTTGTACAGAAGGCGGGAAATATGCAGATTATTATTATGGCATTTACTTTTTATCTGTCGAGAATTATCAGCGGACTGGCAGCAGTTAATTTCCGCGGTGCAAGAAATAACGGAATGCTTCATACATTTACAAGTGTTACAGCCAGAAAGAGGGTAAATATAATGCTTGTAATGCAGCTTATATTATGTATTTCATGTATGTGTATGTGCAGTATTATAACAGCAATAGTTGTTGTCATTGTAGCATTCCTTGTTTTACTCTATTACAGGCATATGGCATATAAGCAGTTTGGCGGGGTGACAGGTGACCTTGCGGGCTATCTGCTTTGTGTGAGCGAGTTGTGCATGACGGCTGCAATTGCAGTAATTACATTAATTTAGCCAGCAGAATGGAGATAATATGGAAGTATATTTTGGTGGGGCTTATCAGGGAAAGCTTGATTATGTATGTAGTAAGAAAAATATGTCTGTTGTGGCAGATGGGGCAGATTGTAATATTGAAGACCTGGGAAATGCTGAAATATTAAATCATATGCATCTGCTTATAAAAAGATTTATTAAAGAAGGAAAATCAACAGACACTCTGATAGACAGTCTGTATGATATCAATCCGGAAATTATTATAATATGTGATGAAGTTGGAAGCGGAATAGTTCCGTTAGAAAAAGAGGACAGAATATACAGGGAAGCAGTCGGACGCGTACTTTGCAGTGCAGTTAAGAAGGCTGTGCATGTGGAAAGAGTAATCTGTGGAATAGGACAGTGTCTGAAAGGCGGACAGTAAGGAATATGGAGATTGTATTAATCAGACATGGAGCAACAGCAGGAAACATTGAAAAGAGATATATAGGAACTACGGATGAACCATTGTGTGATACAGGAACGGCACAGATACAAGAGTATATGAGTGCCGGATGTTATCCGAAGGTACAGGCATTATATGTAAGTCCTTTAAAAAGATGTAGTCAGACAGCAGCATTTATATATCCTGACATGAAGCAGATAATTGTGCAGGATTTCAGGGAATGTGACTTTGGTAAATTCGAGGGAAAGAATTATAAAGAACTGACGGGCGATGAGTATTACCAGAAATGGATTGACAGTAATGGAACAATACCTTTTCCGCAGGGAGAAGATATAGCTGATTTCAGGACAAGATGTGTCCATGCGTGGAACAAGGTTGTTAATGAGTGCATGGAATCAGGGGTGCATGCGGCTGCATGTGTTGTTCATGGAGGAACTATAATGGCGGTTTTGTCAGAAATCTATGGTGGAGATTATTATGATTATCATTGTGGCAATGGGGATGGATATATCTGCGATGTTACTGAGGAAGGACATATAAGTACAATAAAAAAGATTACGGAGAAATAATGAATAATAATATTTTTACATGTATATTTACATGTCAGACTATAGCAATTGCATGTGGATATGTGCTTGATCTGATTATCGGAGATCCGCACTGGCTGTATCACCCGGTACGCCTGATAGGAAAACTGATTTCATGGCTGGAAAGCATTTTGTTAAAAGAAGATTATTCAGCAGCAAAGAAATATAAAAGAGGCATAGTTCTGGCAGTTTTAACACCATTAATAACAGGTATTGTTACAGCGGGCATACTTGCGGTCTGCTATTATATTAATATAGTGCTTGGATGTGTAGTCGAAACAATTATGTGCTATCAGATTCTTGCTGTGAAATCACTAAAAACAGAGAGCATGAAAGTATATTATGCTTTGAAAAATGAAGGGATTCCACAGGCAAGACAGGCTGTATCAATGATTGTCGGAAGAGATACCAGCCAGCTTGATGAACATGGTATTACGCGTGCGGCTGTTGAGACGGTTGCGGAAAATACATCAGATGGTGTTGTTGCGCCATTGTTTTATATGATGTTTTTCGGTGCTGTCGGGGGCTTCGTATATAAGGCAGTTAATACTATGGATTCAATGATTGGCTATAAGAATGATAAATATCTGCATTTCGGAAGATTTGCAGCTAAAATGGATGATGTTGTGAACCTTATTCCTGCAAGAGCAGGCGGATGTCTTATGGTTGCAGCTGCCGGAATTGCACAGCTTGCAGAAAAGTGTATGGGAAGGAATAAAGATTTATCACATTACAGCATGGGCAATGCATGGAAGATTTTTTTAAGGGACAGAATGAAACACAGCAGTCCTAATTCTGCACAGACAGAATCGGCATGTGCAGGAGCATTGAAGGTTTCTCTGTCAGGAGACAACTATTATTTTGGCAGACTTGTACATAAGCCGCAGATTGGAGATTCAATCCGGGAGCTGGAAATTGAAGATATAAAAAGAAGTAATATTTTATTGTACATCACCGCATTTATTGTGATTATTATTGTGCTCATTATAAGAAGTGCAGTGATGTGTTATTTCTGTTGATCAGACGAAAGGTTATCATTTATGGAAAAACAGATACATGGCGGTAATACCTATGACAAGGAAGTGTCACTTGATTTTTCGGTTAATATTAATCCGCTTGGAATGCCGGATGGAGTGCAGGACGCAATTCTTAATAATATGAGCGGATATGAGACATATCCTGATATCAGGTATACGGCGTTAAGAGAGGCAGTTGCCGGTAAGGAGAGGGTACAGGCAGAAAGAATACTGTGTGGAAATGGTGCTTCTGAACTTATAATGGCTGTGGTTAGGGCAGAAAAACCTTATAAATGTGCAGTTGCAGCCCCATCTTTTTCGGGGTATGAACGCGCTGTCAGTGCGTATGGTGCAGAAACTGAATATTACAAACTTGATGAAAAGAATGGATTTGGTTATGCAGATGCATGCAGTCAGCTTAAGGATATGGATATCCAGATGTGTTTTATATGTAATCCCAATAATCCTACAGGAAACCTTATACCTGAAGATATTCTTGTTAATATACTTGATATATGCAGGGACAGGAACATTGTAGTTGTAGCTGATGAGTGCTTTTTAAGGTTTAATCCGCAGTATGAAATTATAAGCTGTAAAAGATTTCTGGATGATTATGATAATCTTGTGATTATAAATGCATTTACAAAGTTTTATGCAATGGCGGGAATCAGATTAGGATATATGATGAGTGCCAATACCGGATTAATTAACAGGGTTTCATTACAGCTTCCGGAATGGAATGTGTCGTCTGTGGCACAGCGCGCAGGAATTGCGGCATTTGCGGATAAAGATTATGAGAAGTATACGCATGAACTTATTCAGAGGGAACGGCAGTTTCTTTTCAATGAATTATCAGATATGAAATGTATTGTTTATCCGTCACAGGCAGATTATTTAACATTCAGACTGCCACAAAGTAAAGCAGGATGCATGATACAGGAAGAATTATTAAAGCATGGGATACTTATACGGTCATGTGGGAGTTATCATAATATGCCGGCTGACTGCTACCGTATAGCAGTAAAGCAGCATGCGGATAATGAAGTTCTTATTAATAATATGAGACAGATACTGGAAGTGTAAAAGAAAGGCAGGGTGCAGTGATTATGGCAAAGAATCTTATGATTCAGGGAACAATGTCTAATGCAGGAAAGAGCATTATAACGGCAGGAATATTAAGAGTGCTGAAGCAGGACGGGTATAATGCAGCACCTTTTAAATCACAGAATATGGCATTGAATTCATACATAACAGCGGATGGTCTGGAGATGGGAGGAGCACAGGTTATGCAGGCAGAAGCGGCAGGAATAGCACCATGTGTAGAAATGAATCCCATATTGTTAAAGCCGACAAGCGATGTGGGTTCACAGGTTATTGTAAACGGAACACCGCTTAAAAATATGCCGGCTAAAGAATATTTCCAATATAAAAAGAAACTGATTCCGGACATATTAAAAGCCTATGACACTCTTGACAGAAAATATGATGTGATAGTACTTGAGGGCGCAGGAAGTCCGGCAGAGATTAATCTTAAGAAAGATGATATTGTTAATATGGGAATGGCGGAGCTTGTAGATGCACCGGTGCTTCTTGTTGGAGATATTGACCGTGGTGGCGTGTTTGCGCAGCTTGTTGGAACAATCATGCTTCTTGAAGAAAAGGAACGCAGGCGCGTAAAAGGTCTGGTCATGAATAAGTTCCGTGGAGACAGGAAGATACTTGAGCCAGGTATAAAACAGTTATATGACATATGTCCGATTCCTGTTGCCGGGGTAATTCCTTATGTAAGGCTTGATATTGAAGATGAAGACAGCCTTGCTTCAAGGCTTGAAACATCGGACTCAGATGTTTTAGGGGAAAAGCTTGATATAGTTGTAATAAGACTGCCTCATATTTCGAATTTTACGGATTTTAATGCACTCGAAAGGCTGTCGGAGGTTAATTTAAGATATGTCGATAAGGCAGAACAGATAGGAAATCCCAATCTTATAATTCTTCCGGGAAGCAAGAATACCATTAATGATTTAAAATGGCTGCGTAAGAATGGAATTGAAGCACAGATTATAAAATGTGCAAGGCAGGAGATACCTGTATTTGGAATATGTGGTGGTTACCAGATGTTAGGAAATGTTATTGATGATTCATGTAATGCAGAAACCGGAGAGGTTGTTCCGGGAATAGGTCTTTTACCGGTTACAACAACATTTACATTGTCTAAGCACCGTACAAGAGCAAGAGGAATAATCTGCAGCCAGTCAGGAATGTGGGAAATGCTTGGAGAGAAAAAATGTGCCGGGTATGAAATTCATATGGGAGAGAGTACTGTGGGTGAAGGACAGGCGCATGCATTTGCAAAAATATATAATACTGTCGATGGAACGGAATATATGGATGGGTGTGTCTGTGGGAATGTGGCAGGAACTTATCTTCACGGAATATTTGATGAGAAAGAATTCTGTGACGGTTTTATAAATATGCTTGGTAAAAGATGTGGGATTGCGACACACGGCGGTTCAGACATGAGCTTTGAAGAATATAAGCAGAGAGAGTATGACAAGCTGGCAGATGCAATCCGTGAAAATATGGATATGAAGTATATATATGAAATTATGGGATTGTAGACAGCAGGAAGGGAGATACATTATATGAATAGTATAAAGAAGGCATATTACCATCTTCCGGGGCTGTTTGAATTCTATGAGTTGTATGAAGCATTTTTGCCGGTATATCGCAAGCACAGGGATTATTTCTATGACTGGTGCGGGATTGGCTCAATATATGGTGCGCCTGCAGACTGTATCTGGGGCGGCGGACGAATCGGTTCCGGTGAACATGGTGTGCAGGAAGTTATGAATCTGATGAGTGGATATGGGATATCGGCAAGGCTGACATTCAGCAATTCACTGCTTCGCGAAGAACATTTGGCTGATGAAAAATGTAATGCGTTATGTAAGGCACTTAATGAAAGCGAAGGCATGAGGAATGCAGTCAGCAATGGCGTGATTGTACATTCAGACCTTCTTGCCGGGTATATAAAAAAGCATTATCCCAATCTTTATCTTGTATCATCGACAACGAAGGTGCTGACGGATTTCAATGATTTTCTGGATGAAGTAAAAAGAGAAGATTTCCAGTATGTAGTGCCGGATTTCAGGCTGAATAAAGCATTTGACAAGCTGGAGAAGCTGACAGATAAAGAAAAAGATAAGGTGGAATTCCTGTGTAATGAGTGCTGTTGGTTCGGATGTTACGACAGAAAGAACTGTTATGAGATTGTGAGCCGCCAGAATCTTGGCGAGGACTGTCCAGATCATGTATGCGTTGCACCGGATTCACAGAGTGGATACCGGTTTTCTAAGGCAATGGAGAATCCGGCATTTATCAGTGTTGATGATATTAGGAATACATATATGCCGATGGGGTTTTCTAATTTTAAGATTGAAGGACGCGGACTTGGAAGTGCGCTGGTGCTGGAATTTCTGTTGTATTACATGATAAAGCCGGAGTATCAGATACATGTGAGAGAAGATATATATCTAGATAATATGCTGGATTTATTCTGAAAAATGTTATGAAACTAATATGATTTTTAAGGCACAAAGTACATTGCTTTGTGTCTTTTTTGTCTGAATGCAACTTGGCATGCTGGATGTGGTAAAATGGATTAATAAATACATGAAGTAATTCTCAATAAGGAGGGGCGTATGTCGGATATTATTAAGATAGAACATCTGAATAAATGTTTTGGCGATGTGAAGGCAGTTAATGACTTAAGTTTCCGCGTAAAGAAGGGAGAATTGTTCGCATTTTTAGGTGTAAATGGTGCTGGAAAAAGCACAACGATTTCTATTATATGCGGGCAGTTACGCAAGGACAGTGGAAATGTGTGGATTAAGGATAAAGAAGCAGACAGGGCAGGCAGTGAAACAAAGAGGCTGCTGGGAGTTGTGTTTCAGGACAGTGTTCTTGATAAACCTCTTACAGTTAAGGAGAATCTTAAAAGCAGGGCGGCGTTGTATGGAATTACTGGAAATGCATTTGAAAAAAGACTGGCAGAACTGGTGGAGATACTTGATTTCGGGGATTACATTAACAGACCGGTTGGTAAGCTGTCAGGCGGACAGAGAAGAAGAATTGATATTGCAAGGGCGCTGATTCACAGACCGGAGATACTGATTCTTGATGAGCCGACGACGGGACTTGACCCGCAGACAAGGCTTCTTATATGGAATGTTATTGAGAGACTTCGTACAGAGGAGAACATGACGGTATTCCTTACAACTCATTACATGGAGGAGGCGGCAAGTGCCGGATATGTTGTGATTCTTGATAAGGGAAGCATCGTGGCAGAGGGAACTCCTTTGGAATTAAAGAATGAATATGTTCATGATACGATATCTTTGTATGGAGTTACAGAGGATGAGATTAAAGCTTTGGAAACAGAGTACAAAGCAATCCGTGATGGTTACAGGATTCAGGTTAAGAACACACTTGAAGCTACGAAAATGATTGTGAAACATCAGGAGATATTCCGTGATTATGAAGTTGTAAAAGGCGGTATGGATGATGTATTTCTTGCTGTGACTGGGAAAATATTGGGAGGTGGTCAGTGATGAAAGAGATAACCGCACTTGTAAGCAGAAACAGAAAACTCTTTTTTAAGGACAAAGGAATGTTGTTTTCATCAATGATAACTCCGGTAATTCTTATTGTTTTGTACGCAACATTTTTAGCAAATGTATACAAAGATTCTTTTGTTTCTGCAACTAAGGACATGATTGATTTACCAGACAAAATAATTAACGGCACAGTGGCAGCACAGTTAGCTGCGGCACTTCTTGCAGTAAGCTGTGTAACTGTTACATTCTGCGTCAATCTTACGATGGTTCAGGACAGAGCCAGCGGAGCAAGAAAAGATTTTGATGTTTCGCCTGTAAGCAAAACAAAGATTTATATAGGATATTTCTTATCAACAGTACTTAATTCGCTTATGGTTAATGGCACAGCACTTGCATTATGCCTGCTTTACATATTGAAAATGGGCTGGTATATGAGTGCGTCAGATGTAATATTTGTTATATTGGATATGATTCTTCTTGTGTTATTCGGAAGCACGCTTTCAAGCATTGTAAGCTATCCGTTAAAGACGCAGGGGCAGTTGTCGGCGGTTGGAACTATCGTAAGTGCAGGGTATGGATTTGTGTGTGGTGCATACATGCCGATATCTAATTTTAGTTCAGGACTGCAGAAAGCATTGTCCTACCTTCCGGGTACATACGGAACTTCCCTGGTTAAGAACCATATGCTAAACGGAGTGTATAAAGAGATGGCAGACACAGGGCTTCCGCCAGAAGCGGTCACAGTCATAAGGAACACTCTCGACTGTAATCCTGTATTCAGGGGACATGTTGTTGGCGTGTCACAGATGTATTTAATCATGGCTGGGAGTATAGTTGTATTCGGAGCAGCTTATCTTCTGATTATCATGATTCGGGAGAGATAATAATCTTAATATAATCTTAATATCATATAAAAATGCTTAACCCCTTTTTTAACATAATTCTGGTAGATTTCAATTATGTTAGAAAAGGGGAATTTTTTATGTTTGACAACAGGATAAGAAAACATTTGTCATCATTCCGGGTTATAACAATTGGATTTGGTGGATTAATTATATTAGGAGCATTGCTTCTTATGCTGCCGGTTTCATCAGCCAGTGGTTGTGTAACACCGTTTGGTGATGCATTATTTACATCTACATCAGCGGTATGCGTTACCGGATTAGTAGTACTGGATACAGGAAGCTACTGGTCTTTATTTGGACAGCTTGTAATAATTACGCTTATACAGATAGGAGGGCTTGGCGTAATTACTGTTGCTGTTGCATTTTCTTTATTGTCAGGAAAGAAAGTATCTTTAATGCAGAGAAGCTTTATGCAGGAATCTGTATCAGCACCAGTGGTTGGCGGAATAGTCAGGCTTACCGGATTTATATTAAAAGGAACATTTATCATAGAATTATCAGGAGCATTGCTTATGATGCCGGTATTCTGCAAGGATTATGGATTGAAAGGAATCTGGTTTGCAATATTTCATTCAATATCAGCATTCTGTAATGCAGGATTTGATGTGCTAGGAACAGCGGATAATCAATTTGCTTCAATGACGACATATGCCTGTAATCCTGTTATTAATATTACATTGATGCTTCTTATTGTGATAGGTGGAATTGGATTTGTTACGTGGGAAGATATTGAGAATAATAAGTATCATTTTAAAAGATATAAGATGCAGAGCAAATTAATAATTGTTACAACAGCCGTTCTTATAACAGTACCTGCAATTATATTTATGATAAATGATATGATGACTGGAAGCGAGAGAATGCCTGTATTTAAGGCACTTTTTCAATCAGTGACATTAAGGACTGCTGGATTTAATACGGTTGACCTTAATGCAATGAAACAGGCATCTGTAATGATTATGATAATTCTTATGCTTATAGGTGGTTCACCAGGTTCAACAGCAGGTGGTATGAAAACAACTACATTTGCAGTTCTTATGGGAAACATGGTTGCAACATTTAAGAGAAATAAGAATATTCATTTTTTTGAAAGAAGAATAGATAATGATACAGTTAAAAATGCAGCTACGATAGCTATGATGTATATTACATTATTTGTTACGGGCGCATTTATTATAAATGTCACAGATGGAATTTCATTAGGAAAATGTCTTTTTGAAACAGCATCAGCAGTAGGTACGGTCGGATTGACATTAGGTATTACTCCTCAGCTTGGAATATTATCAAGAATTGTTCTTATTATTCTTATGTTTATGGGCAGAGTTGGCGGTCTTACTTTAATATATGCTGCTTTTTCTGGAAATGGAAACAGCTATTCAAAATTTCCTGAAGAAAAGATTAATATAGGATAGGAGCACAATATGAAAAAGAATGTATTACTTATAGGAGCCGGAAGATTTGGAAAACATATGGCTATGCAGCTTAATCAGCTTGGACATCAGGTGATGGCAGTTGATACTGATGAGAACAGAATTAACGATGTTATGAATATAGTCACAAATGCACAGATTGGAGACAGCACGAATGCTGAATTTTTAAAATCATTAGGCGTTGGTAATTTTGATGTGTGTATGGTGACAATTGGTGACAGTTTTCAGAATTCGCTGGAAACAACATCACTGTTAAAGGAACTTGGCGCCAGATATGTGGTATCAAGAGCTGAGCGGGATGTACAGGAAAAATTCCTGCTGCGTAATGGTGCAGATGCGGTTGTATATCCTGAAAAACACGAAGCAAAGTGGGCTGCAGTACGCTATACTGCGGACCATATTCTTGATTTAATACAACTGGATAATACTCATGCAATTCTTGAAGTGGAAGTTCCTGAGTCGTGGTTAGGAAAAAGTATTATTGAACTTGATATAAGAAAAAAATATGGAGTAAACATAATGGCTATAAAGCATAATGACTCAATAAATGTAAATGTTGAACCAGATATTGTACTTACAGAAGATATTACATTACTTGTGTTAGGAGATTATAAAAATCTGAAAAAATGCTTTAAGGTTTAAGATTAGGGGGCATGAGCATGAAGACGGGATTAATTATAATAATACTGATAGTTGTGATATTATTATTTATGGCAGCAGGATGGTATGTTATGAATAAAATAGACGGATTTATGAACAGAACAAGAAGAACCAATGACAAAGATACAATGAATGCTGTATTGAATGAAAGTGATGATAACGAAAAAAAGAGATATTAAATTGAAAATGTGTTATTATATACAAAATAAAATAAGGTGGTAATTATAACGGAAAAGACATTGAAAAAACTTGTAAAAGAATTCTTAATAACAATAGGCTATTTAAGCATTGCAACAGTAATAGGAATGCTGCTTATATATATTGGATTTACAGAATCAAATGTTACTATGGTATATCTTCTGTGCGTGCTTTTGCTTTCGATATTCACTAATGGATATATCTGGAGTGTGGCGGGTTCGCTTGTAAGTGTTGTTCTGATGAATTTTTTCCTGACAGAACCAAGATTTACTTTTCATACATATGACACAGGATATCCGCTCACATGTGTTATTATGCTTGCTGCGTCAATGCTTACAGGAACTCTGGCATCTAAACTGAAAAAACATGTTCGTATGTCAGAACAGGCTGCTTACAGGGAAAAGACACTACAGTTAAGGGCTAATCTTTTAAGGACGATTTCACACGATTTAAGAACACCACTCACGTCAATATCAGGTAATGCCAATAATCTTATGTACAATTATGATAAGCTTGATAATGATACGAGAGAGCAGATATTTACAGATATATATGATGATTCAGAATGGTTAATCAGTCTTGTAGAGAATATATTGTTTGTAACAAGATTTGAGGATGGAACAGTAACTCTTAATATGTCTGACCAGCTGATAGATGAAGTTATTGCTGAAGCGTTAAAACATATCAACAGAAAAAGCTGTGAACATAAAATACATGTGGATTGCGGCAAAGAACTAATTCTTGTGAAAATGGACGCCAGACTTATAATACAGGTTATTATTAATATAGTCGATAATGCGATAAAGTATACACAGGAAGGCTCTGATATATATATTAAAGCAAGAAAAGAAGGCAGATATGTAATTATATCCATTGAAGATAATGGCGCGGGAATACCTGATGACATGAAAGAAAATGTATTTGATACATTTTTCACCTGTAACAATGAAATTGCAGATAACAGAAGAAGTCTCGGACTTGGGTTATCTTTATGTAAAACTATTATAAATGCACATGGAAGTGAACTGGAATTAAGGGATAATACACCACATGGATGCATTTTTGAATTCAAGCTGCAGTTAAGTGAGGTACATTTAAATGAATAAAACACAGGTTCTTGTAGTTGAGGATGATTCACCAATAAGAAATCTTATAACAACAACATTAAAAACTAATAATTACAGGTATTTAACTGCTGTGAATGGAGCGAGTGCTATTTCACAGACTGCATCACATAATCCTGATATAATTCTGCTAGACTTAGGACTTCCTGATATAGATGGGGTGGAAGTTATAAAAAAGATAAGAACATGGACTAATACACCAATAATTGTTATAAGTGCAAGAAATGAAGATGCGGATAAGATAGAGGCACTTGATGCAGGGGCAGACGATTATCTTACAAAGCCGTTTTCAGTAGATGAGCTTCTTGCAAGATTACGTGTAACAGTAAGAAGACTGTCGCTTATGCAGACGGATATGACTCAGAATACAAGTGTATTCGAGAACGGAGATTTAAAAATTGACTATGCAGCTGGCTGTGCATATCTGAATGGAGAGGAGCTGCATCTTACACCTATTGAATATAAGCTTCTCATATTATTATCAAGAAATGTCGGAAGAGTGCTGACATACACTTATATTACTAAGAATATATGGGGCAGTTCATGGGAAAATGATCTGGCATCACTTAGAGTATTTATGGCAACATTAAGAAAGAAAATTGAAAAAGATGTCAATTCCCCGCAGTATATACAGACGCATATTGGTATAGGGTACAGAATGCTAAGAGTATAATTATGGATTTCCTCATAAAAGTGTAAAACGGTGTATAATATAACCATAAAATATATGGAGGTTAATTATATTGGATATTTAACCAGATAAGCAGATTTATTTTTAAATGAATGGAAAAATAATGCTCACAGATATCCTTTAATTATAAAAGGGGCATAAGTTAAAATAGGACTAAATCAAGAGAAACCTTATAAAACAAGGGCTTGAATGATTTAAGTCCTATTTTTTCATATCAATTTTGAGGTAAGAGGACTCAATACTATAATTGAAATTGAACGTTTACATGGTGTAAAATGAAAGAAAACAGATAAAGGAGATTTGAATTATATGAATTATATTACATTAAATAATGGAGTTAAAATTCCACAGATAGGTCTTGGTGTTTTTAGAACACCAGACGGAGCTGATACAGCTAATGCAGTAAAATGGGCGATTGAGGCTGGATACAGACATATTGATACAGCTAAGGTTTACGGCAATGAAAAAAGCGTAGGCGAAGGCATACGTATGAGTGGCATTGACAGAAGGGATATATTTGTTACAACTAAGCTTTGGAATGAGGATATTAGACAGGGAAGAACTAAAGAAGCATTTTTACAGAGCTTGGAAGACATGGGACTTGATTACATAGACTTGTATCTTATTCACTGGCCAGCTAACGGTTATGAGAAGGCGTGGGCAGATATGGAGGACCTGTACAAGGCTGGCAAAATCAAGGCAATCGGTGTAAGTAACTTCAATGTTCACCATCTTGAGACTCTCAGTGAAAACTGGACAGTTGTACCAGCGGTTAACCAGATTGAGATTCATCCTTATTACGCTAATATTGAAAATGTTGAATATGCTAAGAAGAATGGTATTGCAATAGAAGCCTACAGCCCACTTGGAGGCAACGGAGCAGGAACACTTGAAAATGAGGTGATTATTGCACTGGCTGACAAGTATGGTAAGACACCTGCACAGATTGTTTTAAGATGGGAGCTTCAGAGAGGAATAATTGTACTTCCAAAGTCAACGCATCAGGAAAGAATTATTTCTAATTTTGAAGTGTTTGATTTTGAATTGTCTGAGGGTGATATGAATGCCATAAATGAGCTTAACAAGAACGAAAAACACGGTTCTGACCCAGAAACATTTAATTTTTAAGAGGAACTTGACTTTTGAATCGGCTTAAAAATCGAAACACGGCACAAAGCACCGAATATTCTAATCAACCAGTCCCTTGTTCTTCCACTTTCCGTTATTCCAGCGCAGCACCATGCCGACAGCCCTGATGCACTCGTCACTTGCGAGTCCGATGTAAGCACCGACTGCGAGAAGCCCCAGATGCAGTCCGAAGAAGTATGTTCCGCCGACCGCCGCAAGGTACATGAAAACGGCACCCATGACAACCGGGAAAACGGCATCACCGCTTGTCTTCAGTGCCTGACAATAGACCAGATTGGTGACTCTTCCAAGCTCCAGCACAACATCAATGGCGAGAAGCTTTGTGACTAGGTTTATCATCTGTACGTCATTCGTGAAGATTCGCACAATGTAGTTACCCAAAAGCGCAAATGTGATAGAAAGGCAGGATGCCGTAATCACACCATAGATAGCGGCCTTGCGAGTGCCCTTATCGCATTCGTCATACTCCTTTGCACCGATATGCCAGCCGGTCAGAATGGCATTTGCCTGAGCTAAGGCAGCACCGATACAGTACGAAAAGTTAGCAATCTGTGAGGCATAGGAACGCGCTGTGACGTTCATTCCGTCAGCATCCATCTGGTTCATGAAACGCACTACAAGAGTCATGGCGATATTGTAAAGTGCGGTTTCACAGGCAGACGGAAAGCCAATCTTTATAATCTGTCCGAGAATTTTTCCGGAAGCTATGCGCTCAGGACTGTTCTTTGCCTTGATGAGCACAGCGCCCATTGTGGCAACAATAATCAGATTGACAATACGTGAGATAACCGTTGCAGTGGCAACACCCATAACGCCCCAGTGCATTACAAAGAGAAAAACAGCGTTAAGTATAAAGTTAATGACATTTCCAATAATTGATGCCCAAAGTGACTGCTTTGTGTAGCCGAAAACTCTCAGGTAGCTTGAATAAATCGGTATGAGAGCATTTAAAAAGCAGGCACCTCCAACAATGCGCAGATAAGTATTTGCCGAATCAAAAAGCGCCGGTGCAATGCTGACCATTTTGAGAATATTTCCGGAAAAAACAGTCAGAAAAACAGCCATGAGCACACCTATTACAGCGTTAAATATAAGTCCAAGCTGCCTTGCCTGATATGCTATACCTGGTTTTCCGGCACCGATATTCTGCGTCATGACAGCAACCATACCGCTTGAGATGATACCAAACATGATGATGAAAACGGAGATGTATGTATTTGCCGTGCCGACAGCACCAACCGCCTGGTCGCTCACGGATGACAGCATAAGAGTGTCAACCATGCCTGCCAGCATGTAAAAAAGTGTTTCAAAGCATATTGGAATGGAAAGCTGTGTAAGTGTTTTTCTTTGAACCTGCATATAGATTTTACCTCATTTATAATGTATGTATACCTTGTGATATTAACAGAATGAAAGCAAACTTCTCGTTATAAGCTTCATTAGGGAGAGGAAGATATAAAGAAGAGAAGCTTGCATGTATCAATATATTACATTATCACAAATAATTCTTGTATTATTTCAAGGGAAAATTGTACTATTTCCACTTTATCTATTACTAAGTTACTGCTCATACCACAGCGTAGATTCACTAAATCCTAGGGAACAAATAAAAAAATGCACACCTTATGCATGCAATATGTTAAAATATAGAACAGTTGATATGTAATTATTACAGCAAACAAACCGGATGGGAATTAAAAGAGACTAAGGAATATGTAGAAAAATGTATTTTGAATTAAAAGAAAACCGGCCACACGGCACACCGGAAAATCCGTTCAGTCAATATCATATCAGTGATGTAAAGCGTGCATTCCAGATTCCGGTACACTGGCATGATGAGCTGGAAATTATATATGTAAAGCAGGGCAAGCTGCATGTGACCATATCAGGTGAAAACTATATAGGAAGCCCAAAGGATACATTTGTGGTATCTCCGGGCAGTCTGCATTTCATGGGCTCGCCGACAGGAGATGCAGATTATTACACATTTTTGTTTCCTCTTGAATATATATCATTTCAGACGGACGATCTCATGGAAAAATCAATCCTATCCCCTCTCAAACGAGGCAGACTTATGATTAGTCCTCAGATAAATGATACAGCAGCAGATATATGCGAGCGGCTGATAGAGATAAATGCACAGATATCAGGGAAAAACGCAGAAAACACAGATGCTGCAAATATAGAGGCGCAATTTGAAACCAAAATAACTCTCATCAAATTCATCCAGAAAATGTGGAGCAATAATCTAATACTGGAAAATGGCACAAATGGCACCAACACAATAGAAAAAGAAATGATAACGTATATTCAGCAAAACTATACAAGGGAAATTTCACTGAAGGAATTTGGTGCACAGTTTCATTTGTCAGAAAAATACATATCACGCTACTTTAAAGAGCATTTTCATATTACTCTGTCGCAGTATATCAATCATCTCAGGCTGGAGCATGCCAGACAGCTATTGGAGGAATCAGCAACATCCGTTACTGAGGTTGCAATGTGCAGTGGATATCAGAATGTGAGCTACTTTATACGCAGCTTTAAGAAAATGTATGGGGTATCACCTCTTAAATACAGAAAAGCTTCCTGTATAATTTAAACATAGGTCAAGAGATTAAAGAAAAAATCCGCAATTTAGCGGATTTTTTTAATACATTCATTAAATAAAAGCAATCTGTTATCCTTATCAGCAGATATTTTCAATGAAGATTGTTCATTAAGCTTCATAACCAAAGAAAGAACATCACTAACCGAATGCTGCACTGGTCATATACGCCGGAGCAGAAGGAAGAGGTGAAAAAAGCACTTGCCGCAGGAGTTCCGAAAGCAACGATTCTTACTTACTTTTATCCGGAGGTCACTGTGGAGAAGATGAGTTCATATCGGAATAAGCATTAAATGATATCGCATAGGCACAGGAAATGTGGTATACTGCGCCTATGTAAAAAAGAATGTGTTTTGCAAATCGGTATTTATCATTTGTTAAGGAGGAATAGTAAATGGTTGGAAGAATATATCATGTAGGATTGACGGTTTCAGATTTAGATAAATCAATTGCATTTTATAGAGATATACTTGGACTTAAATATCAAGGAGAAATCATGATGGTTGGCGAAGAGACAGATAAAATGTTTCAAAAGAAAAATTGTAAGGCAAGGGTTGCTTATTTGAATGGTTCTGAGAATATTGAAACACCGCCTGTTGAATTGATTCAATTTGTAGACAGCAAAATCCACAAAGAACAATCAGACTTGTTTACGACATCTATCTCGGAAGTATGCTTTTATACGGATGACATTGATTCTGTCTACAAAGCCCTTATCGAAAATCATGTGGAGTGCTTGTCTGAACCGCAGTATTTCGATTTCAGGGCAGATGGATTTGGGGAAAGCAGAGCGTTTTATTTCAGAGACCCGGATGGAATCATTCTTGAGATGATGCAACCGTTATAAAAGGACACTAAATCGGAAGTTGGAGGATACACGCATGAAAATTGTAATCATTAATGGAAGTGCCAGAAAAGGAAACACGCTGACAGCAATCAATGCATTTATAAAAGGAGCATCAGAAAAGAATGAAATTGAAATCATTGAACCTGACAAACTCAACATTGCACCATGCAAGGGATGTGGTGTCTGTCAATGCTCTAAGGGATGTGTCGATAAGGATGATACAAATCCTACAATTGATAAAATTGCTGCCGCAGATATGATTCTTTTTGCTACACCAGTTTATTGGTGGGGAATGTCAGCACAATTGAAACTTATCATTGATAAGTGCTACTGCCGTGGATTGCAGTTAAAAAATAAAAAAGTTGGCACGATTGTTGTAGGCGGTTCTCCCGTAGACAGTATCCAGTATGAGCTGATTGATAAGCAGTTTGACTGTATGGCAAAATATCTTTCATGGGATATGCTTTTCAAAAAATCATATTACGCAACAGCCAGAGATGAACTTGAAAAAAACAAGGATTCCATGAACGAACTTGAGGGGATCGGAAAAAATTTA
>ENA-OPSH01000520-OPSH01000520.1-human-gut-metagenome-genome-assembly--contig:-NODE-520-length-21541-cov-4.139114_pt1 | contig 21541 bp, 8 predicted proteins | sample MGYA00241802_ERZ501895 | MGnify/ENA primary metagenome ERZ501895 (study PRJEB25962, sample SAMEA2042304) | human gut metagenome | biome: human gut; feature: human-associated habitat; material: faeces...
TGTTAGAATAAACCTCTGTATCGAATACCATAACGTTGATGTCACGTCCACTAGCGAGAACATGGTCAACACCACCGAATCCGATATCGTAAGCCCATCCGTCACCACCGAAGATCCACTGGGATTTCTTAGCCAGGAAATCTTTGTTCTTGACAATGTCCTTGCATGTCGGGCAGTCAACGTTCTCAAGAGCAGCTACGAGTTTGTCAGTTGCAGCACCGTTTGTAGCACCAACACCGAATGTGTCTAACCACTCCTGGCATGCAGCTTTTACTTCTGCTGTTGCGTTCTCGTTTGCAGCAACTTCCTCAACTTTAGCCTTTAAGCCATCGCGGATTGCCTGCTGGGCGAGTAACATACCATAACCAAACTCAGCGTTATCTTCGAACAGAGAGTTGGACCATGCAGGACCCTGTCCCTTAGCGTTTACTGTGTATGGTGTAGATGGTGAGGAGTTACCCCAGATAGAAGAACATCCTGTTGCGTTTGCGATGTACATTCTTTCACCGAATAACTGAGTGATCAGTTTAGCGTAAGGTGTTTCACCACAACCAGCACATGCTCCTGAGAACTCAAGCAATGGCTGTCTGAACTGGCTTCCTTTAACGGAATCAGCTTTGAATTTAGCAAGTACTTCTTCTTTAGCTGGTAATTTCTGACCATAGTCATAAACTTCCTGCTGATCTCTCTGAGAATCTAATCCAGCCATTGTAAGAGCTTTTTCACCCTTCTTACCTGGACAGATGTTTACACAAGATCCGCATCCTAAACAGTCAAGAACTGTAACTGTCATAGCGAATTTGTATCCTGGCATTCCAGTCATATCAGCTGTCTTAGTAGCTGCTGGAGCTGCTGCTGCTTCTTCTTCTGTCATAGCTACTGGACGGATTGTTGCATGAGGACATACATAAGCACAGAAGTTACACTGGATACAGTTATCTGGATTCCAAGAAGGAACGTCTACTGCTACTCCACGTTTTTCAAATGCAGATGCACCTAAAGGCATATGTCCATCTACGTAAGGTACTAAATCGCTAACTTTAAGAGCGTTACCTTCCTGTCCGTTAACGTAGTTCTGTACGTTGTTGATGTAATCAACAAGAGGTTTGTTATCTCCCTTAGCTTCAACGAATAAGCTTTCTGTTTCAGCGTCAGCCCATTCAGCTGGAACTGGTACTTCAACGATAGCTTTTGCACCAGCGTCGATCGCATCGTGGTTCATCTTAACGATAGCTTCACCCTTCTTGCTGTAAGAAGCTGTTGCAGCGTCTTTCATGTATTTGATCGCATCTTCTTCAGGGATAATTCCTGATAATTTGAAGAATGCAGACTGTAATACAGTATTGATACGTCCACCAAGTCCGATTTCTTTACCGATCTTGATACCATCAATGATATAGAACTTAATGTTGTGTTTAGCTAAGTAAGCTTTTACCTGTCCTGGAAGATGTTCTCCAACTTCTTCTGGAGTCCAGCTGCAGTTTAACAGGAATGTTCCACCGTCTTTTAAGTCCTGAACCATGTTATATTTTGTTAAATATGGTGCACAATGGCAAGCAACAAAGTCAGCTTTGTTGATCAGGTATGTTGATTTGATTGGGTCATCTCCGAAACGTAAGTGGGACATTGTAACACCACCGGATTTCTTAGAATCATAATCAAAGTATGCCTGAGCATATTTGTCTGTATGGTCACCAATGATCTTGATAGAGTTCTTGTTAGCACCAACAGTACCGTCGGCTCCAAGTCCCCAGAATTTACATGCTACGATGCTGTCTGGAGCTGTAACTGGAGTTTCTCCTCTTTCAAGAGATAAGTTAGTAACATCATCCACGATAGATAATGTGAATTCGTTTTTATCAACGTTTTCGAATGTAGCGATGATATCAGCTGGTGTAGTATCTTTAGAACCTAATCCATAACGTCCACCATTGATTGTGCAGCTTTCGAATTTTGTTCCTCTTAATGCGTTAACAACATCAAGGTATAATGGTTCTCTTGCTCCAGGCTCTTTAGATCTGTCTAATACGTTGATAACTTTTGCTGTATCAGGGATTGCTTCTACTAATTTCTCAGCAACGAATGGTCTGTAAAGACGAACTTTAACAACACCGACTTTTTTACCCTGTTTCATTAAGTAATCGATTGTTTCGTCGATTGTTTCACAAACAGATCCCATAGCGATGATTACGCTCTCAGCGTCTTCAGCTCCATAGTAGTTGAATAATTTATAATCTGTTCCGATCTTAGCGTTAACCTGATTCATGTAATCTTCAACGATTGCAGGGAAAGCATTATATGTTGAGTTAGCTGCTTCTCTTGCCTGGAAGAAGATGTCTGGGTTCTGAGCTGATCCACGAAGAACTGGATGTTCTGGGTTTAAGCACTCAGCTCTGAATTTGTCGATTGCTTCATAATCAACCATATCTGCAAGATCATCATAATCCCACATTTCGATTTTCTGAATTTCATGAGATGTTCTAAATCCATCGAAGAAATGTAATACAGGAACACGTCCTTTAATTGTTGCTAAATGAGCTACTGCTCCTAAGTCCATAACTTCCTGAACACTAGAGCTGCAAAGCATTGCGAAACCTGTCTGACGACATGCATAAACGTCAGAGTGGTCACCAAAGATGTTCAGTGCGTGAGATGCAAGTGCACGAGCAGATACATCAAATACGCAAGGCATCTGTTCACCAGCGATCTTATACATGTTAGGGATCATTAATAACAGACCCTGAGATGCTGTATAAGTAGTTGTTAATGCACCAGCTGCTAAAGAACCATGTACAGTTCCTGCTGCTCCTCCTTCAGACTGCATTTCAACTAATTTTACAGGATGTCCGAAAATATTTTTCTTTCCCTGTGTTGCCCACTGGTCAGTTGACTCTGCCATTGGTGAGGATGGTGTAATAGGATAAATTGCTGCAGCTTCTGTAAAAGCATATGATACGTGTGCAGCGGCTGTGTTACCATCCATGGTTTTCATTTTTCTTGCCATGTTCTCTTCCTCCTAAAAAATCTCGTGTGAATATATTCACACATTGTTAATCTCTACGTCCACCTAGCATATGGGCGTAGAAAATATCACTACAACTTTCACAAGTTGCTTAAAACATAAACAAAGCTGTATACATATAACTTTTGTATACAGCTTTATTCTACATTATTTGCACAAGTTTTTAAAGAGATTTTTATGTATTTTTAGGTATTTTTTTTTGTACGCCAAAAAAATAACAATCTTTTTGAATCCTTAGTAAAATACTCAAGATTTTGAATTCGTTGTATTTGTGCTATTTGTACTATTTTTATCTTTTGTGCTTGTGCTTTTCGCATTCTTATGTTCATCGAATGTTTTTGTGAAAACATGGGTTCCTTTTTTGCTTCCGTCAGTTCTATAATATAGGTAATCATGTTTCTTCGGATGCATCGCAGCCTTGATCGCCGTGTCTGACGGATTACAAATCGGTCCTGCTGGTAACCCTTTCATAACGTAAGTATTATACACCGTTTTCACTTTCAGATCTTTATAATAAACTTTCTTCGCATTATATAATCCATTTGTTGTGGTATACAAAACGGTCGGATCGATCTGAAGTCTCATTTTCGCTGCAAGGCGATTCTCAATGACTCCTGCGATCATCGGACGTTCTGACATATTGCTTGCTTCACGTTCGATCATTGATGCGATCGTCATGATCTCTGCCATAGAATGCTTTCCTTTATAAGACTTCGCAAGTGCTGAATATTTCTTATCGAAATTATCAAGCATCTTCTGGATCAGATCTTCTGGTTTGGAACTTTTGTAAATCTTATAAGTATCCGGATACAGATAACCTTCTAATTTGTACTTTGTTCCCTTCTTTGGGTCAATGTCTTTAATAAAATCGTTTTTATACTGATCTGTATTCTTCGCAGCCTTTATAAATTCATCTGCTTTAAAGACTCCCTGTTTCTCTAGTCGTTTTGCTATCATATCAATGGAATATCCTTCCGGGATCATGACTGTGACGACTCTTCTTGCCTCTGCAAGTTTTCTGGCCTCTTCTGCTTTCTGCTGCCTGTAAGCCATATATTTTCTTCCAGCAAATATACCTCCTGCCACAATGACCACTAGTAAAATGATGACTCCAATGACAAATGGAGCTCTGGAACGATTTCTTCTTCCACGTCTGCGCCCCCTTCTGCGCCTTCTGGAATTATGATCAAAATCTAAATATAAATCCATGATGTCCTCCCAAATTTTTATTATCGTATGATTTTAAAATCATACTGTGTTCCTATGCTATTATACTCGCATTTTGTAGAAATAAAAGCTTTTTCATTAAATTTTGTTCATATTCTTAACTTTTTTGTAATTTTTGTGAAAAAATATGCATATTTTGGATTGTAACTCTTCTGGTCAAACTGCTGTACTTTTTTTAGTATTTCCATTATAATCAAAGCATAGCCGTAAATGGCAAAAGATTATAAAATATAGAAAGGAATTTCATATTATGGCAAATCCAATTGTAACGATCACTATGGAAAATGGTGATGTAATGAAAGCAGAATTATATCCGGAGATCGCTCCGATCACTGTTGAGAACTTTGTAAATCTTGTAAAAGACGGTTTCTATGATGGTTTAACTTTCCATCGTATCATCAACGGATTTATGATCCAGGGTGGATGCCCATTAGGTACAGGAACAGGTGGTCCTGGACATACGATCAAAGGAGAGTTCAGCCAGAACGGTGTGATCAACAACTTAAAACACACTCCTGGTGTTTTATCCATGGCTCGTTCTATGATGCCTGATTCTGCCGGATCACAGTTCTTTATCATGCACAAAGCTGCTCCACATTTAGATGGACAGTACGCAGCATTTGGTAAGATCATCGAAGGAATGGATGTTGTAAATAAGATCGCTGAAGTTGCAACAGATTATTCCGATAAACCATTAGAACCACAAGTTATGAAGACTGTAACTGTGGAAGAATAATCAACTATATCCTTACAGCACAGAGCCGGACCATCAATCTTCATTTGTATCCGGCTCTTAATTTTTATGAATATTTAGATGGGGAATGATAATATGAGTGAAAACAACAAACTAATCTTTATGGATGTCGATGCGACTTTGTACAGTAAAGAACAGCGTCTGGTTCCAGAATCTACGATCAAAGCAATCCATGAAGCACAGGAAAATGGTCATAAAGTCCTGATCAACACTGGACGACCTCTTGTTTATTTTGAAAAAGAGATTCTCGATATTGGCTGCGACGGTTATCTTTGTTCTAACGGAGTTCACATCCTTCTTGATGGTGAAACGATCTATCACAAAACAGTTCCTGAAACAGTGGTCGAGCAGATCAAACGGATTTGCGTAGAAAACAATATCTATGGAACCTTTGAAGGGGAAAAATGTTCTTATTTCCGCGATCATAATGTTGACTTTCATCCACATTATGGATTTATGATCACTGCTTTTGACCTTGCTCCTTATATGGCGCATGAGTTTACATGGGATCATGTTGAAAATCCTGATAAAGCCATTGTATTTACAGGCCCTGGGAGCAATACTTCTGGTTTTGTAGATGCTCTTGACAGTATTTCTGATGCCATGGATTATATTCGAATTGATGATACCCAGTATGAGATTTTATTAAAAGATCATGATAAAGGAACTGGTCTTACATATGTCGCTGATCATCTCAATATCTCTACAGATGACTGCTACGCATTTGGAGATAGTAATAACGATATCTCCATGTTTAAAGCTGCTGGCCATGGAATTGCTATGGGAAATGCCTGTGATGAGTTAAAAGAAATTGCGGAATATGTTACAGATTCTGTAAATGATGATGGGATTTATCATGCATTTAAACATTATCATTTGATTTAATATAAGAGGGGTATTGCAAGTTTTTGTTACTACTTTTGCAATTTAGAAGAAAAGCAGCTAGAAATCTTAAATTTTGATTTCTAACTGCTTTTTCTTTCAATAAATATCAGAGATTACTTTACTATTTAATTTTAATTGTAACCGTCTTGCTCTTTCCGCTTCCATCCACTGCTCTTGCTGTGATCTTCACGGATTTTTTCTTTCCAGCTTTGTATGTTGTTACAGTTCCTTTGGAAGAAACTTTTGCATATTTTGTATTGCTGCTTGACCATTTTAAAGTTCTATTTGCCCCTGAAGATGCGCTTGTTTTTCCTTTCAGATATAACTTCTTACCAGCTTTTACTGATTTAACTCCAGAAATGTAGACTTTCTTTACGATACCTTTCTTGATATAGATCTTATATGACGCTTTCTTACCACTTCCGTCTTTGGCTGTCGCTGTGATCGTTACTGTTTTTCCACCCATTTTCTTCTTCGTTGTAACGACACCGCTGCTGCTGACTGTTGCAACTTTAGTATTGCTTGATTTCCATGTAACACCTTTATTGTATGCGTTGGATGGTGTTACGGCCGCCTTTAATGTTACTTTCTTACCAGTTGCGATCTTGTTAGATGTTGTTGTTGTGATCGTGATCTTGCTGACTTTGATATTTTCTACTGTTACGATGCAGTACATTACATTTCCGTCAGATGTTATTGCCGTAATAATTGCTTTTCCTGCAGCCTTAGCTGTTAATTTACCTGCTGCATCAACTGTTACAACCGCTTCGTTGGAAGATGTCCATTTTACTGTTCCGATTGAAGCTGTTGCATAATCAGGTAAATATGTAATCTTCAGCTGTTCTGTCTTGCCTGGATTTAATGTTACAAATGTTTTGTTTAATACAACCGCCTGTGTAGGAATCTTACCTGTTTCGTCTGTTGTGTAAACTTTGATCGTTTTTGTTGTTGTTCCAGCTTTTAATGTCAGTGTTGCCATCTGACCTTTTGTTCCGGCTTTGATCTTATCGCCAACAGTTACTGCATTTGAAGAGGATGTAATCGTACATACTTCTTTACTATCTACGAATACACCTTTTGTAAACTGCTGTATTGTTAATTCCTGTCCTTCTTTTAGATACAGGCTGTCGCTTAAGAATGACATTCTTGTCGCTGTGCTTGCTGTTGTTGGCAAATATAATGATTCTAACTGTGCTTTTAGGTCATTTAATGCTGTAAAATCTGTCACAGATGTTCCTCTTAGATAGAGTGTTTTTAACTGTTTTAAATTCTTTATGAAACTGATGTCTGTGATGTTTTTGTTGTTTTCGAGATCGATCTTTTCGCAATTGACTGCTTCGGATAAACCTGCTAAATCTGCATTCGTCAGATCTTTATTTTCTAAATTAATAGATTTTACATTTTTGATCTCTTCTGTTGAGATCATTCCATCATTATTTGCATCTGCCTCTAATGCATCGTATACTTTGTAGCTTGTCAATGGAATGATATCTTTTCCTACGGCTGCTACCTGAATCTCAATCGTTGCTGTATATGTCTTTCCTGCTCTTACTACTACCGCTTCTACCGTTGCTTTTCCTGCTGCTTTTGGTTCCAGATAGTATGTCTTTGTTCCATCCTGTGCTGTTTCTGTGCGGATATTTAAGATCTTTGTATCTTTTGATGTGATCGTTACTACATCATCTTTTTCCAGATTATTTAACTTGATCTGTTTCTTAAATGCTCCTACACTTACATTTGGATCATTTTTATCAAACTCTGGTGTTGTTGCACTTTTGGCTGTCACATTTACTGGAATCGTTGCAGATACTGTTGGTGTTGTTGTACTCTCAACTTTTAAATTCGTCGTTCCTGCTTCTGCTGTATCCACTGCTTCCAGACTTATGGATCCATCTGACTGAACCTGGATTGATTTTAATTTTGCTGTTGTTCCTGCTGCTACTTCCTCAGAATACTTAACATCTTTGCATCCTTTTAAGATTCCTTTTGGAAGGATAGGATCATTTGTTTTGGCTCCTTTTTCTACTGTGATCGGATCTTTCTTGATCAACGCAATTCTGTCTGCTGTGGAAACCTTTGTACCTTCCAGATTGATTTCCTTTAGATTCGTCATAGATTTTAATGCATCAATCTTACTTACATTTGTATTCTTGCTTAAATCTAATTTTTCACAACCAGTTGCATACTGAAGATATGCTACTTCTGCATCTGTCAGACCTTTATCAGAAAGATTGATCTCTGTCTTCGCTGCTAAGTCTGCTTTAGTAAGTTCACCTTCTTCCTTTCCACTAAATACCTGATACATTGTTTGTGAGGTAAATGGAATAACATTATCATCTTTGCTTAAATTAAATTCAAGCTGAGCACTTACTCCATCTAATGGCTTTTTATTCTTTTCAAATGTTGCTATTACAGTAACTTTTCCGCTGTCTTTTAATGCAATCGGCATATACTTCACAACTTCTGTTCCATCTGCTTGTTTGAAAGTCTTTTGTTCAATCTTTAATGCTTTTTCATCAGAAATATTGAAGTTGACTTTATCGAAATCTTTTGCCTGCGTTCCCTGGAATTCATAATACTTGAAATTTCCTACTGTTACATTCTGGGATTCTGCCGCAAATGAAATCCCACTTGTAACTGTTGGTGTGGTTGTACCTTCCTGTATCACCGCTGCCTGATTCCCCTGATCTGCTGTTGCCGCCATTACCGTAAATCCGTTGACCGGTATCATGGATATACTGAGCAGACATGCTAACAGTTTCTTTCTGCTCTTTCCATTTAAGTGTCTGAATACTTTCCATCCTTTTTGCATGAAATTCGTCCTCCTTTTCTTCATGTTTGAATCTGCATATTGCTTTGTTTATTATAACACTTTTTCGTGTAGAATGCATAAAAGAGTGATCGATTTGATCACTCTTTTAGCGCATTTTGGGGATTATTTAATTTTAATCGTTACAGTTGCTTTCTTTCCGCTTCCGTCGGTTGCCATTGCTGTGATCTTCACTGATTTCTTTTTACCAGCTTTTAGTGCTTTGACTTTTCCTGATCCGGATACTGTTGCGTATTTTGTATTGCTGCTAGTCCATTTCAGTTTCTTGTTGGCTCCTTTGGATGCGGTTACTTTGGCTTTCAGACTTAGTGTCTTTCCTGCTTTGACCGTTTTCTTTCCTGTGATCTTGATCTTCTTTACGGTTCCTTTCATGATCTTGATCTTGAACGTCGCTTTCTTTCCACTTCCGTCTGTTGCATATGCCGTGATCGTAACTGTTCTTCCGGCTGCCTTTTTGTTGAATTTTATGACACCATTTTTATCAACCGTTGCATATTTCTTGTTGCTTGTTGTCCATTTAATATTTTTGTTGCTTGCATTGTTTGAAATATTGGCTGTTAATTTTACTTTCTTTCCTGCAGAAAGTTTGTTGGATGGTGCGGTGACTGTGATCTTGACAACTTTTTGTGGTGCAGCTGTTGTTGGCTGTGTTGGGGTTGGTTTTGGTGCTTCTGGTTTTGGATTCTCAGGCTTTGTTGGCTCTGCTGGTGCTTCTGTTGCCTTTGCAGTTACAGAAACGGTGATCACTTTTGCTGCTTTTTTATCTGTATTATAAATAGATACAGTTGTTGTTCCAACAGCATTTCCTGTGACTTCTAACTTACCATTCTCTATTTTCGCAGAAGCAATCTTAGAATTCTCAACCTCAACTTTGGTATCTTTATCAAGCAATCCACTTGGCATAATATCCTGTGTTTTGCTTTCTCCTGTTGTCACTGATACATCATTAAGTCTTAATAATGCTAATTGATCACTTTCTTTGACTGATGTATTAAGTAATATAACATTTGTCAGATTCTTAAGTTCTTTCAATGCACTAATATCTTTTAACTGTGCATCATTGCTAAATTCAACTTTTTTACAGTTTTCAGCTTTTTCAACTCCTGTTAAATCTGAAAGTGTCTCACTGTTCTTTACAATGATCTCATCTACATTTTTGATTTCGTTTTCTGAGATTCTTCCATCTCCATTTGTATCTGCAGATTTTCCATTGTTCTTCATACCTTTATACAGATCATAATCTTTGATAATCACTGTATTACCGTCTGCATCACTTACTTTAAATTGTGTTTGTGCAATTTCTTTCACATCACCATTTTTCAGTTTGATTTCAGCACCTACTGAAACTGTACCTTTATTCTTTGCTACCGGTGTATACGTTCCATCTGCATTCTGAACCATACTTAAAATATTCTGATCTTTTGTTCCATAATTAAATGTAACTGATTGAATATCTTCGCTGTTCACATTAACAAATTTGTAATTTTTAAATGTTCCAAGCTTTGTTTCTTTCGATACATCTGCAAATGCAACTTTCTTCTCTTCATCTTGTTTCTTAACATTGATCTGAATTGTCTTTGTTTCAGAACCCATCTGAATCGTAAGTGTTGTTGTGCCTGCTTTTTTAGCTTTTAATTCGATATATGATAACAATAAATCTTCATCGTCTGGCACATCTTCTCCACTTTCTGCCTTGATTTTTGCTTCCACAATGCTGTCATCTCCAACACTGACTTTATCAGTATCTTTAATGATTCCATATGGTCTGACAGCTTTCGTCTTTACATCTCCCTCATCCATAGATACTTCATCTGTGCTGATCAGGCTCATACGATCTTTGTCTGATATCTGCTCTGGTAAGATTACTTTATCAAACTGTGCTTTTTTATCGATCAATGCAGAAAAGTCTTCAATTTTTTCATCATTTTCCAGATTTAATTCTTTTAGATATGGCATATTCTTAACAAATGACAGATCAGTGATATCTTTATTATCAGAAATATCCATCTTTTCGCAATTTATTGCTTTTTTGAGATATTCAAGATCACTATTTTCTATTTCCTTATAATCAGCCTGAATCCTTTTTACATGATTCATTTCCGTTGTATCAATCATGTAATCCTTATTTACATCCGCACTATTTCCATTTGCATCTAATAAAGACTCAAAAATATCATATCTCGTAATCGGAACGATGTTTTCTGGTGCCTCTGTGACAGTAACATTTAACTGTTTTGTGTATGTCTTTCCTGTTTCCGTCGTAAATATTAATTTTAACTTTGCGTCTCCTGCTTTTTTGGGAATATAACGATAAGTTCCATTTATATATTCTGTACCAATAATATCTTCATCTTCATCATTCATTGGAACTACTGCAAAATTATTATCATTTATATCCTGTATTGACAGATTTCCTAAATTCTTAAGTGGGATCTCTTTAAAACATCCTATAGACACTGTATCATTACTTTTCGCGAAGTCTGGTGTTGCCTCATCTGCTCCAATAACCCTTACTGGAATCGTTTTATATGTTACTCCTTTATGCTTGATAATTAAATTAGCTGTAGCTCCTTTAGAGCCCTGTTTTGCTTCTAATGTGACCCAGTCTCCCTCTTCCTGCTCACATGTGATTCCTTGATCCTCTTTGTCTAATATTACATCATCACTGTCATCGATTATTCCATTTGGAGCAAGAAATCCTTTCGTTGTATATCTATTCGTAACTATTTTCTCACCTTCTTCCAGCACAATTTCTTTTGTTCTGATCAGGCTCAAACGATCTTCTGCACTAACCTTTGTATCTGCAAGATTAATCTGCGCCAATTTTTCAAGGTTTTTAATATCCGTTACATCCTTGATATTTGTTCCTGCCAAATCAAGCTCCTCAAGATTTTTCAGCTTTCCTATTGGTGAAAAATCAGTAATCTGATCTGCTCTAGTTAGTAACAAACTCTTTAATTGTGTCAGATTTTCAATTCCATCCAAACTATCTAATGACGCATAGTTTAAATTTAATGTCTCTAATTTCGTCAAATTCTTTATTTCATCCAGATTATCAATCCGTGCAGATGGTACATTCAATACTTTTAGATTTTTTAATTTACCTAATGCTCTAAAATCAGAAATATCCTCTCCTTCATTTCGAATTTGTAAATATAATTCTTCAAGGTTATTGAGTATATTTTCATTAGAAAACAAATTATTAAATTCCTCCTGAGTTATAGAAATACCATCTAAATATAATGATTTTAATTTAGTAAATTCAGGTAATATTGATTTTATATACTCGTAATCTACACTAAAGCAATTTATACTAAATTTTTCACAATTTTTGAATTGATCGATTCCTGAAAGCTGATCTTTTTTGATGCTACTTCCTTCCGAGTTGATTATAACTTTTGTTACTTTCTTTGCTTCTTCTTGCGTGATTCTAAAATCTTCATTCAATTTATTTGCCTGGCACAATTTCTCATATGTATCTAGCGATTTTAGTGGAACAATATCTTTTGATTCACTGACTTTTACTGTCATAGTATCTGTATAGACAGTTCCTTCACTATTTTTGAAAGTAGCTGTGATCGTTGCCTCTCCTTCATTTTTAGGCACCAATCTGTAATTAGCATCTCCTAAATATGCATATTCTACATCTACGATATCTGAATTACTTGATTTAAAGCTCATCCCCATTTTTGATGCATTATTTAATTCAACTTCATCAAAACTTCCAATCTCTGCATTCTGCGATTTGTTTTTAAAGCATGGAATTTTTTTCTTATTTCTCGTTACCCTAATTGGAATTGTAACACTCTTTTCTCCTGCATCTTTATTCGTAATTGTTAAATTCGCAGTTTCTCCTATTTTAGCTTTTTCAGCGTCAATTGTTAATGTTCCATTTTGGTTTGTAATCGTCAAACCACTTCCTTCATCAACAGTACACTGATCATTCTTTACAATAATTCCCACCGGTTTTATTTCTACTGTTTTCTTTGTTCCTGCCTCCACTGTGATTGCTTGATCATTTTTTATCATATCGAAGCGATCAGATGCAGACACTTTACTTGAAGTTAAATCTAATCGTTCCAACTGATCTTTTATATTTTTGAGTACAGAAATATCTTTGACTGATGATCCTGACAAATCTATTTCCTTTAATTTTGTCAATGATTTCAGTTGGCTGATATCTTTCAATTTACTTGCATGTGGCAATTCTAATCGTTCACATTCTGTTGCATATTCTATTCCTGAAAGATCTTCAATATCTAAATTATATGCATAAATATCATGTATTTTTGTAGCGTCAGATTTTGAAATATAATCCTGATCATAAGAATCATCGTCCATTCCACTGACCATTGCCTTGAACAATTCATAACTTTTAACTGGAACAATCTTATCATCTGTTGTAATGTTTACTGTCATGGTATCTGTATAAATTACACCATTGATCTTACATTGCACTTCCAGTTTTGCTGTTCCTTCTGATTTGGGCTCCAGATAATAATGTTTAATTGATTCTTCTGTTTCAGGATCATATGTTTCTTCTGATCGAACCTTTACAATATCTTCATCATCGGAAACTGGCGCTGAAACAATCTTTACTCCATCCATATTTTTTAATGCAATTTCACTGAATTTTCCAATATATCCTTGCATTGTTTCATTTGCAAATCCGGGTGCATTTTCTGCTTTCTTTGTGATATTAACAGGTATTTCTTTTGTTGCACCTTTGCTGCTTGTTATCTTTAATACAGTACTCTTACCTACTTGTCCATTTTTTGCTTTTATAACGGCATAATTATAGTATGAATAACTGTAGTTCTCTTTCACCTCAACTTCTGCAATTGATGTGTCTTCTATTTCTACTGTATCATCAGATTTCAGCAGTCCATTTGGTAATATTGTTTTTTCTGTTGAAGAACCTTCAGGAACAGAAATTGCATCTTCTCTCATTAATTTTAATCTGTCACTATCACTAATGCTTGTACTATTAATATTTAAATAATCCAATTGGGTTATCATTTCTTTTAATTTACTGATATCTGTTAAATTATTATTATATAAAGTTAAACGTTCACAATTCTTTGCTTTGGATATCCAATTCATATCTTCATTATCAACATATCCTACAGTCAAGTCTTTTTTATCTTCAAGCTCTTCCCATGTTAATTCATATTGTGAATCATGATCGTTTACGAGTGATCTCAGTACTTCATATCTTTTTATTGGTACAATATCACTTTTTTCTTTATGCACAGTTACATCCATAGTACTTTTATACTTTGTACCATCTTCTTGTTCAAAATATCCAGTTAATGTAACTGATCCTTCACTTTTTGGTTCAAAACGATATTTTATATGATACTGTCCATTTCCATAGTAATCTCTTTGCTCTGCAATATTCAAAATTGTGCTGTCACTAGATATAATTGTTGCTTTCTCATAATCTACATTTTTTAATGCAATTTTCTTAAAACATCCAATATTGGTTTCTACTGATTTCTCTGCAAAATCAAGAACTACACCCTCTTTTGCTGTCACTTTAACTTTAATTTTTTTCTTCTGAGTACCATTCTGGATTGTTAATACAGCTTCTTTACCTTCTGCTCCTTCCGCTGCTTTAAATACCCATTCACTTTTCCCCTCGGAACCTTTTTCTTGTTGTACACTCACAATAGATGGATCACTGGATGTGATCGTATCAGCTGTTTGAACTAATCCTTTCGGATTTAACAGATCTGTTACCTCTGTTCCTGCTTCTATTGATACATCATCTGTTTTGAATAATGAGAATCTGTCTTCTGTGTTTACCTGTGTATTGTTCAGATTCACATATGTAAGATTCTTTAATCCTTTTAAAGCACTGATTTCTCTAACTGATGTATTCGATAAATTAATTTTCTTTAAATTAATAAGCTGTGCTACTTTTGAAATATCATTCAAATTATAACTATTTGAAAAATCAATTTCTTTGCAGTTTGTTGCATATTCTAATCCATTCAGATCATCTCCTGAATATCGCGCATCTAATTTCTTTAACTTTCTAATCTGTTCTTTTGTAATACATATACTCTCATATGGCAAATTTAAAGTGTTTCGAATCGCATCAAAAAGAGAAGGCGATGTAATCGGAACGATATCTTTATCATTAGCTTCAACTGTCAATTTTGTTTTTGCTAAAGTCATTTCTGTCCCGTCTGTTTTGATAATATGAGCTGTAATCTCTGTAGTCCCTATTTTTTTAGGATAAATATAATAGCCATTTATATTATCATCATTAATAACTGCCTTATAATGATATATATCCATTACATCTGTATTGCTACTAGTGAATTTAACATCCTTAATATCATCCTGATTAATCCCCTCAAAACGATAATATTTAAAACAACCAATTTTAGACACCAAAGAATCTTGTGCAAATTTCACATTTGATGTTTCTTCATTGTCTGATTGTGTTTTTACCTCTGTACTTTGTGTACTCGCAGTTTTTGCCTGCTCCTGTGCTGCAAATACCGCTACCCCATTCGCCGGTATCATTGACAAACTCAGCAAACAAGCAAATAATCTCTTCATGTTCTTTCCACGTACTTTTTTCCGTGGAATCTTAGTCTTCTTCATAAGTGAAACCTCCCTGTTAACTTATTATCCTTATTTACAATTACTATACTTTTTTAATTATACTCCTGTGTTAATCTTTATTCAATGTATTTATTCACATTTTATACACATTTTTCATGCATACAACAACAATAAAAAGACTAGGACAATCAGTTTTGGAAGATATGTATCTATACAATCCAAAACTGACTGTCCTAGTCTTTTGTTCATTAGAGTTTTTATTTAATTATTTTTATATCTAATGCTGTGGCGCTCCATTAGGTTCCAATGTCCCTCCAACCTGTTTCTTCATTCTGAAACGGTAGAAGATGATCGTTGCTAATGTTGACACAACTAAGATTCCAACAAATACTGCAATATCCTGTCCGATCTGTCCATCCATAGATAGTGTGTGACGGAATGCGTGTACTGTATAGCTGAATGGCATATATTTGTGTAATACTGTGTAGAAGTGTGGTGCCATATCCAGTGGATATGTTCCTCCGGCTGCACCTAACTGTACAACCATGAATACTAACATGACGTAACTTCCGACACGGTTTAATAACATCTCACCAAAGCAAATCAATGACATAAATGCCATGGATGCCAAGACGGCCATTCCAAATGTCTTTCCTACGTAATGTGGTTCGAGTCCATTGATTCCCATTAAAACTGCAACCATGATCACTGCCTGTGCAATGGATACTGCTGCCATGACTGTGACTTTGCTTAACCACCACTGAAGTCCACTCTTGACTTCTTCGTTTTTCTCCATTAAAGGATACATTAAGGTAAATGCCATACATGCTACGAATAATCCAACGGACATCATATATGGTGCCATTGCGTGACCATTGTTATCAACGTGTGAATATTCTACATTCTTAGCTTTCACTGGTGCTGCAAACATTTTATTTGTCTTCTTGGTTGCCTTAATGCTGTTAACCTGATCTGCTCCTTTTTGTAAGGAATCTTTTAATGTCTTACTTCCACTCTGAAGTGTTCCGATTCCATTTCCAAGAGTTGTAGATCCTGCTGCTAACTGACTTGATCCACTTGCGATCTGTCCAGCTCCAGATGCTAACTGTCCAGCTCCACTGTTTAATGTATTGTTGTTAGCAACTAAGGCTGCTGTTCCTGATTTCAGTGTTTTTGTTCCTTTGTAAAGTTTTGCTGTTCCTGACTTAAATGTTGGAAGTTTTGAGCTTACCTGACCAATTCCACTATTCAACTGCGTTGCTCCGCTATTTAATGCTTTGGAGTTGTTTGTTAATGTTGTAAGTCCTGTGTTCAGACTTTCAACTCCTGCTGTATAATTTGCAATTCCAATCTTTAATCCACTTGTGCTGTCATTGATTCCGGATTCTAAGGTTGTCATTCCTGTCTGTACTTTTGTGGCACCTTCTGATAACTGAGTTAACGCCTGGATCATACCCATTGTATCCTGAGTTGTTCCCTGACGGTCTAATGTTGTTTTTACTTCATTTAAGCCTTCATACAGACCATTCATCATCGCTTTTTCGTATCCAGAAAGTGTCTGGGATGATTCTGCAAGTTGCTTAGATGATTTTGCTAAAGAACTAACATATGCTTTCACTGTTGCAAGTTGCTGTTCACTACTTGCAGATTGTGTTTTTGCTGTTGTTTTTGTATCTGCCGCTTTCTGTGCATTTGTATATGTTTCATCAACATTATTTTCAACATCAGATGCTGCGCTATCTACCTTGTCGATTTCAGCTAATAATGCTTTTTTATCTTCTTCGCTTAATTTATCAAGTACAGATGAATTCTTTAACTCGCTTACTTTGCTGTTTAAATCAGATACACTTGACTTTGCATTTGCTGCACTGCTTGCTGCCTTCTTAGCTGTTTCATTGTTTGCTGTCTGTGTTGATGTCTCTGATGCGGTTGATCCAGCAGAAAGCATTTGATTTAATTCATTTAATTTTGTATTAAATGCTTCTAATTGTGTATCGAAATTGCTTCGTTTGCTTATAATTCCATCTTTCTTCGCTTCATTTTCTTTTAGCTGAGTTCCAAGTCCATTGGATGTTTCTTTTGTCTGACCCAACAGATTTTTAAGGCCTGCTGATAATGTTCCAGTTCCATCTTTTAAATCCTTACTTCCACTGGATAATTTTTCAACACCTGCATTTAATGCTTTATTATTCGCTGCAAGCTGTTTGCTTCCAGCCTGTGCTGTGCTGACTCCGTTTGTGTACTGGGAGATTCCTAATTTTAAGGATTTAGAGCCATTGGATAACTGAGTTGCTCCTGTCTGCAGAGCTGCAGCTCCATTTTTCAATGTCTTTGTTCCTGATTTTAAAGATTTTGCTCCACTGTCAACTTTGGCTACACCTGCTGTGTATGTTTTTAGTCCTACAGAAAGTGATTTTGCTCCATTCTGAAATATTAATGTGCTGGATGCTAATTTCTTTAAATTCTGTTCGATCGTATCATTTCCAGCTTTCAGCTTCTTCGCTCCGCTTTCGATCTTTTTAGCTCCATCTGCTGCTTTCTGGAAACCGCTTCCGGCTGTCTTGATCTGATCAAATACGGTCTTTACATAAGTTTCTGTTACTTTTTCTCTGACTGACTTCTCAATCTTCGCTATGGCACTGTCATCCATCTTGGATGCTACATAGTTCGTACCTGGGTTTGTCTTGTATGTCAGTTTCATCTGTTTTGGATTCTTATCCATTAATGTTGTTGCATTCTTTGAGAAATTTTCTGGAATGGAAATGATCATATAGTATTCTCCACTCTTCAATCCTTCCTCTGCTTTCTTGTCACTTACAAAATGAAAATCCAGTGATCCTGAATCTTTCAGATTCTTTACCAGATCATCTCCTACTTGTAATGTTTTTCCCTCGTAATTTACCTTCTTATCGTGACTAACTACCGCTACTGGTAATTGATCTGCATCTCCGTATGGATCCCACATAGAACCAAGGAATACAGATGTATAAATTGCAGGAATCGTAATGATCGCGATCAAAATGATAATCATCCAGGGGTTCTTTGAAATTTTCTGCCATTCTCGTTTTAACATGATCACAGCTGCTCCTTCCTTGCATTTTTATTACTTATATAGAGGTCATACCTCTTTGAATCATTGGTTATTATATGCACTTCCTTGATAAAAGTCAATAATTTATTGAACATTGGTCATTTTTTTATTTCATACATAACTTTCTTTTTCATTTATGATATATCTTTTTTCTTCTGTTCATTTTCTTTTGATTCTGTTATGATAAAAGTGCTTTTTTTATTTGAATTTTAATGGAAACGAGGAATTTTATTACATATGATACAAGATATTTATCCACATAAACTAAACAATCAATATCATCCAGATCAAAAACCAGATGCTGACAGCATTATTTTATATTTTACACAGGACGGTCTTCTTCATCGTTTATTAAAGAAAGAAGACTTAGAAGAAATGGGGCAGGAAAATCTATTTTCTCTGGATGAAATGATCTATACCGGTGATGGTAAGAAACTTGCAAGACCAACTCTTTTAAATGAGGAACATCTATTTTTATCATTCCCTAGATTGAGTGATTTTGTGAATGATACTCATGTTACAGAAGAAACTCTTACATATCTTTTCTCTGTGGATGATGACAACTACTTCTTATTAAATGAAACTCCGGAAGAAATTCCTGAAGATTATGAATTCAATACCGTACGTGAGCTTCGCAATTTACAGATTGGTCCAAAATACCGCACGTTTGCGGCGATCACTGGTTTACATCTTTATAACTGGTACCGCACAAACCGTTTCTGTGGATGCTGTGGACACAAGACCGTTCATTCTTCCACAGAACGTGCTTTAAAATGCCCATCTTGCGGTCATTTGATCTATCCAAGAATCGTACCTGCTGTTATTGTTGGAGTTAAAAATGGTGATAAGATCCTGCTTACAAAATACCGTAAAGGATTCACTCCTTTTGCTTTAATTGCTGGGTTTACGGAAATTGGTGAAACTTTGGAAGAAACTGTTGCACGAGAGGTCATGGAAGAAGCTGGTATTCGTGTGAAGAATATTCAATATTATAAATCTCAGCCTTGGGGTGTTGTGGATGATCTGCTGGCTGGTTTTTATTGTGAGGTAGATGGAGATACAGAGATTCATATGGATGCTTCAGAATTGAAACTTGCTGAGTGGAAATCTCGTGATGAAATTGAATTGCAACCAAATGATTTTAGTTTGACGAATGAGATGATGCGGGCGTTTAAAGAAGGAAAGTTTTGATTTGTAGTTTGAAGACAGAAATTATTGGTGGAATATTATAAAAAGAGATCATGTGCCTGCAACCCACTCGCGTTCGGACTCCCACGTAGCTGTACTAAGCTCCTGAATGGTCTAACGACCATCCACTCGCTAAGTGCAGACGTGTTCGTACGGTTGCCGACACATGATCTCTTTTTATAATATTCAAATAATTCAAATAATTTACATCATTCAAACCACCACACAGTGTGTATGTTATACGGTACTGGTTAATAATTTTTGTATTTATTAACCAAAGGTAAAAGGACTTCTACAACACCGATTTGTTGGAATGTTTATGAAGCATAATAACATTACTTTCTGTTTGAAATACAATAGAAAGTGTCCCACTTTTCCCTTTGGAAGCTACTTTGGATGTCTCTTTTTCATTTAATAAAAATATTTATTTTGCTGTAGCAGTTTCTTTATGCCCACTCTTTATCTTATCATACTGTGCAAACATACCTGCAAGTAATGTTCCAGAGATTGAATGCCATACACAAGATACTGCACAGATAATTGCTGATTCTGGTGTTGATGCGAACTGGGCTGTTGTTGTTGCAAGGTTTGTTGCTAATCCAGCATTCTGCATTCCAACTTCGATAGAAATTGTTCGTTTCTTTGCTGTGTTCATTCCAGTAAGTTTTCCCGCACAATATCCAAGGAAATATCCGAAACCATTGTGTAAAAGTACTGCAACAAAGATTACGATTCCAGACTGGAAGAATTTTGATCCCTGTGATGAGATAACTCCACCAACAACACATGCAAGTCCAAGAACTGCCACACCCGGCATGACTTTCTGAACTTCTTTGAATGCTTCATTTTTTCCTAATGCGTAGTTTAATGCAAACCCGATCGCTACTGGTACGATAACCGTTTCTATGATAGATACAAACATTGGTAATCCATGAATTGTGATCTTGGCTCCGCTTGCCAGAAAGGATACCATCAGTGGTGTCATCACTGGAGAGAGGATTGTAGATACAGTTGTCATTCCAACAGAAAATGCAACATCTCCACCGCAAAGATAGGACATAATGTTTGATGATACTCCTCCAGGACAGCATCCTACAAGAATCAGTCCAAGAGCGATTCCATCTGGCAGATTCAGTAATTTTGTAATTGCAAATGCCAGGAATGGCATGATCAGATACTGAGCGATCGCACCAATACAGATATCAAATGGTCTTTGTGCAAGAATTTTGAAATCTTCTGTTGTCAGTGTCAATCCCATACTGAACATGATGACACCAATAATGATAGACTGACTCGTGAATTTATTTGCTACTGGATCCGTGAATAATTGAAAATTCACCCACCCCATCAACGATGGCAGGAAAAATGTAATGACTGCGATCGCGATGACAACGATAGATGTGTAGTCTGATAAAAATTTGCTTAGTTTTTGTAGTTGTTTCATATTATGTTACCTCCTGATATTCCTCACCGCCCTTCGCTATAAATCAAGAAAGAATCCTGCTCAGAGGACTTTTTATTTCATCGAAATTTTCTATGCAATAAAAAAGCCCCTTCTCAGAAAAATCCTGAAAAGGGACGAACTAATCCGCGTTACCACCCAATTTCTGCAATAAAATTACAGCTCTTAACGTACTATCATACGCTTTCCTTATAACGGAGGATTCCGGCGAGACTTACTGGTTCAAAATATTAATGTCAAGTAATGTTCAGTCCGCATCTTAGAGATGATATCTGTTCATGAAAATGTATCTGCTCACACCAACCGCAGACTCTCTGAAACACTTGATTCAAAAACAGCGTTGTTCTCTTCAACGAATTTCGGTGAAGTTTATTTATTTAAAATATATTATAGTCCTTTGAGATAATTTGTCAAGTTTTAGTTTGAAGACGGAAATTATTGGTGGAATATTATAAAAAGAGCTCATGTGTCTGCAACCCACTCGCGTTCGGACTCCCACGTAG
>ENA-OPSH01000596-OPSH01000596.1-human-gut-metagenome-genome-assembly--contig:-NODE-596-length-19570-cov-3.076556_pt1 | contig 19570 bp, 9 predicted proteins | sample MGYA00241802_ERZ501895 | MGnify/ENA primary metagenome ERZ501895 (study PRJEB25962, sample SAMEA2042304) | human gut metagenome | biome: human gut; feature: human-associated habitat; material: faeces...
GGCAACCTCGGTCTCGATGGAAGGCCTCAACAGCCGTTTGTAGGCATCCGCCACCGCCTCCGCCACCTGCTCGCCGCAGGCATTGCGTACCCGGACGAAGCGTCGGTCGAGCCGTTGCAGGACGGATGCCTCGTCGTCGGCATCCCCCGGCACGATGCTGACCCGCAGGAAGCCTTCCGCCTCTCCCCGACGGATGGCAAGCAGCCGGTGTGAGGAGCAACGCTTCAATGGTTCGCTGAACTCGAAGTAGTCGCGGTACTTCACCGCCTCCGCCTCCTTGCCCTTGACGACCTTTGCGGTTATCAGGGCACGACGGGCAAACTGCGAACGCACGATGGCGCGTGCCTGCTCGTCCTCGCTCACCTGTTCGGCAAGGATGTCCCGTGCGCCCTTCAACGCCTCGTCGGCATCCTTCACCTCTCCCTTCACGAACGTCCGCAGACGCTGTTCCAGGTGAGGCTCGCGCTGCATCATCAGCAGGACGGCGAGCGGTTCCAGTCCTTTCTGACGCGCCGCCTCGGCACGTGTCTTGCGCTTGGGCTTATAGGGCAGATAGAGGTCCTCCAGCTCCGTCGCGTCCCAGCTGCCCTCGATGCGTGCGCGCAGTTCGTCGGTCAGCTTGCCCTGCTCGCCGATGGTGTTGAGGATGGTCGTCTTCCGCCGGGCAATCTCCTTGAGACGCTCGTTCCAGTCTGCCACCTCGCCCACCTTCACTTCGTCGAGTGTGCCGGTCGCCTCCTTCCGGTAACGGCTGATAAAAGGGATGGTTGCTCCCTCGTCGAGGAGCTTCAACGTGCCACGCACCTGCCAGGCTGCCAGCCCGAGTGCCTTCTCTATAATAGGTATGAATGGTTCTTGCATGTGAATCGGTTGATAGTAGTCGGATGATGGTGTTTGTGTGTCGGGGTTCGTGTGTCTCAGGATGCCGGCATGCGGATGGCAGAGACGGGCAGTTCCACTTCGCCCCAGTCGATGAGGGCATTGAAGACCCGCACGAGGGAATACCTACCCAGCTCTTCTGCCCGGATGTCGCGCTCGGTGATGATGCGGCTTTCCAGCAGCGACCGCCGCTTCACGCCGCAGAGCAACGGATGGGCGGGCGTGCACCATTGCCGTCCGTCATACAGGGCGATGTTGGCGATTGAGGTGTCGGTGAGCAGTCCGTCGCGCACCAGGAGCACATCGTCGGCGTCACCACGCCGGGCGAAGCATCGCTCCAGTGCCGAACGGTCGAGGAACTTATAGGCGTAGTCCACCTTGTCCGCCTCGACAAGGCGGAGCGAGGAGACGGGGCGCAGGCGATAGGGCGTGCAGGTGCACTCCGTCACCCCGTCACGTCCGTAGACCAGCCGCCACTTCATCACGCCCGGTCCGTCGATGTCCTCGGGCAGATAGTCTGCCAGGCGCAAGGCAGGTGCTCCGGGAAAGAAGAGGGAACGCGTGCGGTTCATGCGCTCTTCGTGGTAGAAGAGCAGACGGGGGAGTCCGCCCTCCACCCGTATGGATTCAATAAATTGGCACATATACTTTCTGTATTACTTCTTCGTATTCACTGTGTACGTCGCTGCGGTAGGTGATGCCGCCTCCCGCCTTGAACCACAGCCGTCCGCCCTCCTGCTCCACAAAGCGGATGAGCACACAGCTGTCCAGGTTGTCGCCGTCGAACACGCCGGCAACGCCCGTATAGAACCCCCGTTCGTATCCTTCCGCCTCGGCAATGATGGCGCAGGTCTTCGGCTTGGGCGCTCCCGTGATGGAACCTGCCGGAAGCAGGTCGAAGAGCAGCGTCCCCAGCTGGGAACGGTAGTCGTCGGGCAGCCGTCCGCCAATCTCCGAGCTGGTCTGCCAGAGTGCCCCGCGGTTGCTCTGCAGAAGGTCGAAATAGCGGTAGCGGCAGACGGTCACCCCGGTGGCATGCATGCTCAGGTCATTGCGCAGGAGGTCCACGATGGTGGCATGTTCGGCAGCCTCCTTCCCGTCCTCGAACAACCGACGACGTGCATCGGGCAGCGCAGCGTCGATGGTTCCCTTCATGGGGTAGGCATAGATATGCCCCTGACGGATGCGTACGAAAATCTCCGGTGAGAAACAGGTGAAACGGTCGCGCAGCCACAGCCGGTAGGGTGCCCGCGAACGGTGGAAAAGCTCCTCCAGCGAGAGGTTGGTCTCGACGGGGACGCGCCGCGTCAGGTTCGTCAGGAAGCTGTTCCCTGCCAGCAGATGGCGGTGTACGACCTCGAAAGCGGCAGCATATTCCGCTTCGGTCTCGGGGAACGTCTGCCAGCGGACCGTCTCCGTCACGGGAACGGACACCGAAGCATCGACATTCGTCACTCCGTTGAAGTCGTACCGGCAAAGGGAGGGGTCGACCTTCCCCAGCTCTTCGAGCAATACCCTTTCCTGCTTATAGTCAACCACAAAGAGGAAGGGCCGTCGGGCTGCACCCCATTCATTCATTCGCCGGACAGCCTCATCCTTCGAACAAAACGTCAACTGTTTCTTCATATCTCCCAAGAGTTTTCTGGTTCACGAAGGGGCAAAGATAGCCCTTTTCCAGCGACGACAGGCCATGAATGCGCGACTTATTTCAGCGCAGCCTGTCCGGAACACGATACATACAGACAGAGGAAGTCAACGTTTGCGGATTGTCACTTCATGCTCCTTCCCGTCCTCACCGATATAGACAATACGTGCCTTGTCCCCCGGCAGGTGAATCAGTCCCCTGGTAATTGCCTCGTACAAGTCCACCTTGTCATACCGGACTCCGTTCACCGCGACAATCCGTTCCCCTCCGTGCAACGGCAGCCCGGCATAGTCCCAGACCAGTCCGGCACAGAGGTGGTCGTCCATCACGGTGATGACGACATCCCAATCCTTCTCATACAGGTTGAGCTTCTTCCTGTTGTCGTAAGGGATGAAGTAGAAGACATTGCTCCTGTAATCCGCGATGACCGTACCATAGCGCAGGAGGTCAGAACCAATGCGCGAGTCGACAGCATCCGTCGTGACGGACGTCACCTCCTCAAAGAGGAAGTTGCCCAACTTGAATTGAGGGATGACTACCCGGTACTTCTGCGATTTGCCTTCCAGCCCCGCAGCCCCCAACGACAGGACTCCCTGTCCCGCTCCCTTCACCTCCAGCGCCTTACTCACCGTACGCAAGCGGGAGAAGCTCTTCGTCGATAGTTCATAGAACGACTTGGCACCGGAGTCAAACATCACCGTGTCGCAGGCACCGTCCTTCAGCTGTACACGCAGCAGGGTCAGGTAGGAATCCGGCAACATGGGGATTGCCCGGGTGTAGTCTATTCCCAAGCCGCCGTCATAGTTGGTAAACGTCATCGAGCCTGTCCGGGCATCCAGTTTGAGAATGCCCTGCTTCAGCAGGTTGTAACCGATGACTCCGTCGATATGCAGGTTCTCCAGCATATCCCCTTCCGCCCACTTCATCGCCTGCAGCCGGGTGAAGGTGAAGACAGAGTCCAGCTTGAGCGAAGGGATGTTGACCACAGAAGTCGAGACCGCGGCTCCATTGGAGTCCACGCCCTGTGCCGTCCTGCCTTCATCGCGTATGCCCGCCTTCTCCGCAAAGGAGTGGGAGACGCAGCAGGGAGCTCCGGTGTCCACGATGAAGCGTCCCGGTACGCCATTGACAAAGGCTGTGACAATCAACTTCCCATTCTCTTCCAAATAAGGAATCCGGATGCGGAAGCGTCCGGATTCCTGTGCAAGCCCCTTGGAAGGGCTGCACCAAATGCACAAAGGCAGTAAGAACAACAGCCAGAAACGTTTCATCCCGTTATCCTTTGTAACCACCTTGTTTGATTACTTCGAGCAGCACGGCATACTTCCTGGCAGCCCGCTTGTCGCAGTTCTTTGCCCGGTCTGTCATGTACTCCACAAACTTCGCCTTCTGGGACTCCGTAGCCTTCTCCAGGAAGTAGGGAAGCAGGGAGTCCATGTTCAACTGGTCCTGCGGGTTCTGCATGCCCTGTACCCGTTGACGGTAGAACGCCAGCACATCGTCCACATTCTCCTGACGCAACAGGTCTTCAATCAGTACCAACGTATATTCGGCGGGATACGTGCCCTGCTTCAACGGCTCCAGGAGCCGGAGCACGGCATCCTTCTCCGTCTTGTGCTGCAGGTAGTCCAGAACGACGGGGAAGCAGACACGTTCGATCTTCTTGTTCACCTTCTCTGCGGGCACCGCCTTGGTCAGTCCGTCGTGCAGCTTCAGCAACCGGCTGAAAGCCTTTCCCTGCGGATTGACAACAGCTGCCTCCAACAGGGGCCAGGAGGAAGCGTCGCAGAACTTCGCATCGTCCCAACCGTCCAGGTAGGTTGTTGCCAGGCTGTCTCCCTGCAGGGCAGTGAGTTCCTTCGCGGAAACCAACGCCGTGATATAGTTGGCTATCGCATCCGGTGTACGCTCTCCTGCTTCATAGGCAGCCTTGCTCACGGCGTATCCCTTGGTGGGGTCCGAGTGTTCACGGGCTTCCTTAATCAGTTCTTCGGCGCTGCGGGAGCCCACCATGGTATGCATGACATTTCCCTGCGTGTCCAGAATCAGCATGGTCGGATAAGCTGTCACTCCGTACTTCTTGCCCAGTGTGATGCCTTCCCCTTTCTCCATGTCCATCTTGAGGCTTACAAAGTGCTCGTTGAAGTAGTCTCCTACCTTCTGCTGCGTGAAGCCCTGGGCTGCCATCATGCGGCAAGGACCACACCACGTCGTGTAGCAATCCATGAACACCAGCTTGTTTTCAGCCTTTGCCTTCTCCATCGCCTCGGCAAACGTATGGACATCGAAGGAGATGCCCGCCTCCTGACCGACGAGGATGTGCTGGGCAAGGGCGGAAAGGTACTTCTTCGAGTTGCTGCCTTCGCTCTCACGTCCTGCCTCTTCCTTCAGGAAACCACCGATGAGCTCCCGTTCGCTCTTCGACAACTCCGGGAATTCGAAGGAAAGTTCGACGGGCAGTCGTCTTCCCTCCAGCTCACGTCCGCGGGTCTTCATCAGCTCTATCAGCTCCGGATACTTCTTGGTGCCGCGCAACTTGGCGATGTCGTACAGCAAGTAGCACATCGACGCGTCGGGTATCTCCGCCTTCTGCATGTCAGTAGACAACGCCAGCAGCTGACCGGCATCGTATTCCTTCTTGCCGCAAGCGTAGTCCATCAGGTCGGGGATGTACAAACGCTCCAGCAACGTGTTCACTGTTCTCTCGCCCACGCTCTTCACGAAGTCGCTGCGGTGTGCCACCAGGTAGCTGTACAGGTCCGAGTAACGGTCCACCACCGACTGTCTGATGACGTCCCAGTTCTCCTTCTTGGCATAGTCTTTCTCAGGGAGCATACCCAGGTAGACCTTTGCCACGGAAGCGTAACGTTCGTCCTGAGCCAGGCTCAGCGCATTGAGGTAGTTCAGCAAGTCCTTCTTGTTATACTTACCCGTGTTGTATTTCGCTTCCGTTCCCAGCAACGAGGTCTTGTCGCTCAGAGCCAGCGCTACGGCTTCCTGGAACTCGGGCAGCTTCTTGCCTCCCAGGATACGCAACAGCACCTCTCCCTTCTCATTCAGGACCAGGTATTGGGCGAAAGTCTCCACCTTATATTGTTGTGCCAGCGCCTTGCCTTCTTCGCTTCTCGTCACATCCAGGAAGAGGTTCACGAAATGCTTGTTCATGTAATCGCAGAACTTCGCGTCGCTGAACACCACCTGATTCATCGTGTGGCAGGGAACTGCCCAATCGGCAAAACAATTGAAGAAGATCGGCTTCCCTTCCTGCTTCGAACGCTTCAACGCCTCTTCGAAGGAATATACATAGTTCATCTTCACATCTGCCTTCACGGCATCGCCATAAATGCTCGGCTCCTGCTGGGCATGCACGGTAACAAACGGAGTGCAAGCCATGGCAACTCCCACTCCTACCGTCATAATCATTTCTTTCAACTGCATCATTTTGCTTTTTTTTTTTAGTTTCAGGTTTTAAAAGTTGAACTTGTCCTTTAACAAGGAAACGAGTGAACAAGAAGACTAAAAGAAACATTTCCTCGTCAACTTGTTCACTCGTCATCGGATTTTATTTTTTCAAGTCTTTCACACACCGGATGCTGTACTTCATCTCCCGGCGACCGTTGGACAGGCGGCTGGTGCCCCTCCATACACCGTCGCTGTATGCCGACAGGGAGCGGATCATCGCCAAGCTGATGCTGTCATTTTCCGGCACCAGCGTAGATGACCAGAAGTAGGCGCTTTCGTCCAGACGGATATAACACGGCTTGACGGTGGAAGTCTCAAAGACGTCTCCCCCTGCGAAGCGGGCAGCGAAACCACCCTCTCCCCGCTCTTTCAGGGCTGCACCAACGCCTTCTCCTCTCCAGACGTTCAGCTGTTCCACCTTGTCGCGGGACATTCCCAGGGTCTGCTCCAGCTTCTTCCAATCCTCATCCGTCGGCAGACGCCATCCTTCGGGGACAGCCTTCCGAGCTGCTTCGTACGAATAGAGATAGCCATACTGTTTGGAATAGTTCCCGTTGGCTTCCTCTGCCTTTTGGGTATATTTCACGGCAGTGGGCTCTATATAGTCTTTCTTCGCCCTTTCCAAAACGACCTGCAAGCTGTCACTGTAAGGATGGTATAACGGCATGCTCGTGATGTCCCCCATCGCCTGCTTTACAGTCATACGTCCTCTGCGAACGTTACTGATTGTACCCATCAGCATCATCGTTCCAAAATCCCGATCTTCCCACACGAAACTCGTATCATTCATCAGATTGGTAGCTTCCTGGATCCAACGCTCTTTCGGAAGTTCCACGTTTTTCAGTGTGACCGGTTCTTCATTCCAGGTACAACATCCTTCATACGAACCCTTCGGCAGGTAATAGGCCAGATTTTCCGCCATCCATACCTGATGACCGATCTGTACGCACTTGTACACATGTCCGTCGCGGGGATCAGTAAAATCGGGAGCTGCCTGCACTTGTGACAGGTCTACAAACATTGCCGTCTCTTCCTTGTCGCATGCCCAGAGAACACCCAGGCAAGCGACCAATATTACGAACAATTTCTTCATATACATCTATTCATTAAAGTTCTACACCCAGTTCTTTTGTGATGAATTCATACAGGATTTCATATTTCTCTGCCACCAACGGAGACCTGCCATACCGTTTCAGGAACTTCTCGCTTCCCAAATCCACGAGTTGCGTGACAAAGACCTTCAAGTCATATTCTGACGTCGGACTGTCTTGGAAAGGTGTATTCTCATCACCACAGATAAAGCCGAACTGCCCGATGTCGTCAATGATGTTCATCCGGATTGTATCCAGTTCGCCGTCCGTCGCCTCGGGGTATACCCACCTTCCATATCTATCCATCCATTTAGCATCATATATGTTTTTGGTATGCAACAGCGAGTTCGTAGTATACTGGCTGGTTGTGCCCAGTTCTTTCCAAGGACGACAATAGTAATTGTTCGTACTTGACACGGAGCCAAAACGCGCTGCAACTTTCTCATAGTTCTGCACGCGTACCAGCACCATCTCGTTAATCATCTTCCGGCTGCGGGCGACCATCGTCTCTTTTGTCAGCTTATTCATGTCCTCCATGTTGGACAGCAACAGAAGCCGGAAATTGTACAGATAGTTGATTGTATCCTTGGGAGTGGAAGTGTTGGTTCTCGTCTTCCTGGTCAGAAGCATGGCAAACGGTTGCATCTTCTTACTTGCGATGGAGAGATAGGTCTCCGCAAAGTTCAACGCCGAATCCTGTGCGGCAGGGTCCGTGAGGTACGTATAGTGGTACACGATGTCTCCGCCGGTGTGGGTCGAAAAGTTCCAGTTCAAGTCCAGCGTCTCATACTGATAGATTGGCTTTCCATACGCATCTTCGCCAATGTATTCAGACTGAACCGTGTCGTTGAAGAACACCGGCACACCATATTTCTTATAAATCTCGTAACGGCGGTGCTGAATCGGGTCCTTCGGATTGTCGGCAATCACGTACGGGTCGGAGAAGTCCACTTTCCCTGCTTCCAGGGCGTCTTCCTTTTCACAGGCACAGAAGGCGGCACAAGCCAGCAGGCACACTAAATAGCTTATCTTTTTCATAGTCCTTGTTTTCTTAATTAAGTTATTCTTCTACAGGAGTAGTAGTACCTCCTTCATCGGTACCATTCTCATTGTCCTTCACCTCGAGAGGCTTCCGTTCTTCACGCGGATTGTCCGGCATCGGGACGTTGTCGAAGTTTATCGTTGTCTTGGGGATGGAGAACGTATAGGCGGGGTCGTCTTCCTTCAGCACGTAATAGCGCGTCAGCAGGTAGTCGACATCATCCCCGCACACATTCAGCACATGCAGGATCTGACGCTTGTACGGATACTGCTTGTTGACGGCATAGCGGCGCAGGTCAAACCAACGTTGTCCCTCGAAGCAAAGCTCCTTGCGGCGTTCCAGGCGGATCTGGTTCACCAACTCGCTTCCGGTGTAAGTCCGGTCCTTGTAATCGGTGATGCGCTCCTTTCTCAGCTTGTTCAGCACCGTGCATGCCTCGGCATCCTTTCCGCCCTGCATGGCACAGGCCTCCGCTTTGTTCAGGTAAGCCTCCGATACACGCAAGGTGAAGACATCCGACACCCTCGGACGTTCCGTCGAATGCCCGTATTTGTTGGACAACCCGATACTGTCCGTGCTGTAATGCGGTTCGAAGAACGCGGCAACCCGCCGGTCATTCTCCTGGTCATAAAGGTCATACAGGTCATGGCTTACGCAATAGGTACCGGGAGCACCCGACAGCCTATTGGGTGCCATCAGGTAGTTCGGTCCCTGCGAGAAGATGATTTCCCCGTTGTTCTCCGACAGGAAAGGATTGTCGGGAGAGATGGAGGACAACCGCGCCAGGGATACATTCTTGCTGGCAATCACCTTGTCGGCATAGGCCTCCGCCTCTTTCCAGTTCTGCATGTACAGGTACACGCGGCTCAGCATCAGGTCGGCAGCTTCCGCCGAAACTCTGTACAGGCGGTGCGAGTCAACCTGCGGACTGCGGGTCAGGTATTCCGAGGCAGCCTTCAGGTCTTTCACGATCTGCTCGTAAACATCCTTGACACTTGCCCGTGTGAACTGGGTTTTCTTGCTCTTGTCATGCTCGATGTAGGGTGTCAGCTTGAGAGGGACAGACAGGGTCTTGTCCGCCGTCTCCTCGGTGTACATATTGCTATACAGGTTCGCCAGGATGTAGAAGAAGTACCCTCTCAGGAAATGGGCTTCGCCCTGCACCCGCCAATAGGTGGCTTCATCCTCTTTGGTGGAGTGAGGCAGGTCCGTGATTTCGTTCAGAATCACGTTGATGGTGAAGATGCGGTAATACAAGTCATTCCACGTACCGTCGTCCCTTACCGTATTGGTGCCGGTATAGTTCCTGCCGACCTGGAGCTGCCAGGCAAAGTAACCGAAAGTGGGGTTCATGGTACTGGTCCATCCCATGTCGATGCGGTTGCCGAAAGCACCCGCTCCCTTGCCGGTATTGACATCGTCGTCCAGGATATTCAGGAAGCCGCACACGGTACTGGGAGAGACTCCGTCCTGCATGTACACGCTGGGCACATAGACACTGCCCAACAACAGTTCATCAAAGTGGCTCACTTCCTTCGCCACCACCATATCTTGTGAATATTCGCTCAGAAAGTCGCTACAGGATGTGGCCGTACCCATCAGGCATACCGAAGCGACAACAGAGTATATGTATTTTCTTATCATAATCGTGTTTGCTTAAGTTAGAATGATACATCGAGGCTAAACGTATAGGACGGGCGGATGGACAACACAGCCTTCTCGTTGTTTGCCTGGCTGGGGTCCTGTCCCTTCAGCTTCCTGGAAGCGATAACGAACATGTCGCCCGTGGAGAGACCCAACCGCAAGGATTTCAGCGGGGTGTGCTGCAACTGTCTCGCCTGTAAGTTGTAGTACACCGTCAGTGAACTCAGGCGCAGGTAGTCGCCCGGCACCACACGCAGGTCGGAGTTGTCGTACATGTCCCATACGGAAGAGGCAAAGTTGGGCACATTGTTGTACGAACCCTTGGAGGCAGACCAGTGGGAGACATACCGTTTGTACATCGGGTCTCCCGGGCTCAACAGGGCAGGGATATTGGTGTTCAGCTCATCACCCGGACGCATCCAGCGGTCCATGAACTCCTTGCGCACGTTGTCGATGGCACTGACGCCCGACACAATCTTCTTGTACAGGGGAAAGAGACGCATCTTGGAACCGATGCTGTAGGTGAAGTTCATGTTCATCGACAGCTGTTTCCAGCTCAGTGTCGTGTAGAACGAACCGGTCAGCTTGGGCTCACGGTTACCGGTCTCAATCATGACCAACGGAACGACTTCGCTCAACGACTTGCCGGACAGCAGGTGGATGCGGTCCTCATAGTCGTCGAACATCGGCACGCCGGTGTTCGGGTTCAGTCCCAGGAACTTGTATGAATAGAAGGTACCTACCGGTCTGTCCGGGATCAATGCCGTTCCGTTCAGATAATCCTGCAACTGATAGGTCTCACTCGTGTTCGTACGTACGGTGTTGCTGACCCACGAAGCGTTGGCAGACAGGTAGAGCTTCCAGTCTTTCGTCCGTATCGGATAACCGGAGAGGGTGAGCGAGTATCCCCAGTTCTTGATGTCACCGCTGTTCATCTGGTAGCTGGTCACACCGTTGACCGGCGACACGTTCACAGACGAGAAGGCATCGCTCGTGTACTTGAACCACAGGTCGCCGCTCAATGTCAGGCGACCGTCGAAGGTCACCATGTCCATACCGAGATTCGTCTGTGACGTCTGTTCCCAGCGCAGGTTCGGGTTGGGGAAGTGATAGACCGTGGAGACGTTCTCGCCATAGAAGGCATCCATCATGCCCTGACGTATCAGCAGGTTGGGCGTCTCGCCGTCCAGCATGTTACCCGTCTTACCATAGGAAGCACGGATGCTCCAGTCGTTCAGAAAATTCCACTTCTTGCCAAAGATGTCCTTCAGGTTCACACGGGTCGAGAGGGACCACACAGGCAGGAACTTCTCGTTGCTGCGGCTGCCGAACTTGTTCGAGGCATCAAAGCGTCCGCTGGCACTCAAGGTCACATAGTTGTTGAAATCGTAAGCCAACGTGAGGTATCCGCTGAGCTGGTTGGTCTTTCCGGCTGTCATCGTGCGGTGTCCCTGCCACTCTTCATACAGAGGGAAGCTTTCCAGGGTCTTGGCATCCATGGTCACATATTTCATACCACGGTCCTTGTAGTAGCCGCGGGTCTGGTCCGAGATACCGTCCGTGCGGGACATGCTGACCTCGTAACCCATGGTGGAGGTGAACAGGTGGTTGAAGTTCTCGGTCTTCAACATATAGTGGAAGTTCGCCTGCAGACGTCCGGTGAAGCTCTCGGCAATGGTATTGCTGGTGTTTAGCAAACCTCCGTAAGGCAATTCGCTCTTTCCCGTGTCACCGGTGATCGGACGGTCGTTGAACTCCCCGTTCTTCAGGATTGCCACGTAGTTTGACTTCTCGCCGAACCAGGTGGACTGCAACGTCGAGCTGCGGGTATACGAGGCGGCAGCCGTCAGGTCTACGATGCTCTTCAGGTCATAGGTCAGGTCCAGGCTCGCCATCAGCGTGGTGCCGTCGTACTCATTCGAAGAGTTGTTGATTTCATTCAGGATATTGTAGTTGTACTTTTCGTTCTGCTTTCCCTGACCGATGTCGTAGGCCTTGTCCTTGTAGAAGTACAGGGAGCCGTCGGGGTTGTAGGCAGGCAGGGCACGTGTCGTGTTGTAGGCATAGTCCAATGCAGAGATTTCATTGGGCAGGTGGTTTTTCTTCATGACATTGCCGTTGAGGCGCACGTTCGCCTTCAGTTGCTTGGTAATGTCGGTCATCAGGTTCATGGTGGCGGTGTAACGGTTGACATACTCGGAGATGATGTTTCCGTTCTCCCGCGTATAACCGATGGACGCATAGTAACGGGTTGCATCCGTACCGCCGGAGATGCTCAACGTGTGCGAATGGGTCAACGCATCCCTCGTCAGCAGGTCAAACCAGTCGGTGTTCACCGTCTCGTCGCGCTGGACCTCCTGCAGAAAATCATCGTACGTGGTCAGTCCGCTCTGGTAACGGTAGTAAGCTCCCTCATACCCCACCATCGGCATGTTGCTCGGGAAGGCATAGTGCAGCTTTATCAAGTCCTGTCCGAACTTCACACGTTCCTGCGAGTTCATCAGGTTCACCGCACGGTCGGTGTAACGCGGACGGATGGTGATTTTCGTCTGGTTCGAATAGCGGATTTGCGGCGGACCGACCCGTCCCTTCTTCGTGGTGATGACGATGACACCGTTGGATGCCCGTGTACCGTAGAGGGCTGTTGCCGACGCATCCTTCAGCACGTCCACACGTTCGATGTCCTGCGGGTTGATGCCCGAGATGGCATTACCTATATAATTAATGTAGTCCGGGTCATTCAGCTCCTCGGTACTCACATCCACAGGGTCCTGCAGCACGAAGCCGTCCAGCACCCACAGAGGCTCACGGTTTCCGACGAGTGTCGAGGTTCCGCGGACACGCAGACGGGCTGTGGCACCCGCCTCACCTGAGTTCTTCAACAGCATCAGGTCGGGGATTCGTCCCTCCAGTGCCTGGTCGATGGAGGTCATGCCCGGCACCAGGATGTCCTCTGCCTTGACGGACGTCACGGCACTGGTCACCTTCCGTCGGTCGATGACCTGATAACCGGTGACGACCACTTCATCCAGTGCACGCTGGGACAACTTCAACTGGATGCGGTAGTTCGTCTGCTTCTTGCTCAGCACCCGGTTGTCCGTATCGTAACCGATGTACGTAATCACGAAGTGCAATTTCTCGCTTGCCCAGATTTTCTCCGGAACCTGGATGCGGAACTTTCCGTTCAAGTCGCTCGCGACGCCCCATATCTGTCCCGAAGCGTTGCTGATGTACACCGAAGCACCCGGAAGCGCTTCCCCGTTTTCATCCAGGACGGTACCTTCAATCGCCTGCCCGGGACCTGTCTGTCCGTAGGCAGCAGTACAGAATGCCACACTCAGGCATAGGAGCACACACCAATGCAATATGTACTCTCTCAACACTTTACTACATTTTTCCATAAATAGATTTTATCTCCGTTAATAAACTAATTTGGTTTACTCTGCCTAACATTCCTGAATTCCCAACTGTCCTGTTTCCGCTTCACCGAGTACCGACTGTCTGCCAGCCTGTGACCCGTCAAATGAAGTCCGGCTTGCAAAAGCCGGTTAAACTTCCTTTTTGTTTTACGTAACCTTCGATAGTTAATTTTTAGTTAGGATATTCGATTTTTTCTTAGTCCGATGCACATGCTCAATCCATGTACACCTACCGAGACCAGAAACTTTCAATGGAAAACTACTACAATTCTCCGGTTTGGCAAAGACCCGGACGCTTACTTTCGTCGCAAATAGTCAGAATAAACATATCAAATAGTAAGCATATTAACATCAATTCCGTCATAAATCCACCAAAAAAATATATCATAAAGACATATTTATACAAAACACCTCTTCAAAACCACTATCTAATAATCTATACAAGCGCTCCCTTCTGCATCCCTCAGTTGAAGAGCAGCAAAAGGAATATCTAGTGATACATTCTTCACCTTTGTCACCCCAAGATGCCACTGACATGCATCCAATTGGCAAGCTGACAGGGTCTGGTGATGATATTCGTTCACATCCGGCTCGTCAGACACTGTTCCGGATAGCATTAACTCTCTGTAAACGAACAAACTGAAAGGATACGCAATTTTAGGACATCGCCAACCGGGCAAGATTGACAGGCTCCCTGCCCAAACAGCGAACAAAAAATATGGACACACAACCGCCGAAGGGGAAAAAGAAAGAGATAACAATCTGATTTTAATGTTAAAGTCGAATTTTTCCTGAAAAAAGGTGCATTTTCTCTTCCTTTTCCTTCTCTTTCAAATAGCCATTTCCTGATTACCATTAAGACGGAAAAACCACCAAAAACTATCGAAGTTCTTGCGCTCTACCCATTTCTATACAAATTTATTACTACGAACTTATTGTCACGCCCACCGGACTTCCGATAAAAAAACAAAGCGTCCACACATGGTCCCGAAAACCGTTCCGCCTTATCGACTACCTGTCATAACTCACCCAACAAACTATCACTCTGCACACTCTTTTCCCTATTTCCTTGACAGAATTCGAGAAAAGGACCTTTCCAGCTAACGCACATTTCTGCAAAAACGGTCAAAGCAGGCTTTTTTAAGAATATTCATGCAAGCCAAACCGCATACTTATTCCAAAACAAGGGCAAAGACGAATATTTATACCACGAAACAATATTGTTTGACTCGTCAAACACTTGTGTTTGGCACGTGAAACAATATTGTTTGGGTCGTCAAACAATATTGTTTCATCCGTTGAAGTCCAATTATCGGAAGGCGAAACGCTTGTTTTACGATTTGGATACATTTATTTATCTTCATTCACCTCCAGTTTGTATGCCGGGACACACTTTTGCAAACTATTCTTTTGAGCGGCATTTTCCACCTTCACCCTTCCTGCGGATATCCAATCCGCTCCGACGGCAACAAAAGCATCTCTTTCCAGTGCAAATTGCATCCATCTGCATTTTGCGAATCGCCTGAGAATATCCTTTCTGCGTGCTCTCCCGTCGTCGGGTGCAACGAAGGGCCTTCTCAGCGCCTTCGTTTGACAATTTGACAAATTGATACCCGGACAGTCAGACGGCTTTCAAACCATTCCGTTTTCCTGACATAGACACCCGTACGATAGAAACGAAAGCAGCGAATGCGACACCAGCACAAAGAAACTTCCGCTAAACAACAAGCAACTAGCAATCCACTTTAGGAAACCGGAAGGAATATTTAGTTAAATAACGTATAAACATAAGTAGTATTAAAACATAAATTTATCTTTGAGCAGTTTTATTAGCGATAAGGGAAAACGAGTTGCCACTCCCCTCGTCCACTTGTCTACCGACAACTAATAACACCCATATATGTATAGAGGAGTAATCCGTGTCGTCGTCCTGTTTGTGATGACGGCCTGCCTGTCCGGCCTCCATGGGCAGACCATTGACTGGGACAGGGTGGAGCAGCATTCCGCTTCCGCCTGGGAACCTTGCATTGCAGGGCGTTGCATCTATCCGACGTGGATGAACGGCTGTCCCTTTTTCTACTACAACGTGCGGAAAGGCGACTCCACGCGCTACTACCTCGTGGATGCGCGCAACGGGCGCAAGATTCCGATGGTGAAGGATGTCACTGCCTTCACCGCCCGCTATGCCTCCCTGACGGGTGACAGCCTCGACCGCAACGACTTCCGCCTTCACGGACTGACTTTCAACCGGGGCGATGTCCGCCGCTTCTTCCTCCGTCACCGGAAGGGAACGCTGGTCTATGACCTCCGCCGGGGCACGCTTGCCTTCACCGACGAACAGCCCGACACCGACGGGGTTCCTCCTCATTTCAGACAGACCTGCCATTCGGCGGACTCCGCCTTCACCATGCTGGGGAGCGGGCATGACCTCTACGTGCGTAACAACCGGACCGGGACAGTGCGACGCCTCACAACCGACGGCAGGGAGGGAACCTCCTACACCTACCGTGCCTGTGTGGACACCGTGCCGTCGAACATCCGAGGCAGCTGGATGGGACACCGCTACGTATGCCTGCTGCAGGACATGAGCGAGGTGCAGGACATCAGCCTCATCAACTCCCTGGGCAAGGGGCGTCCGCAGACCCTCACCTTCCAGATGCCCATGCCGGGCGATGAGGGGGTGCCCCGCTACCGCCTGTTCTGGTACAACGCCGACACGGACGAGGCACGCCTCCTCCCCATCGACAAGTATCCCGACCAGACCGTGGAACTGGACCACTTCAGCACCGGAGAGGCGCTCTACTTCACCCGCCGCAGCCGGACAGCCGACTGCATTGACCTGTGCCGGGTCAACCTCGCCGACGGCACGGTCGACGAACTGATTTCCGAAACCACCCGTCCGCATATCAACCTCACGCTGATGAACCACCTGGTCTTCCGCCAGGGACGGTACATCCTCTGGTGGTCGGAACGCACGGGACGGGGGAACTACTACCTCTACGACGGCGAAGGCCGTCTGCTGCACCGCGTCACCCGGGGCGACCGGCTTGTGGCAGGACGTATCGTCCGCGTGGACACGGTACGGAACGAACTGCTCTTTGCCGGCTACGGTGAGGACCCGCAGGTGAACCCGTGCTATACCTATTATTATAAGGCAAGCTTGGACGGCACGCGTCAGGTATTGCTCACCCCCGGCAACGGCAACCACGAGCTGTCACTGTCCCACGACGGACGCTATGCCATCGACCGCTGTTCGCGGGTGGACTGTCCGCCGACGGTGCGTGTCCTCTCCATCGACCATCCGTCACGGAGCTTTGAGGTGGACCGCATGGACGAATCCGCCCTGCGGGCAGCCGGCTGGCAACCACCTACCCTCGTGAAGGTAAAAGCTGCCGACGGGGTGACGGACCTGTACGGAGTGATGTACGTGCCCTCCACACTGGACCCGGCACGCAAGTATCCCCTCATCACCAATGTCTATCCCGGTCCGCAGGACGACCAGCTGCCCTTGTCGTTCGTCGTCGATGACAACGGGAACCAGTCGCTTGCCGAACTCGGGTTCGTGGTCATCAACGTGTCGGTCCGCGGCAGTTCCCCGCTGCGTGGACGTGACTTCTACTGTTACGGCTACGGCAACCTGCGCGACTATCCGCTCCCGGACACCCGTCATGTGGTGGAGGAGCTGGCGTCCCGTTACCCGTTCATCGACCTCGACAGGGTAGGCATCTACGGACACTCGGGAGGTGCATTCCAGACCGTAGCCGCCATGCTCACCTACCCGGACTTCTTCAAGGTCGGCGTCGCCGCCTCGGGCAACCACGACAACAACATCTACATCCAGTGGTGGGGAGAGACCTTCCATGGCGTCACCGCAGAGACCGACAGCGTGGACCACCGCACCCGGTTCCACACGCACATCCCCACGAACATGGAGCTTGCCGACCGGCTGCAGGGCGACCTGCTGCTCATCACCGGCGACATGGACCGGAACGTGCCTCCCTCGTCGACCTACCGGATGGCACATGCCCTGATAGAGGCACACAAGCGGTTCGACTTCTTCATCCTTCCGGGGAAGGACCACGGCGTGATGGACGACTACTACCTGAACCTGATACGCTACTACTTCGTGGAGCACCTGTTGCACCCCACGCGACGAGACATCGACATAATTAATCACCACTAACCATAGAGAGGGCTTATGAGAATCAACCATCTACCCACACTGACGCTCCTTTGCTGCAACCTGGCAGCCGCCGGACTGTATGCCCAGACACCGGACACGCAGCAGATGATTCCCGTGCGAATCGTCATCGTGAGCGCCGACAACACACCCCTACCCGGAGCCACCGTCAAAGTGGAAGGGACACCGGCAGCCATCGCCGACGGACAAGGGCTGGTACACATCCAGGTCCGGCACAACGCACTGCTCGAAATCCAGTACATCGGCATGAAGCCGTACTCGATGCGTGTGACCCGGGCACTGACCGGACACATCATGCTCACCGAGGAGTCATCGGAGCTTGACCAGGTGGTCATCACGGGCTATTCGCGGACGACCAAGAACCGCACGACCGGCTCACTGAAGACACTCACCGCCGAGGACCTGAAAGGCGCACCGACCGCCAACCTCGACATGCTGCTGCAAGGCAAGATTGCCGGCGTCGACGTGAAGGCTGTCTCGGGACGTCCGGGACAGACCGCGCGCATCCGCATCCGCGGAACCAACACCATCACGGGCAACGCCGACCCGCTGTGGGTGGTCGACGGAGTCCCCCTGCAACATGACCTGCCCAAGATAGCCAGCAGCCAGCTGCGGGCAGAGGACTTCAGCGACATTTTCAGCAACGGCATCGCGGGCATCAACCCGAACGACATCGCTTCGGTGACCGTGCTGAAGGATGCGTCGGCTGCCGCCATCTACGGCTCCCGGGCTGCAGGCGGCGTCATCGTGGTAACGACCAAGCGCGGTCAGGAAGGCAAGATGCAGGTGAACTACTCCGCCAACGTATCGGTGGTCACTGCGCCGTCGCGCGATGCCGGACTGATGAACTCCCGACAGAAGCTCGCCTGGGAACAGGAGCTGTGGGACGAGTTCTCCACCGAACGCTATGCCAACCGTGAGTCCAACAACGGCATCTATCCGGTCATCGGCATCGTGGGCATGATACGCTCCGGATATGACACCTACGCAGGGATGAGCCGGGAGGAACAGGACGCCGCCATCGCCGCCCTGGGCGAACACTCCACCGACTGGTTCAAGGAACTCTTCCGCAGTCCGGTGTCCCAGAGCCACTACCTCTCGCTCTCCGGCGGTTCGGAGAAGAGTACCTACTACGTGTCGTTCGGCTATGACCGGAACAACGGACTGGTGAAGAAGACCAGCTACGACCGCTACAACGTCAGCGCCAAGATGGACATGCAACCCAACAAACGGGTGAAGCTGGGCGTATCGCTCGACATGAGCATGCAGAAGGCGAACGACTCGGCTGCCGGCATCGACCCGTTCCAGTATGCCTACTTTGCCAACCCCTACGAACGCCCCTACAACGACGACGGCTCGTATGCGGCAGACCGCACCTACCACCACCTGAGGATTACGAACCGGCAGTATGAGCTGCCCCTGCCCGAAGAGGGGTTCAACATCCTGCGCGAGATGGACGAGACGTATGCGAAGGACAAGAACTTCACCTCCTCCCTCATCGCCAGCATGAGCGTGAAGCTGCTGGAGAATCTGACGTTCGAGGGACTGGGCTCCTTCGGCTACGTCTCCAACCATGCCGACAACTACATCGGCGAGAACACCTACGCGGCATGGATGGACCGCCCCTTCGAGGGACACAACGACCAGTCGAAGCGCCGGTACGGCTCCATCCGCCAGAACTCCGCCTACAACACCAACTACAACCTGCGCGGACAGCTCCACTACTTCCTCACTATCGGGGATACCCATTACCTCAGCCTGCTGGGTGGTGCGGAGATACGCGGACAGTATGCCAAGGCCATCTATGAGAAGCGTTACGGCTATGACCCCGTATCAGGCAACTCCGCCATGCCGGTCTACCCATCCGACCAGAAGACCGACTACGGACAGCTGCTGTCCTATGCCGCCATCATGGACGGGCTGTCGGGACAGAGCATCCAGGAGGACGCCTTCGCCTCGTTCTACTTCTCGATGGACTACGTGCTGAAGAACCGCTACATCCTGAGCTTCACCACCCGTACGGACGGCTCGAACAACTTCGGCAAGGACGAACAGTTCAGCCCGACCGGCTCGCTGGGATTGGGGTGGAACGTCGGACAGGAGTCCTTCATGCAGGCATTGAAGCCGACAGTGAGCAGCCTGACGCTGCGTGCCGCCTTCGGCTACACCGGCAACCAGCTCGGCAAT
>ENA-OPSH01000613-OPSH01000613.1-human-gut-metagenome-genome-assembly--contig:-NODE-613-length-19097-cov-3.070003_pt1 | contig 19097 bp, 22 predicted proteins | sample MGYA00241802_ERZ501895 | MGnify/ENA primary metagenome ERZ501895 (study PRJEB25962, sample SAMEA2042304) | human gut metagenome | biome: human gut; feature: human-associated habitat; material: faeces...
CCGATGCTGATGGCGGGGCGTGCCCTGTCAGCCGACGTTCAGCCGACTGTCGCCGACACGGACGAGAAGCCGCAGAAGTCAGCCGAACAGCCGGTTGAGGAGCGGAAAGAGGTCGCAGCCCCCCGCAAGAACAAGAATACCTATACGTATGATTTCAGCTCCTCCACTCCCCGCCGGTCGACAGGCGGACGCTCCTCCGGACGTCGCTGGGAAGTAGGCATGAACGTGGGGAACGGCTCTTTCGGCTCCGAGTCGCAAGGAGCAGGCTACAGGCTGTTGTCCCAGGAGGAACGGGAGTTGATGCCTGTCGGCAACTACTTGTCGAACAGCCCTTACAGCCAGCTGCTCTCAGCCAACTTGGACAATCAGGTCGAGTCGCATACCAAGCACAAGATGCCCGTCACGTTCGGCATCTCCGTACGTTTCCACCTGAACGACCGTTGGGCGCTGGAGAGCGGTTTGACGTACACCAAACTCGCGTCCGAGCTTTGGGCGGGTGCCGAGGACGATTACTATGAGAGCAACCAGAAGTTGCACTACGTAGGCATCCCCTTGAAAGCCAGCTACAGGCTGTGGGAGAACGAGCGTTTCTCCCTCTATGCCTCGGCAGGCGGAGCGGTCGAGAAATGTGTGTCGGGAGAAGTCAGCACCACCTACACCCTCAACGGCGTGGTAGAGAATCATGAAACAAACGACCTGAAGGTCAAGGAACTCCAATGGTCGGTAGCTGCTGCCGTAGGAGCTCAGGTGAAGCTGACCCGTCACCTGGGACTGTACATCGAGCCGGGTGTGAACTACTATTTCAAGGACGGCAGTGCCGTGGAGACCATCCGGAAGGAACATCCGCTGAACTTCAACCTGCAGACCGGACTGCGCCTTTCCTATTAACTCCCTGTTTTTTGTAAAAGAGCGTCACAGCATGCTCCCGTACGCATCGGAACGTCTGTCTGAAGGTGTTCCGATGGGAATCTCATGTTGTTGATTCTCAAAGAAGAAGTGGTTCCAACCAGTTCCCTGCTTTTGGGACTCCGAGTTCCACGGCTTGGGACTTCGGGTTCCACGGCTTGGGACTTCGAGTTCCACGGCTTGGGACTTCGAGTTCCACAGCCTGGGACTGTGAGTTCCACGGCGTGGGAATATGAGTTCCACGGCGTGGAACTGTCATGCTCTTGCCTTAGGGGTCGCGGCGCCTTGCTTGTGAAGGTGCAGATACAAAAAAAGCTCCCCGAAATCGTATCGGGAAGCTTTCTTGTCTCGTATGCTCTATAAGGAGTATTTCTTATTTCTTTCTGGCATTGCCGTAGCGGCTCATGAACTTGTCTACGCGACCGGCGGTGTCGACCAATTTGGACTTACCGGTGTAGAACGGGTGTGAAGAGCTGGAGATTTCGAGCTTTACACACGGATAAGTTTCACCTTCAAATTCAACGGTATCTTTGGTTGCGCAAGTCGAACGTGAAAGGAACATGTCGCCGTTTGACATATCTTTGAATACTACCGGACGGTAGTTCTCGGGATGAATACCTTTTTTCATATCAGTGTCTGTCTTTTTGTTGGTTGGTTAATATTTTGCTGGTAACAAAAATATTGTGTAATGGTCTTTATTCAGGCTGCAAAGGTAAGCAATCCTTCATTAGTAACAAAAGATTTTTAGGAGTTTTTACTGACAGACGGACGGCTCCCGCAGCTTTTCTCCGGAGTCATCGTTGTTCCTGCCGGGTGTTCTTGATGAGCTGTTTGCGGAACTTCATCTCCGCCATCATGATGCTGAATATCTTTTTGTTGCTCAGGTATTGCCGGTACTTGTCCACGTATTCGCGCTCCAGCTGCTCGAGGTTCACGTGGGCATTGAGAATCTGGTCGACAGCCGACTTGTATTGCTTCTCGTCCAGCTTTTCCTCCAGTGCCTTTTTGCGCTTGGCGTCGGCATCGTCGGTGAGGAGCTTCTTCTTGTCCTGCAACTCAAAGAAGAGGGGGAAGAAGTAGGAGGCTTCCTTCGGGCTCAGACGTGCCTCGCGGATGATGAAGTCTCTCTGTTTCTTGCGGAATTGTTCCTTGGATATGCTTTCGTTGTGTTTGGTCTGTGCGGATGCCGTCGGTTGACAGGCAAGACAGCTGGTCAGGACCAGCATGAGGGTGAGTAAGTACGTCTTCATGGGATATGCTTTTAGTGTAGGTTAAAACAATGTTAACTTTCACTGTCAGTGTCGGTGAGGTAGCAATAGACGGAATAGTCGTCCATGCGCGAGTTCATCAGTTCGTTTTCCAGATATTCTTCGTCGTAGGAGATGCCCTGTGCTTCGGCTGCCGTGGTTGCCATCGGCGACTTGTCTATTTTCTGCTGAAGGGACGGACCGACGAAATAACGTGCTCCACCCATGATGACACAGAACATGGCAGCCAGGTAAAGCCACGGCTTGATGCGTTGCCAGGTGGTGGGGGTGGGAGGAAGGATGACCTTCTCTTTCTCCGGAAGCCTGTCCATGATTTCCTTGGTGACCCGGTCAAAATAGCCTTCAGGCACGCTGAAGGGATTGCCGGTACCACAAATATCTTTCAGTTTCTTATCTTCCATGTCGTTATCCATTATGTGTGTGTTGTTGTCTTGTTTTCATTGGTTAGACCGTTGGCAGGGGGGATGGTTTAAAGAGAGTCTTTCAAAATGCGCTCGATTTTTTTGACCGCATAGTGATAGGAAGCTTTCAGTGCGCCCACTGTCGTGCCCAGGATTTCCGATATCTGTTCGTACTTCATGTCCTGAAAATATTTCAGGTTGAACACGATGCGTTGTTTCTCGGGCAGGGTCTGCAGAGCCTTTTGCAGGAGGAGCTGTGTCTCGTCTCCGTTGAAGAACGGGTCGCTTTCCAGTCGGTTGACCACGCCCGCTTGCGGGTCATCCAGCGGAACGGAGGGGTTGTTCTGCTGACGGCTGAGGAACGTGAGGCATTCATTGAGTGCGATGCGATAGAGCCAGGTGGCAATCTTGGCGTCTCCCCGGAAGTAGTCGATGTGCATCCATGCCTTGATGAAGGTGTTTTGCAGGAGGTCGTTGGCGTCGTCGTGCGACAGGACCATGCGGCGTATCTGCCAGTAGAGCTGTTCGCTGTACTGTTTTACGATGGTCTCGAAGGCAGCGCGTTGTGTGGCGGGGTCTCGGAGTTGCTCTATGATTATATGTTCATCGTAGTTCTTCATGCAGTCGGGGTTGCGTCAGATTAGACAGAGGTTATAAGGCAATGCACAGGTTCTCCTTGGCGGCAAGGGTCGAGGGGAACACTTCGCGTGCTTCCTGCAGGAGGATGTTCTCATCTTCATAGCGTGCGGAATAGTGCCCGATCACGAGCTGCTTGACTTCGGCATCCTTGGCAAGCCGGGCTGCCTGGGCAGCGGTGGTGTGGAACGTCTCTTTGGCTCGTGCCGACTCGCTGTTGGCAAAGGTTGCTTCGTGGTAGAGCAGGTCGACGCCGTGCACCAGTCCGGCAAGTTCCGGCAGGTAGATGGTGTCGGAACAGTAGGCATAGCTGCGTGGAGGGTCGGAGGGGCGGGTCAGTCTTCCGTTGGGGACAACCGTGCCGTCGGGCAGGACGTAGTCTTCACCGTTCTTGATGCGGTTGATGGCATACGTGGGGACTTCATAGAAGTCGATCATGTCGCGGAGGATGTGGTTGGGAGTCGGTTTCTCGCGGAAGAGGAAGCCGCAGCAGTCGATGCGGTGCTTCAGCGGAAGGGTACTCACGGTCACCGAACGGTCTTCATAGATGACTGCCGGGGTGCGGGTGTCGTGGGAGTGGAACTCCACCTTGTAGTCCATCCCTTTGCAGAAGAAGTCCAGTTGGGCTTGCATGAGCTTTTCCAGTTCGGCGGGGGCATAGATGTGCATGGTGGCAGTGCGTCCCAGCAGTCCGAAGGTGGAGAGCAATCCGATGAGTCCGAAGCAGTGGTCGCCGTGGAGGTGGGAGATGAAGATGTGGTTCAGCCGGGTGAATTTCAGCCGTGAACGGCGCAGTTGTGTCTGTGTGCCTTCACCGCAGTCGATCATGAACAGCTTTTCGCGGATGTTCACCACTTGCGAGCTTGGATAATGCCTGGTGGTGGGCAGTGCAGAACCACATCCCAATATGTTGACCTCGAACTTTTCCATAGTGTGGCAAAAATACACAAGATTTTTGTGTTTTCAGTCCGTCGAAGGGGAGAAAATTGGGTTTGGCTTGCACTCCGCTATAAAAAGAAGGCAGGTTCAAACCTTGTGGGAGTGAACCTGCCTTTATCAGATTGTAATGAATGTAATGCGTCTTGCTATTACTTCTTGCTGTCAGCTTCCATCTGCTCTTTCAATGCAGCCAGAGCGTCGATGTCGCCCAGGGTTGTAGAAGCAGCCTGGTTCTGAATCATCGGAGTCTCTTCCTTCTTGGAAGCCTTCTTGGAAGCTCTCTTCTCTGCTCTTTCTTCAGCCTTTGCAGCATCTTCGAAGATACGGCTGTGAGAGAGGATGATGCGTTTTGCGTCCTTGTTGAACTCGATGACCTTGAACGGCAACTTCTCGTCGAGCTGAGCTTGTGAGCCATCTTCCTTCACCAGGTGTTTCGGAGTTGCGAAACCTTCTACGCCGTAAGGCAAAGCGATGACAGCACCCTTGTCGAGCATTTCGATGATGGTACCTTCGTGGATGGAACCAACGGTGAAGACAGTCTCGAATACATCCCAGGGATTTTCTTCGAGTTGCTTGTGACCGAGGCTCAAGCGACGGTTTTCCTTGTCGATTTCGAGCACCATCACGTCGATGTCCGCACCGATCTGAGTGAACTCTGACGGGTGTTTGATCTTCTTGGTCCAAGAGAGGTCGGAGATGTGGATCAGGCCGTCAACGCCTTCCTCGATTTCAACAAATACACCGAAGTTGGTGAAGTTGCGCACTTTGGCAGTGTGCTTGGAACCAACCGGATATTTCTCTTCGATAGTCTCCCAGGGGTCTGCCTTGAGTTGTTTGATACCCAAGGACATCTTGCGCTCTTCGCGGTCGAGAGTCAGGATGACAGCCTCTACCTCGTCGCCCACCTTCATGAAGTCCTGAGCGGAACGCAGGTGTTGTGACCAGGACATTTCCGATACGTGGATCAGACCTTCTACGCCCGGAGCGATTTCGATGAATGCACCGTAGTCTGCCATCACGACAACTTTGCCCTTCACGTGGTCGCCGACCTTCAAGTTCGGGTCGAGAGCATCCCAAGGATGCGGGGTGAGTTGTTTCAAACCGAGGGCGATGCGCTTCTTCTCGTCGTCGAAGTCGAGGATAACGACATTCAACTTCTGGTCGAGCTGAACCACTTCCTTCGGATCGCTTACGCGGCCCCAAGACAAGTCGGTGATGTGGATCAGACCGTCTACGCCACCCAAGTCGATGAATACACCATAAGAGGTGATATTTTTAACGGTTCCTTCGAGAACCTGGCCTTTTTCAAGTTTGCTGATGATTTCTTTCTTCTGCTGTTCCAGTTCAGCCTCAATGAGAGCCTTGTGCGAAACAACGACATTCTTGAATTCCTGGTTGATCTTGACAACCTTGAATTCCATGGTCTTGCCGACGAATACATCGTAGTCGCGGATGGGCTTCACGTCGATTTGAGAACCCGGCAGGAAGGCTTCGATGCCGAATACGTCGACAATCATACCGCCCTTCGTGCGGCACTTGATGTAACCCTTGATGATTTCGTCGTTTTCGAGAGCAGCGTTGATGCGGTCCCAAGAGCGGGCTGCGCGTGCTTTCTTGTGAGAGAGGATGAGTTGTCCCTTCTTGTCTTCCTGATTCTCGATGTACACTTCCACGGTGTCACCTACCTTCAGGTCGGGATTGTAACGGAACTCATTCAAAGGAATGATACCGTCTGATTTGTAACCGATGTTGACAACGACGTTGCGTTTGTCGATTGAGATTACGGTTCCGTCAACAACTTCGTGGTCATTGACTTTGTTCAGGGTGTTGTCATAAGCTTTTTCAAGCTCGTCGTGGCTCATGCTGGTAGTAGCCTCGCCATTTTCATACGCATCCCAGTTGAAGTCTTCCAAGGGAGCTACGTTCTTCAGATTTTCCATTAATAGATAAAGTTGTTTTTAGTAATTAAATGGGTTAGACATTATATCGCTATAATAATCGGCCGCGAAGATACTGCAAAAAAATGAATCGGCGCACCTATTCACTCAATTTTGTGATAGTTGCGCCGATTATTTTAGCTTTTTTGTGAGGCTTAGTCTTCCAACGAGTAGTCGATGGTGGTCACCACACGTATTTTTTTAATGTAAGGCGTGTTGGCGTCGCGGTCGTCGATGGAGAACTGGCCCTGATAGGCTTTCTTGATTTTACCCAGTTTGCTGTCGGAGTCCTTGGCGAACTTTTCGGCAGCGGCGCGGGCGTTCTTGGTCGCTTCTTCGATCATCTTGGGCTTGCTGGTGTAGTCGTAGGACACGTTGTAGCGGTAGTCGCCTCCGCTGATGGCAATGCCTTGTTTCAGCAGCTCGCCCTGTGAGGCGATGAGTCCGCGTACCAGGTCGACCTTGCCGGATGTGACGGTGATGACGGTCGTGATGTTGTAGCGGTAAGGCTTGTCGTTGTTGCTGTATCGTTCGGCTTGCAGGTCCACAATCTCGGGGGCATTGATGCTGATTTCGCCGGCGTCGATGCCTTTGGAGGTCAGGAAGGCTTGAATCTTCTGGTTGGTGGCTTCAATCTGGCTGTAGAGGGCAGGCAGGTCGTTGCCGATGCTCTTGTACATCAGCGGCCACGTCACTTTGTCGGCGGGGACTTCCATCTCTGCCAGACCTTTCACGGTGACCACACGGTCGCGGGTTGCCAGTGTGTCGATGCCCGCTTTGACAAAATAGCCCGTCAGTGCCAGTCCGATGGCAAGGATGACGGCTTCAATTCTTAGATTTTTCATAGGCTTATACCTTAATAATTATGGTTGCGTGTTTCGGGGGAGGAGGTGAGCGGACGGTCCGTCCTTGCCGCATCGAGGGCTTTGCGGACTGAACCGTGGCGCAGGAGCAGGGCTTGTGCCTCCTCGTAGGGCAATCCCAGTTCATCGACCAGCATCCGTGTGCCGCGGTCGACCAGTTTCCGGTTGCTGAGCTGCATGTTGACCATGCGGTTGCCTTTCACACGTCCCAGCCGTATCATGGTGGCGGTGCTGATCATGTTGAGGATCATCTTCTGTCCCGTGCCGCTTTTCATGCGGGAGCTGCCGGTGACAAACTCCGGACCGACGATCATCTCGATGGGGATGTCGGCTTCCCGGGAGATGGGGGCGTCGGGGTTGCTGCAGATGGATGCCGTCAGGATGCCGTGTGCACGTGCCTCATGGAGGGCATGGACCACATAGGGGGTCGTGCCCGAGGCGGCGATGCCTACCACGGTGTCGTCGGTATTGATGCCGTGCTCCTGCAGTTCCTCCCATCCGCGCATCGGATTGTCCTCGGCGTTCTCTACCGGATGACGGAGTGCACGGTCGCCGCCGGCAATCAGTCCGATGACCCTGCCCGGAGGCATGCCGAAGGTGGGTGGAATCTCGGAGGCGTCGAGCACGCCCAACCGTCCGCTGGTGCCTGCTCCCATATAGAAGAGGCGTCCGCCCCGTTGCATCCGTTCGACGATGGCAGTGACCAGACGTTCGATTTGGGGGATGCACTGATGGACTGCCAGAGCCACCTTGCAGTCTTCTTCGTTGATGCCCTCCAGCAGTTCGTGCACCGACTGACGGTCGAGTCCGTCGTGCAGAGAGGGTTGTTCGGTGATTTTGATGAAACTCATGATGGAATGTTTTTTTCCTGTGTGAAAGGATGTACGATGACTGGTTGCCGGCGTTTACATCCGGTGATAGCGGATGAGCCCTTCCATCGGACTTTGGGCAATGACGCCCACGGTGTAGCCCCGTCTCTCCAGACTTTCGGTCAGTTCCGGACGGAAATGGTAGGCAATGGAGCCAACCGCGCTGACGGGATATTCCTTGGGATACGTCTTCAGGTTCCGCTCGATGAAGGCATCGAACGAGTCGGTCAGCAGGCGGTGGATGGCAGGGTCCTCCCGTTGTTCCGCCAGGAAAGGCGCGAAGCTTGCCAGGAAACGGTGCGCCAGCGGACGCCGGTAGACATGGTGGATGATTTCCTCCTGTGTCAGCTGGGTGCGGTTGGCAAAAGCCAGACAGATGTGTTCGGGCAGCTGCTCTTTCAGGACATCCCCCAGGAGGCGTCGGCCCAGGTAGGCGCCACTGCCTTCATCGCCCAGGATATAGCCCAGGGCAGGAGTGTGGGCGGCGATTTTCTCCCCGTCGTAGAAGCAGGAGTTCGAGCCTGTCCCCAGGATGCAAGCGATGCCGGGCTGGTGTCCGCAGAGGGCACGGGCAGCTCCCAACAGGTCGCTTTCCACCTCACGGTGCACCTGCTCGCCGAACACCTTGCGCAGGCATCCGCGCAGGATGCGGCTACCCAGCGTCGTGTTTCCGGCGCCGTAGAAGAAAATGCTTTCGATGGGTTCCACGGGAAGCTGCGGGTAGAGTTCCTTGTGGAGAATCTTCAGGATTTCATCGGCTTTCTGGTGAAAGGGATTGATGCCCTGCGTATGGACAAACAGGGGAGCATCCCCTCGCCATGCACACCAATCGGTCTTGGTCGAGCCACTGTCAGCTATCAGTATCATAATGTTCAGAACTTTTGGCAAAAGTACGTAATTCCCTTCAGATGTGTGGTGCGTCGGGTGGCTTTTATTGCTTTTGCACCGTGCTCCCTACCCGGTACCAGTTGTTTTCGGTGTCTTAATTCGAGTTGTTTTTTGACGGAAGCCTCTCTTTTACCGGCAGAATTCGCAGGAAAGTAGGAAGATAAGGAGCAAGTCGACCTCCTTGGAGTATTTGTGGGAGAGGTAGTGACGGATGGTGTGGAGCGAGGCGGATATGTATTCCTGCACCGTGTTGACCGAGATGCCCAACGCCTGAGCAATCTCTTTGTGCGACAGACGTTGCCGCCGGCTCAGCTCGAACACTTCCCGTTGGCGGGGCGTCAGCTTGCCGAGGGCTTCGTTGACGACAGCCTCCAGTTCGGCGACGGCAATGGCCTGTGAGGTGCTGTTGCTGTAGTCGACAGCCTGGGAGAGGATGGCTTCTTTCAGGGAACTTTCCTGCTCCAGGCTGCGCAACTGGTTGAGCACACGGTTGCGCACAATCGTATAAAGATAGGAGGAGAAAGACGTGTCGGGGTTGATGAAACGCCGGCTTTGCCAGACGGTAGCAAAAGTATCCTGAAAGATGTCCTCGGCATACGCTTGCGACTTCAGGTAGCGCAGGGCAAAATAGACGAGCTGGTTCTTGTAACGGGCATACAGTTCGCAAAAGGCATCCTCGTCTCCGTCAATCAGACGGAGAACCAGCGTGCGTTCGTCTTCCCTGTCGTGTGTCATGGCTGTCATAAGTGTTTGTTGCTCTTCCTGCTAAGGTCACTGCAAAGATACGGAGAAAAATAAATACCTCTGACAGCGCACGGGCGAAAAAAGCAGGCTTAGCGCCGTTCGTAGTCCACGAAGCTGTAGGCGTAGGCATGTTTCTCGTCCGGCTCATGGCATTCGCGTGCCACCTCCTGCCACACGGAAGGGTCCACTTCCGGGAAGAAGGCATCAGCCTCTGCCGGTGTGTCTGCGATGTGGGTCAGGCAGAGACGGTCGGCAAGACGCAGGGTGTCGGCATAGACACTCGCACCGCCGATGATGTAGACATCCTCCGTCGGACTGCAATGCTCCAAAGCCTCCTCGATGGAAGCGAAGCACTCCGCTCCCGGACAGACAAGGTCCGTTTGTCGGGTAAGCACGATGTTGCGTCGGTTGGGGAGTGCCCCTTTGGGGAGCGACTCGAAGGTGCGGCGTCCCATGATGATGGTGTGTCCCGTGGTGAGTGCCTTGAAACGCTTCAGGTCGTTGGGGAGCCAGTAGAGCAGCCGGTTCCGGTAGCCGATGGCGCGGTTGGCAGCCAAGGCGGCAATGATGGAGATTCTCATGGAGGTTATACGGATACTTTGCCCGCAATGTGCGGATAGGGGTTGTAGTCTGTCAGTTCGAAGTCCTCGTAGCGGAAGCTGAAGATGTCCTTCACGTCGGGATTGATGTGCATCTTCGGCAGGGGGCGCGGTTCGCGCGTCAGTTGCAGATGTACCTGGTCGAGGTGGTTCAGGTAGATGTGTGCGTCGCCCAGTGTATGGATGAAGTCGCCCGCCTTCAGTCCCGTCACCTGAGCCATCATCATCAGCAACAGGGCATACGACGCGATGTTGAACGGTACTCCCAGAAACGTGTCGGCGCTGCGCTGGTAGAGTTGCAGGCTGAGCCGTCCGTTGGCGACATAGAACTGGAAGAGCAGGTGGCAGGGAGGCAGGTTCATGCGTTTCAGGTCAGCCACGTTCCAGGCGCTCACGATGATGCGGCGCGAGTCCGGGTTATGCTTGATGGTCTCGACAGCCTCCTGTATCTGGTCGATGAAGCCCCCGTCATAGTCAGGCCACGAACGCCACTGGTAGCCGTAGATATGTCCCAGGTCCCCGTCAGGATCTGCCCATTCGTTCCAGATGCGGACGCCATGCTCCTGAAGGAAGTGCACGTTGGTGTCGCCGCGCAGGAACCACAGCAGTTCGTAGATGATGGACTTCAGATGGAGCTTCTTGGTCGTCAGGCAGGGGAAACCGTCGTCGAGGTTGAATCGCATCTGATGGCCGAACACGCTGATGGTGCCCGTCCCCGTGCGGTCCTCCTTGCGTTCCCCCTCGGTGAGGATACGGTTGAGTAGGTCGAGGTATTGTTTCATTGCTGTTTGCTTGATAGTCGGCTGCAAAAGTACGCATTATTTTTGGAATAGGGCACAGCGAGAGCCTTGTCGCTCGTCAGCAGTCATCGTGCAGCAGGAGGTTGCTGAGCCCCACGATGGCCAGTCCGGCAAGGAGTGTGAGAAAGGCATGCAGTTGGGGGTCACCCCATTGCTGTGCACAGAAGCTGTGCCAGATGTGCTCGCCCGAGGCGACGAGCCATTCCATTCCTCCCAAAATGATGAAGAGAATTACGGCTGCCACCCCGCCAATCCATCGGATGAGGGTTGCCAACTGCTCGTAGCGGCGCGGAAGACGTTCCATCACCTTTTCGGTAAATCCGTTGTCCGCCACTTCACGGCGGTTTTCCCGCAGGAAGCGTGCCACGGAGTCGGGTTCGTTATGCTGATTCATAGCCATGCTGTTTTAAGTAGTTCGACAATTTGGCTTTTCCACGGGAGAGGTGCGACTTCACCGTCCCCTCGGGCAGTCCGGTCACGGAGGCAATCTTCGCGATGGTCAGGTCTTCCATGTAGAAGAGTGTCATGCACGTCCGTTCGTCAGGGCGCAGGAGGGCGAGTGCCTGATAGAGGTCGACATGTGCATCCAGCGGAGGCTGTTCGCACATTCCTTCGCCGCCCGGAGGCAGTGAGTCCAGTCCTGTCGTCTCCTTCCGGTTGCGAAGATAGTCATAATGCACGTTGTATGCAATGCGCAGCAGCCAGGTGGAGAAGTCCGACAGTCCGCGAAACGACCCCAGCCCGAGCCATGCACGGATGAAAGTCTCCTGTGCCAGGTCATCGCTGAGAAATTCGTTGCCCAGCGTCTGGTGCAGGAAGAACCGTCGGACCTGTGACTGGTACTTCCTGACCAGTGTGTCGAACGCCCGGCGGTTGTGCCCTATGACAGCCTGTGCGATGAGCGATAGGTCGGTCAGCGTCTTCATTGTTCGTCGGTGGAGGAATCTTTGGCAGACGTGTCCTGAGGAGTCTCACGAGGTTGCTGTTCCTGATGGAGCCGTCTCTGTTCGCGGCGTTGCAGTATGCCTGCAAGGAGTTCTCCGAGACCGATACAGGAAATCAGGATACCGATGGCAGCCAGTTCCTTTCCAGCCAGTATCGCAAGGAAGATGGTCAGTCCGATGCCCATGCAAATCATGCGGATGCCGTGCATGAGGAGGTCTTTCTGTTTCTTCTCATCCTCTTGGAGCAGCTTCTGTAGCAGCTCTACCGAGCCCGTTTGTCCCGATGTGACCATCCGGTCGATGAGTGCATATTTGGCACGTCGGTTTTTCGAACGGAAGTAGAACCAGCAGAACACCACGATGAAGGGGAAGGTAAATATCAGGATGACTGCTGTCAGGTCTACGAGGTTGTCGCCGATATCGTTTTTCTGGCTGAGTTGCCTTACTTTGTTTTGCAGTTCAGCCACTTCTGCCTTTGCCAGTTCGAGCTCTGTCGGTTCTTGCAGGGTTGTTGCGGTGGAGTCCGCCTTCATTGCTGTGGTGATGGCGGTTGTGTCTTGTGCTGTTGCGGAAGCGGAAGGTGTGCCCACGCCCAATGTGAGGCAGGCAGCGAGGATGGCTAATGTCTTTTTCATATCGTTTGTGCTTTATGTTTGTTCTGTACATTAGACGCGGTGAGAGGACCGGATGGTTGCAAAGGTGGGGAATTTTTTCTGAGGTAACTTTCTGTACGGTTATGTTTGTAAAAGCGAAATCACAAGAGCTATTGTTTATTTCTTCTTGTGTAGGGTCAGCAAAAGCATACGGGAGTTTTGTAGTTATGAAACTGTATGATAGATGGGTTAAAATAGTGTAAAAGAGATGTCAATGATACAATATGTTAGAATAGTGTCTATCTTTGAGAAGTCAATTATGAAAAGACTCTATTTGTTTTTTACAATACTACTTCTGATGATACGCTTTACCTATAAATACATAAGCATTGCAATAATCCTCCTGTTTATTTGCACATCATTGCTATCTGCCATATCAGCTAATGAGCATGTCTGGTATGCATATATAATTCCTTGTATACTAAGTGGGGTTATTCTAGTGAAACGTGCAAAGAAAATAGATTTCGACAAAGACCGTCTTTCGGTCTGGGGATTGTACAAAACAGATATATTCTATTTGAAGGATGTTCGTAAATTCGAACTATTTAAAGATGCCTTTTTTTATGGGAAGACTTTAGGAATCAATGTTTACCTGAAAAATGGGGATATGAAAAGATTCTATATAGGAACATTGGATGCATCATACATGCAAGAGCTGAAGAACCAGCTGAGTAGTAAATTGTAAGGGCCTCACACCAGTTCTTTCCCTGTCGGCTTAGGTGGCGTTCCAATGTATCCTGTATGTGTAGGATAATTTAGTCTTCTTTGCTATACTTTCCATTTTTATTTGTTTGCAAAGGTGTAAATAGGGACTGTCTGCCGAATTACTCATAATGATGGAATTAAACGACAATCCCTAGCCTGTCCCATTCATTCCGTCATACAGGCTGGTAGCCTGATTTTCCACTTGTCCGACTATACCACCTCCGCGCAAACACATCCTCACGTCCTTTGAAGAGATTGCGCAAACACATCCACTTTTTCTTCCAAAGACAAATGTTGCTTTATGGTAGGTCGTGTCGAAGAAGTGCCTTTGCTGTTTAGCAAAGACTGTAGCATGTCTATCTCCTTATGCAGAAGTTCATTCTCCATAAGAAGTTTGTTGTATGCCTCCAACAGTTCTTGGTATGTAGGCTGTTTTCCCATATCATTCAAAGCAACGGTGTCATATATAAAGGCAGGTACACAATGCCATCTTCTGTTTTCACATCCTTGTCGTGAAGCACGTAGGGTGTGGATAACTGGTAGCCATACTTGGCTATGCACTTTCTCAATGAATTCAGTGTGTAACGTTGCCCGGACTTCACCTCTATGGGGGAAATATTATGCCTGCTGGTCGTTACAGGTTTGGCTATCAGGAAATCTATCTCCATACGGTCGTCAGCTGATGTCCGGGAACTGTTGCTGAAGAAATAAAGTCTGTGTCCTGCCGCACGAAGCATCTGCGCCACGATGTTCTCTACCAACATCCCCTCGTTCACTTCCAGCTTGTCAAACATCAGCTTCCGATAAAGGTCTGCGCTTACTATTCCCCGTTCGTCGAAAGCATGACTGATGAGCAGTCCGGTATCGCCCATGTAGCATTTCAACGTGATGCGTTCTTCATTCAGTTTCAGTCCGATACTCGGCTCTGTTGAGTTATAGCAGCAGTTAATGATTTTGGCGTCACTCAACCAAAAGAAAGCCTGCGAATAGTCACGCATACGGGCTTCGCTCTGCAAGGCGGACAAGACAAACTTCTTTTCATGTTTCTGCAATTGACCCGGTATTTCCTCAAAAATAGCGGCAACTTTGGTTTCCTGATTGTCGGCGTATTTGTGAATGTCATTGCGATAAAGGGCCAATATGTCACGCTTCACCTCATCCACCTTTTCAAAATCCCGCGTTTCCACATATTTGGCGACAGCCTGCGGCATACCTCCGACAATCAGGTATTGCCGGAAATAATCCATTGCCCGACGATGAAAAGTCTCCATAGGAAGACGTTTGTCAAACCGCATCCGTATGTAAGGCATCAGCATCTCGTCTCCCATAGCCCACAAAAATTCCTCAAAGTCCATCGGAAACATTTCGATGGCGTGTTCTTCGGAAGGCAGCATGATGTCCTTGACATTCTTCTTGATGGAAATGAGCGAGCCTGTCTCAATGTAATCATAGCGACGGTCTGCCACCAAATGCTTGATGGCTGCACGGGCACGGGGGCAAAACTGCACTTCATCGAATATGACCAGGGAACGGGCTTCTTCGTCTTTTGTCTGACGTGGGGTAAGTTTTCGTCTGAAATAAAGCTCCAGGTTCATGAAAAGCATGTCGAGGTCGTCCAGATAAAGGTTGAAAAACTCCATCACTTGCGGATTTACCTTGCTGAAGTCCACCAGTATGTAAGATGTATATTCCTTGCGGGCGAATTCTTCCACGATATAGCTTTTCCCTATACGTCTGGCTCCTTCTATCAGAAGGGCGGTATCACCTTTATGGTTCTTCTTCCATTCCAGCAGTTTATCGTATATCTTTCTTCTCATAATTCACGTATTCGCCTTTATTTTGTTATTGATATTTCACATATTCAAGATTATTACGTTTGCAAACGTACACTTTTTCTTGGATTAAAAAGAACTTTAGGATGTTTTTTATTCCAATCTGTCGTTTGGCATTGGTATATCGCCACATTGATAACTGCTGGCGGCAGCAGCCTATGACTTCAAAAGAGCTATGAAAGCTCTTTTGGTGCATACTTCATAAAATCTGCGAGATACTGTGGGGAAACAATATCTCGCAGAAATGGGCTTTTTAAGGGATGACTATGAAGTAAACGCCAGCTTACCTTTCTGTCATTCTGTCAAAGTGTCAAATGAATTGCTTGAGAAAGACCTTCCTTGCGCCAAAATACGAGTCGGTGAGTAAAACGGGCATTCTCGGGCGATTCGCAAGATACACATTGATGCAAAGATGGCGATGAGGCTGTCTGAATGGATGGAAAAAGGTTGGTGAGGCGTTAAAAAGGATGACTGTATGCGGTGCAGGTTGAGCAAAATAATAGTTCTCAAACGTGCGCTTCCTCGTACAAACTAGAGGTAAAAAACATTAAACTATTGTCTCTAAATCTTAAAACAAGTGTTTTGACTTCGGAAAACTTGACTTCGGCGGATGAAACAATATTGTTTGGGACATGAAACACTTGTGTTTGGTGCGTCAAACAATATTGTTTGGCGAGTGAAACAATATTGTTTCGTGGTATAAATATTCACCTTTACCCCTTGTACGGAATGTTTATGCAGTCGGGAGTGAATGAATATTCTTAAAATAACCTACTTTGCCCGATTTCTCTAAAAGTGGCGTTAGTTGAAAAGAGCTCTTTGATGAAATCTGTCAAGTAAAATCCGGATTTTGCTTTCTTCGTGCAATTGTAGCTTTCGAGGGCGGACGACCGGTTGTGACAGACTTTGTATTTTTCGATTGCTTTTCTTTGTGCGTCCGAATCGGATTGCATACATTTGTGGCAGTGTAATTTAAAGTTTCTGACGGGAGATGAAAAATTGTATCAAATTCATTGTTGTGTTTGTGGTGGTGGCGTTTGGAACCGTCCGGGTGTCCTCACAGACAGTGACCGGAAAAGTGGTCGATGAACACCTGGCTCCCATTGCCGGGGCAACCATTGTCATGCAGCAGACCGATTCCACCTTCTTGGCGACAACGGTCTCAAAGGAGGACGGCACCTTCTCGCTGGTCCGGAAATCCATTCCTTTTATATTGATAGTACAACACATGGCGTACCAGACGTTCAGGCAGACGTTCGGGGATTCCCATGTCGGTACCGTCCGGCTGACTGCCAACGTCCGTGAACTGGACGAAATGGGGGTGACTGCCCGGAGGCCTTATGTCCGTGCGGAAGGGGGCAAGCTGGTCTATGATGTGAAGAGTCTGTTGAAAAATCACATTGCGGACAACGCGTGGGAACTGTTGGACAAACTGCCGGGTGTTTCTGCCGGAGGCGAATCCGTGACCTTGCAGGGGGCACAAAAGGTAGCGGTCCTGATGGACGGGAAGGTCTCCACGCTGACTGCGGAACAATTGCAGCAACTGTTGAGCCGTACGTCTGCGGACCGGGTGGCAAAGGTGGAGGTCATTTACAATGCTCCGCCCCGGTATCATGTCAGCGGAGCGGTAATCAATCTGGTCATGCGGAATCCGGGACAAGGCTTGGAAGGGGAGTTTATGGCGGACTATCAGCACCGTTATTACAGCGGAGGGGGCGTGAATGCCAGTATGCGTTACGCCACTCCCAAGGCGACTTTTGACCTGATGTACGGACTCAACAACCGCCCCCATGTACAGCATTACCGCCTTTATTCCCTCCACAGGCTGCACGACGAACGGCATGACATCCGCCAGGAGGAGCACATCGTGGGCAAAGCCTGGGCGCATGACCTGCGTGCGTCGTTCAATTACCGGTGGAAGGAGCATTGGGACATGGATTTCACTTATACCGGCATGTTTTCGCCCGACAAGAAGTCTTCCAGCCGGAGCGAAGGCGACTTCCAGCAGAGTCTCAACGAGAGGGGGCTGACTCCCGTCTGCATAACCTTGCCTGGAGTGCACGGCTGGGACCGGGCGTATCACTCGGGGCAGACTATACATGCTTTCATTCCGACGACGACCAGCATCTGTCCGCCGCTTTCCATGACGGGACGTCCGTCCGGACCGTAGCCGTAGGCAGGCAGGTCATAGACCGCCTGACGTTGTATGCCGACCGTGACCGTCCGCTGAAGAACGGATGGAATGTGGGTTATGGTTTGGCTTACAGTTATTCCTACGACCGGGACTCGCAGGTCTATCAGCAGAACGAGGGGATGCAGCAGGCATACGACACGCGTTCCAAGCTGCGCGAGCAACGGGGGGAAGTCTACGGGTCCGTGTCGAAACAGTTCGGGAAAGGACTTGCGATGGAGGCTTCGCTCAAGGGCGAGTATTACCGTATTGCGGATTACCGGAAGTGGACAGCCTATCCGCGTTTCTCATTGAGCTATGTTCCGGGCGGGAAGCATGTCTTCCAGCTGACGTTCGCTACCGACAAGACCTATCCCAGCTTCTGGCAGATGCAGTCGTCGGTGGGGTACATTGACGGCTATTCCGAGGTGCGGCAGGAGGAAGGGTTGCGCCCGTTTACGGACTATGCCCTGAACGCGACGTACGTGTATAACCGGAACTACATCGTCAACCTCTTTTATTCCTTTCAGGATGACCGCTTCATGCAGTTGCCCTACCAGTCGCCGGAACGGCTGACCTTGATTTACCAGACCCGGAACTTGAACTATCAGAGTCATGCCGGCGTGGTGTGCGTGGTGCCCGTTCCGGTAGCCAAATGGCTGGAATCCAGACTTGAGATTGGCGGACTTTACCAGCATGTACGGTGTGACGACTTTTTCGACCTGTCTTTTGACCGGAAGAAGTGGGTGGGCTTCGGCAACTTGAGCAACTCGTTCCTGGTGGGCAAAGACCTGTTGTTCGAACTGGCGGCACGGGTGCAGAGCCCGGCGATACAGGGGAATCTCGATTTGGGCAGCATCATGTCGGTGACGGCGGGCATGCGGTGGACGTTGGCGAAGGGCAGGATGTCGTGCAGCCTCAATTGCACGGATCTCTTCAACAGGTCGCTCCCCCGGTGCACGCTCGATTATGCCGGTCAGTACATGACGATGGACAACCATTTCTATCTGCGCACCGTCTCCCTGAAGCTGGTCTACCGTCTGGGAGGCTACAAACAGAAGGAGGTGAAGAAAGTGGACACGTCCCGGTTCGGGCATTGAGCAAAAATGTCCGCTGTTCCTGAAAAATGAATTACCTTTGCAGGCGTCAACCCCCCCCCAATCCGTTTAGAAGTCATGATACAACACTACGCCTGCCATTACCGTTCCCCTTTGGGGGACATGACCCTGGCATCCGACGGCGATGCACTCACCGGTGCGTGGTTCGACGGACAGAAGTATTTCGGCTCGACCCTGCACGGTTCTCCTGTGACGGCAGACCTCCCGGTCTTTCGCCTGAGCCGGGCATGGCTGGACCGCTATTTCAGTGGAGAGCTCCCTGATGACCTGCCACCCCTGCGTCCAGAGGGTTCCGTCTTCCGTCTTGCCGTGTGGGACCTGCTGAAGGACATCCCCTATGGGACGACGCGGACCTACGGCGCCCTTGCCCGTGAGCTTGCTCGACGGACGGGACGCAACGTCTCTGCCCAGGCTGTGGGAGGGGCAGTCGGGCATAATCCCTTGAGCCTATTCATCCCCTGTCATCGGGTGGTGGGCAGTGACGGAAGCCTGACGGGCTATGCCGGTGGCGTCCGCCTGAAAGAGAGACTCCTCCGTCTGGAAGGCGCCGACATGACTGAACTGTATATTCCCAAACAAGCGATATCCCACTCATGAAGTTACCTGAAGCATTCACCACTTACACCCGTTCGCTCCTGGGCGATGCGGACTACGACGCCTTCGAGGCTGCCTTGCAGACCGACCCGGTCGTCAGTCTCCGTACCAATCCCGGCAAGTCTGCCGTAGAGGCAGCGTCATCTCCCGTCCGTCTGACACCCGTCCCTTGGGCAACGGACGGCTATTATGCCGCCGAACGTCCCACGTTCACCTTCGACCCCTTGTTTC